>Ga0153972_1000047_pt1 | contig 32376 bp, 23 predicted proteins | sample TSGA056MetaG_FD_104732 | JGI IMG/M metagenome (GOLD analysis project Ga0153972, IMG submission 104732) | Attine ant fungus gardens microbial communities from Georgia, USA - TSGA056 MetaG | ecosystem: Host-associated > Fungi > Mycelium > Unclassified | place: USA: Georgia, George L Smith State...
AAAAATGAGCATTAAAGAAATTGCTGATTGTACCGGATACAGCGATTATTTCCAGTTTAATAAGGTTTTCAGAAGAATGACCGGTATGTCTCCGAGTGCTTATCGATTGCAGAATTCTATTTGTCCAATGTAACCTCTTTAATATCTAATAACCATTCATCCATATAAGCATCCGGAGCACCACGATATACTTCAATTACTCTGTGTCAGCAAGTTCATTATATTTCGCCTGCATTCCGCTGGTAATAACATCTATAGTTGTACCTTGCCGACCAATCAATTCACTGAATAATGCCTGCATTTCAGTCTCTACTCCGGAAGGCCAGCCTTGATTGCACCAGTAAAAAGTTCTGTTATCTCGATATAATTCCATACTTGCTTCAAATATGGGATTGATTTCGTCTGATCCGTAGCCATAGGTCACAATTCCTCTGCCGCTTGTAGCATAAGCCTGGAATAGTTCAGATTCACCATCAAACCACCATTCCAGAATCTCCTTGCAGATTTCTTTATTTTCTGAACCGGAGTAAATTGCCGGACTTCCACCCATTGACATAGAAGCATAAAGTTCTTCGCCTTCATTATTACCGGGAAGAGGGAAAAAACCACGTTCAAATTCTGCGGCTCCCTCTGCCTGTAAAGCAGCAGCCTGAGAAGAAATATTAAATGTCATGGCAGCTTCACCGTCTATAAACATTTGATTAGCTTGCTGTACACCCAAACCTAAAGAGTTTGAATCAATATAACCATTATCATATAAAGATGCATACATTTCTAATACGGTATCCCAAGTTCCTTCGTCCGTAAATTGTGTTACCCCGGTTGACAGTTCATCATCAAAGTGTTCATTATTGGCATATATCTGGTTTGCGGCAATTTGATATAAGCCAAACTGCATGACATACATATCCTTGTCACCCATTGTAATTGGCTGGATTCCTGCTTCTTTAAGAATTCTGCAGCAATTCAAAAATTCTTCCCAGTTAGTGGGGATCGAAAGATTATGCTCCTCGAACATATCTTTATTATAATAAGTTCCAAGAATCATAACAGTAGCCGGAATTACATAAACCTGATTATTATATGAGTAAGATGCTTTACCTGATTCACTTACATTTTTAAGCGCTTCCAAATTAGTTAACGGCTCTAAATAACCTGCTTCTGCCAGACTAATAACGGAGTTTGCTCCGGCATATTTTGCCTGCACACGAATCATATCCGGACATTCACCGGAAGAAAGCTTTGTTTTCAATGCTGTATAATACTGATCATCAGGAAGCTTTGTAACTTCCAGCTTTACATTCGGAAAATGCTCCTCAACCAGAGCCGGTAAAATTTCTGTTTCAAAATCATGTTCTGTTGTTGTGCCTGAAAACATCATTGTTATAACTACTTTCTCTGTATCAGAAGAGGTGCTGTTTCCTGCAGAAGTATTATTTTCTTCCACTGAAGAATATGATGCTTCCGTTGATGTGTCTTCTTTTGTGTTGTTACCACACCCGTATAGTGAGGTGATTGCTAAAATGCCTGCCAGCAATAAAGCTGACCATTTTTTCATGTTTCTCATTGTTATAATCCTCCCGATTCTATTAAATTGCATTATTTACTTCAAGATAGTAGTTCATCTCTTGGTATATTGAAAGTATATCATATGTACAGTATACATTTATTGGATATTTTGGTATACATTTCTTTGAATTATTGCTATCATTTTATCTGATGTTATAGTATACTTATTCTATCAGGAGGGAAAAACATTTGAAGCTAAAGAATAAAATATTGATGGAAATGCTGCCGATTACGATCATCCCGATAATCATTATTACAACATTTACATACATTCGCTATGCTAATTTAGTGAATCGGCAAATCCGTCAGGTTTCCGACAATATATTTGAAAAGGCTGAAAATGAAGCCAATTCTGCAATCGAAAGTATTAATTATATATCAAGTCTGCTCTCTCTCCCTTCAGGAAGTGAAGGCTCCATTCTTGATCATCTTCATAAATATGCTTCTATAGACAGTACATACAGCATATATGATGTATTTAAAAGTAATCAATATCTTAAGTATACCTGCCAAAGTCTTATTTTCTCAGACGAATATATTAATGGAATATATATCTTCACACCCAGTGGAGTAACTCTTCGATATGCGAACAATAATGACATTAAAAACCATTATGAACCTTTTGGGGAAGACTGGTATTTAGAAACCCTTGCTTTAAACGGAAAAACTTATATTTCCGACATTTCAACGAAAGATTATATCATCAATGCAAAACCATCAATAACCTTTTCTAAATCGCTATATGATATATATACCGGACAATTTCTGGGAATCCTGGTTGTAGATTGCAGCCCTGATATATTTGATCTTAGCACGATTAATTCTCTGCCTGACTCCATGCTGCTTGCAATTGAGAATACGCAAACAGGATATATTTTATACAGTAACGCAGATTCATTAGATAATTTTAAGTTTCAAAGCAATCTTCAGATAAAGAAAACCGATCTGATATTGGATGGATTGTGTCTTATTTCTACCGTAAACTATGATTCTTTAGACAATGAATTTACTTTTACACAGTTACTGATATTAGTTTTAGCCGGTGTATGTATTTTGCTTTATGCGGCGGTTTCAATTTTTATATCTACATCCGTTGCAATGCCTGTCTCATATTTAAGTGAAAAAATAGCTAACCGAAGCGGACACAACCGAGTGGAAAAAAAACAATATCTTGAAAGGTCTGATGAAATAGGAACTCTATGTAACGAATACAATACAATGTTGGAGGAATTAAACCGTTCTATTAAAAATGAATATCAAAATAAACTGATTGCATTGGATTCGCAAATGAAGTCTCTGGAGGCACAAATAAACTCCCATTTTCTATATAATACGTTGGAATCTATCAACAGTATTGCTGAAATCGAAGAAATCAACAGCATAGCAACCATGTCGCTTGCGCTTGGAAATATGTTTCGTTACAGTATAAAAACCAAGAGCGAATTAGTACCAATCAGTGATGAATTACGCCATGTTAAGGATTATATTTCTATACAAAGAATCCGCTTTGAGGATATGTTTGAATTATCCGTCAATATTTCAAAGCAAATACAAAAAGTGCATGTATTAAAGTTAATTTTACAGCCTATTGTTGAAAATGCACTTCTCCACGGATTACAATTTTGCAACACCGGTCATACTATAAAAATTGTTGGATATATGAGAGAAAATTGCATATATTTTGAAATCTCAGATGATGGACAAGGAATGTCTGAAGAACAATTGCGGGTACTTAAAGAAAGCCTGAATGAAGAACCACAGTTCACGGAATTAGGACAACGAAACAGGCGAAGTATTGGACTAAAAAACATTCATACAAGAATTGAGCTCTATTATGGCAGAGGCTATGGATTATCTATTTGCAGTGAAAGAGATATAGGTACAACAGTTACAATCTGCATACCTAATCTGTCAGCACAGCCGATTCTATATGAAGACTTTTGATAGGGAGGCACAAGATATGCATACTTATATTATCGTTGATGATGAACCGCTTACAAGAAAAGGAACTGTTGTCAAATTAAAACCATTAACAGACAGGCTCACTTGTGTAGGCGAAGCTTCAAATGGGCAGCAGGCTTTGGAATTAATTGCGGAAGCAGATCCTGAAATTATTATAACGGACATGAATATGCCGATTATGGGGGGATCCGAATTACTGACTCACCTTGCAGAACGCTATCCCGACAAGCAAATTATAGTAATTAGCGGCTATAAAGATTTTACTTATGCTAAACATGCCATTACTGCAAAAGCAGTCAACTATATTCTAAAGCCTTTCGGAAAAGAGGAATTACAGTCCGCATGTTTGCGTGCAATTCAAATATTAGAAAGCAATGTTGCCATGAAAAAGGAACTTCTCTCCGGTCAAGAAGAAAAAGAACATATAAGATACGAATATGATATTCAAACTTTAAGAAGCTTAATTCTCGGACAAGAAATGTTAACGGCTGAACTAACATCTAAAAGACTCAACAGTATAAATCATACACATAAGTTTATTTTAATTACCATTTACTGTAATAATCGTTTAGAATCCATGACTCTTCAGGATTTCCTGCATACAAATGGTTTTGGAGACCTGGCCTTTTTCTTTCAGCATCCGCAGACTGACAACTTAGGATTCCTTGTTTTATTTTTACCTGTTAATGAAACTCTTTCATCTTTTGAATTATGCCGTCAGATCACACGCAGCCTGCAGACATTGTTTGAGATGCGGAGTGAGAAGGTTGGCTTCGGTATTAGTAACAGCCATTCAGATTTATTGCATATACATACTGCTTTTGAAGAAACAGTGGCTGCCCTTAATTCAAATAAATTAAACAAATCGGAGAGTATTCTGTTTTATCAGTCCATGAATAGTTTAGACAACAGTATACCCTTTATTCAATGGGAGCGGGAAAATGAGTTTTTGTTTCGTATTGAAGCGGGTATGCCTGCCCAGGTGCAGCAGCTTCTGGAAGAACTGTTTCATTATGCTGTGGTTCAAGATTTTACAATTGGTGACATAAAATATTATTGCTATCAACTTTCTGAAAAAATAAAAGGGATTGTTTCACTTTATGTGAAACAGGTTAAGCAGCATAATACTTCTTACAGATTGAACTCTATCTGGCAGACTTTATTTTCATTGGATGATTTACAAGAATATTATACAAGGATATTTGTAAATATTTCCGAAATGCTTAAAGAAGAAAGTGTGTATGCCATTGATGACACTGTAGAAAAAATGAAGTTATATGTTCAGCGTAATTATAAAAACAATCTCACTGTCGAATTTTTATCATGCCTGTTTTTTATGAACCAGAATTATTGCAGTCATATTTTCAGAGCGCAAACGGGAGAAAAATTTGTAGATTATGTAAATAAAATTCGGATTCAAAAATCCAAAGAACTTCTCTTAGATTCTGAAAAGAAAATGTACCAGGTTGCAAAAGCCGCAGGCTATGAAAATGTTAAGTACTTTTTTCGTGTTTTTAAAAAACATGAAGGGATAACACCTAATCAATACCGGCAGTCAAATCGTGTCAAGTCAGCGGAGGATGTTTGATCAGCAATAAAAAAATAGGGGGGAACCCCTATTTTTTATTATCAGCATCTGTTTTCTTTATTTTATTAATATAGTATATAATTATGTCTGCCAGAACCATAAGAAAATTCAGAATATAGAAAATAAGAACGGCATCTCTGGCATATATTATCTTATGTAATATTCCGAAAATATATGCCGGAGCAATAATATAGACAAATAAAATGTTTTTATCTTTGGCAGATTTTTTCTTTATGCTATTATATAAATTAACAGGCCAGGCAAAGCCAAAGCATATCATCATGCAAACTTCAAAAACCGACATATATCCCTGCCATCCTCTCAAATAATAATAATTATATTCTTTCCGCTATGTCATAGGCGGGTGTCCCACAATTTTCCATAGGGGTCAACAGGACTAATACCCTTAAATTCAGATCTTCCCAACAGTTTTTCAATCATGGCTTCAACTGTATAATTATTAGAGCTGTATGCATTAATATAGGTCTTAATCATAGGCACATCTACAAGATGGTAAGGATTAGAAAAAGAAAGGAATAAGGTCTTGATCTCATTTACATATTTAGGTGAAGATTCACCTAAAAAATCATCCCATGTAAGGCGAATGGCGGTCTGATTGCTCCCTACCTTCATATTGGCGTAGTAGATTATTAAATCTGCTTCTTCCCGGAATTCTTTTATTGACATACCGGCACCGGGAATACTTCCTTCGTTAAGCCAGGTGACTTGAAATCCTTCTTTTCCTAACAGTTCTTTGAAGTATAGTGCTTCCGGAGGATATCCATTACATTTTTCGTTTGTAGAAACCACTAATTTCACCTTTGGATATTTTCTGGGAGAGAGAGGTAATAAGTTGTCTTTGTCCTTTACTAAAGTAATACATTTGTCGGCACATTCTCTTGCCCATTTTATATGTTCCTCACAGCGTATCACTGTTAATGCATCTTCCCCCGGAACGAATGTTTTTTCCCCTTTTTTAATATGGAGTTTCAACGATGCCTTTAGTGCTAAGATGCGGATTACTGCTTCATTTAAGCGTTCTTCAGTTAATAATCCTTCTGCTAATCCCTGCAGCATATAATCAACATCTTCTCTTTGATTAATAGAAAAAAGAAACATATCAGCACCATGCTCAATGGATAACGGAACTGCTTTTTTACGTTCTAAAGAACATGTAAATCCTACCATTTGTGTTGCATCTGTAATGATGATACCATTAAAACCCATGCGATCCCTGATAATTCCCTGATTCAATTCCTTAGATAATGAGCTTGGCATGATATCTTCATCCCTAATCCCGGGATTTATCAGTTTTGTTAATTCCGGCTGTTTAATATGCGCCGACATTAATGTTTGAGCGCCATAATCTATCAATGTCTGATAAATCCTGCCATACGTGTCAAACCATTTATTTGCCGGCAGGCTGTTAACACTGGCCATTAAATGCTGATCCCTATAATCCACGCCGTCACCCGGAAAATGTTTGATTGTAACGGCTATCCCGTATTCTTTACATCCATCCATGTATCCTTTGGCCATGTCTATTATACGGTCAACATCGGAACCAAAGGTTCTTACATTTGTAATAGGATTATCACAGTTAATGTCAATATCGACAATTGGCTCGAAGGTCCAATTTATTCCTACTGCAGTGCCTTCACGGGCAGCGATTTTTCCAAGTCTTAAAGCCTGCTGCTTTTCGTTCGTTGCGGATACGCCCATAGGACTTGCCATATAAGTTCCGTCTGTGAGACCGCCGTTTCCCCCGCTTCCGCCGCGTTCTAAATTACAGGCTATCAGCAATGGGATTTTGGATAACTCCTGCAATTTTACTGAAAATTCTCTCATGCGCTTTCCCGTAAAGGGTCTATACATAACCGCTCCCGGACTTATTTCTTTAAATAGACTCTCTAAATCCACATCTTCCTTGTCCCAAAGGATTTCGCAAAATAATTGTCCGACCTTCTCCCGCACATCCATATTACTTAATGTATCCACCACCCATTCACAACTCTCATCATCCAGAAAAAATGGTTTTGCTTTTAGATTGATCATTTATACCTCCTTTTCTCTTGTGAAATCGGACATTCTAGATTTTACATATAACAAATAGCGCTCTGTTTTTTGGTAAGGTCAGATGGAACTCGTAACCTTCACTATCTTTTACGTATTTTTCAGGAAGATTAATCTCACCTGTTTCCGGAATAAATATTTCCGGGATATCTCTCGACTCGGCCCATAATAGAATCTCTTCCTCATTTTCGTTATAGTTTGTTATATTTATGATACGGCAGCCATCCTTAAGATATCTGGAAACACCAACACCATATACTCTTTCGCCATTATGTACGTATGGATCTATTATTTTTGCCGGATAACTGGAATGGCTGTGACACATTTCATCAACACCACATCGTATTTCAAAGGGTAATTTTAGCTGTTTTCTACAAACTTGAATCAGATCTTCAATTTTTAAAACCTCTGTAAATCTCTCTGTTGCAGGCAGTGAATACTTAATACCATGCATATGCTGACCGTCTTTATTTACAATATAACGGATATTACCATGATACTGTATAACAGTTCCGCCCTGCGAAGTAAAGGTGTCAATCAATTGTACCATTTCGTCTGTCAGTACCTCTACGCAAGGTAGTATCAATATGGAAAAGCATTGGTTGGATAAAACATTAATAAGCTTATCATTCTTTACTATGAAATGCTTTGCGGCATCAGCTCCTAATATATTGTAATCTAAATTTCTGTCAGAAAGGCGATTGCAAAGTAATTGGAATTGATGATCAATAAATTTTGCGGTATCATCATTTATCCATGGTCCATTTTCCCAAAACCCAGTCTTTACATCAAGTACCGGTTCGAAATAATTCCAAAAGGTCTCTATCGGTGAGTATACTAAAATTTCTGTTTCAGCTTGACCGTCGCTTAGTATTTTCATCATACGATTTGCCATCTTTACGTACATAGGCATATAATCCCAGTATTTCCACTGGTAAAAATACGATGGAGGGAAATCATTTACACGTTGATCACGAATCGAATAGTAGAATCCATGCATCATTATCAGATTAATCCCCTGCTGAAAAAGCCAGTTAGATATACGTACCATATCCTCGAACGTAATATCCCATCCTGACGCACCGAACGCTTCACATGCAATTCGGGTTTTGCCGTAATTTAATGAAGCACTGACGGCAAACTTGGCATTTAGACTGCCTAAACCGTTTCCTAAGTGATCAATAGCAGGAATATGCAGGTATTTATAGCTCCGTACCATATCTGCCCCAAAATAACTTTGAGCAGCTATCGTTTCTTCTCCCAATAAGTGTCCGGTACTCTTTAGACCATAATCCTCACACCAATTATAGATCATAGAAAAAGTCGCCTCAGCAAACAAATCGGATATGACATCGTAATAATCATAGCGAAAGAACATTGCCTGTTCATTTTTATGCCGCAGTAATGGCAGATATGGAATCAGGTCATATCCTTTGCGCTTAAGAAACTCTTCCTGCAAGGTATCGGTCCATGGCAGTGCATTCGCAAAACGAGGTTCGTCCATAAAGATTCCTTTAATAATTCCACCGAACGCAGAAGAAAATTGTTCCTTATATTTTTCATGTGTACTTTCAATGAATAACTTAAAAACCTCTTTACTTAAATAATCTACGGAATATTTACCAATTGGTTCATAGGGCTCTGTTTCTACCGAAACTGTATATATTTCGATATTCTCTTTTGCCAGATAATTGATTATATTATTTTCTACTGTCGCTTTTATATCCATCGCATTTCCGTCAGCTGAATATGCGGTTATATTTATAATATTTGGATCTGGATTTTCTAATCGATAACACTCTCCCGAATGGATCTTTTCTTTATGGAAATGTAAATAGTGTTCCCTGTATTTTTCTTTTTTTGTAATCGTCCAGCTGCAATTACCACTGGGCCAATTATTTTCATCATATAACCAAATTTTCTGCTTAGTATCTTTACAAGTGTCAAGAACATGTTGTATGCGTTTAAACCAATCTTCGCTCAGATACTCATTTTGAAGACCAAAGCGGGCATGTACTACAGGATTATCAGCATGAATGCGCCGCATCATCTCTAATTGTTCTTTTGTCTTTTCATCAGTTATTAAATCATTCCAAAACCAAAAGCCTGAGACGCTGTAATCTGGATCCGTAGTTGGATTTTGGAAAAAGTCCCGATCCTGTTGTTTCATAAATATTTTCTCCCTTCCAATCGATTGTAGCGGCTGTGTTACGTTATCCTTTTAACGCCCCGGCAGCAATTCCGCTGATAAACTGTTTCTGTAAAATGCTGAATCCCAAGATTAGCGGCAGGGCACATAATACACAAGCTGCAAATAAAATATTCCATTGTGCCGGATTCTCCTTATCACCTAAAAATTGTATCATGGCTACGGGCAAAGAATACTGATTGGATTTTGAAATAAAGATCATGGGATAGAAATAGTCATTCCAAATCCATAAACCTTGTGTAATCACAGTCGACACAATAGCAGGCTTTAATAGAGGATATACAATGCTAAAAAGCCGCCTGCACAATCCTGCCCCATCCATATGAGCAGCTTCCTCAATCTCCTGTGGGACTCCTTTCATAAAACCTGTAAATAAAAATGTCGAAAAAGGTAAACTACAGGTTATAAACATAAGCATTGGGGTAAAACGAGTGTTCGGTACATTTAAACGTCCAATCATCTGTGCAACGGGAACAATAACCATCTGCGAAGGGATAATTAAGCCTGCAATAAAGAAATAATATAATCCTCTGCTAAGCCGGGTTTTCATACGTGCCATCGGATATGCTGCCATCGGAGCGATCAAAATAATAATCGCCAGGGAGCCGCCGGTTGTCATCAAGCTATTTAATAAAGCTACAGGATAATTCATTTTAGTAAAAGCGGCTTTATAACTATCCAGAGAAAATTGCTGAAAAAGAAGCAGTGGGGACATCATGTTATCCTTCTCACGAAAGGAACTTGATAACACAATGACCAGCGGTGAAATAATGATGATACAAAAAACAATTATAAATATATAGAGAAAAACTTTGCCCGGTGAAATCCGGTTTTCTTTATATTTTTTTACCATTATAATTCAACCTCCCTTTTATTAAGATAGATTAACATACTGACCGTTATGATAATGATTAATAAAAAAGCCATGACCGAAAGAGCACTGGCTTTCCCCATTGACTGATCGATAAATGCAAATTTGTATACTGTAAACATTAATGTATTTGTAGATTTACCCGGCCCGCCATTAGTCATAATAAAAGCATAATCAAAAGCCTTTAAGCCGGAAATTACATTCAAAATAATATTGATTGTAATAGTTGGGGAGATTAGCGGAAGTTTAATTTTTGTAATACTTTTCCATTCGCCGCACCCGTCAACACGAGCAGCTTCCAGTAAACTTTCATCTACTGTCTGCAGACCGGCAAGATAGATAATCATAGTACTTCCAAATGCTTTCCAGATTTCTACGATTGCGATGCCAACTAAAGCAGTACGAAAATTCCCCAGTATATTAAAGTTGCCTCCATTAAGTCCGAATAGGTTCATCAGTGAAGCAATCATACCGGATTTTGGCATATATACATAGGACCAGATAAAACCAACGACAATCGCACTGAAAAGTGCGGGTAAATAGGCAGCGGTTCTAAACAAAGTCTTTCCTTTAATTTTGCTGTTCAGTACCAGAGCAACGGTTAATCCTAGAATATTGGAGCCTGAAACTATCAGTATGGCATAAAATAATGTATTTTTTACAGCGTTAAGTAATGTTCCGTCATTAATTATTTTTATATAATTTTTTAAACCGACAAAATTATAATGATAATTGATTCCATTAAAATTCGTAAAGCTGTAGTAAAACAATTGAAGTAAAGGAAGAATCCAGAACACACTAAACAGAATCAATGCCGGTATTACAAAAGTATACATTTTATTTGGATAGATCGATAAAGCTTTTTTCTTGTTTCCTTTTAGCATTATAAATAATCTCCTTTTATATTTTATTAGATATATTCTTTTAATTTCATAAGTTATATTATCACAGTGTCGGTATACTTTTGTTAGAGATTATAGTATACGATTGTTAGATTTGGATGAAAAACCTTTAAAGAATGGACGAGAATAGCTGCCTGTTACCGGGCTATCGCATATCGTAACATCATATTGCAATTTGTGGTTTTTTGTAGTATTATTCTGAGGGTGGTCAGTTATTGTGTGTTGCTCTGATGAGGTTTCAACGGTGCGGTGACACGAATTTTGAAGGTAATATATAAAATGGATGGAGAAAAACAGAATTATGTTAAAAGCTGTATTATTTGATTTGGACGGTGTTATCACAGATTCAGCCAGGTATCATTATCTGGCATGGAAAGAAATATCCGAGAGTTTGAACATTCCTTTTGATGAGGAGTATAATGAAAAATTAAAAGGGGTATCCAGAATGGAAAGTCTGGAGCTGATCTTAAAAAATGGCAATATGCAGGATGCATTTACAACAGCAGAAAAAGAAAAACTGGCTGAAAAGAAAAATGATATTTATAAAGAACTAATCAAACAAATCACACCGGCAGACATCCTTCCGGGAATCCGGGAGTTATTGATCAGCCTGAAGGATAAGAATATCAAAACCTGCGTCTGCTCCGTAAGTAAAAATGCGTTTTCCATTATTAACAGTTTGGATTTAAGTGGATATTTTGACCATATTATTGATGCGGCAAAAATTCGGAATGCAAAACCGGATTCTGATATTTTTGCAGTGGGAGCTTATGTATTAGGAGCGGCTCCGGAAGAATGTGTGGGTATCGAAGATGCCAACGCCGGAATTGCGGCAATACAAAAGGCGGGCATCAAAGCAGTTGGTGTAGGCACGAAGGATCAGATGGCAGATGCGGATTTGATTTTAGCAAGTACAAAGGATTTAAAAAGAGAGCAGCTGGAACTATTAATTACAAAATAAGTCAATACATCCAGATCATATTCTTCCACCGGCTGTAACAGTTCAGCCAGGTGTCTAAACTGAAAGTATCATCACTAATCACAAAGAATTTTTCGATCCCCCTTCTTTCTCATCCCGATCTTTCAATCGTTAAACATCAAGTTACCACCGGATATCGTGACTAAAACGTTGTTGACCTCAGGAATCAAAGTCCTCCAGTGTAAAAAATCAAACAGACTTTGAAAGAAAGGAAACATCGTCAGTATATACACTGTTATGTAAATATTTTATACTTATACTATAAAAGAAAAAAGGAGGATGAACGGTTAAGAACACATTTATGAATACTATATGGCAATTTGCAGATTAGAGAGGGATATGAAAAACATGAAAATAAGAGTAATAAAAAAAAATAAGTTACTAAAAACAGCATTTCCGTGGTTGTTATTGTCGCCTACAATTTTATTCATCGTTCTATTTAATGTTTATCCCACACTAAGAAGTTTTTCATATTCACTCTATAATTACCAGAGAGCCAAACCAAAAGCATATGGTTTTATCGGATTAGAGAATTATATCAGCATTATTCATGATCCCAAATTCCTGACGAGCTTACAGGTATCTTTAAAATGGGTCTTTTGGCAGGTTTCCCTGCAAGTGGTGATTGGTATTTTGATGGCAGTGATATTGAACTCTAAATTTAAGGGCAGAGGTGTTTTCCGGACGATTTGTATTGCTCCCTGGGCAATCTCCGGTGTACTCACTACGATGCTTTGGCTGCTTATGTATAGTGACAGTATTGGATTTATCAACGGATTGCTGCGGGCAATCAATAGGAAATCATATACAATGGCCTGGTTATCTAATATGGATACCGTATTCAAATCGGTTATTATTGCAGGACTCTGGAAAGGTATTCCGTTTTATATCATAAACATGTTGGCAGCACTGCAGGGAATTCCTGCCGATATCTATGAAGCTGCCAGAATGGACGGAGCTAACAGCTGGAAGATGTTCTGGAAGATAACAATGCCTTATTTAAAGGGCACCATTGTATTTACAACAATTATGAGATGTATCAGTGAGTTCCAGACAGTAGATATGATTTTAACAATGACCAACGGAGGTCCGGTCAACAAGACGACGACCCTTCAGATTTACATATATCAAAAGACGATTACAGAGGGTAATTATGGGTATGGAGCAGCACTGGCAGTATGTTCCTTTCTGATATTGCTTGTGTTTAGCATTTTTTATCTGAAACTTAACAACTGGGGAAGGGGAGCTGAGGAATCATGAATAAGAAAACCAAGAAACATATGATCAGTATGGTAATCAGAGGCATACCGCTCATTGCGTTTACGATGTTTATCATGATACCGCTGCTATGGGCAGTCAGCATGTCATTTAAGGAAAATGGCGTGATTCTTAGCGGTAAGTTTTCAATTTTACCTCATCCTGCAACTTTGGCGAACTATGCTTATGTATGGGTAAGAAATAATTTTGGTATTTACTTTTTTAACAGCATGCTGATTTCCCTTTGTTCCGTATTTTTTATTATTAACATGGTGATATGGAATGGCTATGCATTGACCCGGTTTGAGTTTCGTGGAAAAAATGTGATTATGGTTGCGCTTCTTATGACAAGTACAGTACCGGTCATGTTAAATCTGACATCCATCTATATGCTGATTAAGAATTTAGGATTGATGGATACAAGAATAGGTATTGTGGTGCTGAATATCGCCGGAGGCCTTGCTTTTAATACTCTTCTGATGCGGGGGTTTATGGCCGGTATTCCAAAGGAGATGGATGAAGCGGCATTAATTGATGGCTGCAACAACTTTCAGGTTATTTATCAGATTATAACACCGGTCGCAAAACCGGGGATTGTTACTATATTGATTTATGCATTTGTAGGGTGCTGGAATGAGTATCTTATGTCTTTCATACTGCTTAGTTCACAAAAAAAATTTCCGATATCTGTTGGGCTAAAATATTTTATCGGAGAATTTACTACGGATTATGCATCGTTGGCAGCAGGAAGTATCATTGCACTAATCCCACCGCTTCTTTTATTTGGATATGTGCAAAAACATCTTGTGGGAGGTCTAAGTGTCGGAGCGGTGAAAGGGTGAGCGCGACCGAATCAGCACAGATACTGTTTTCTATTAAAATAAAAATATAAGTAAGACAAGGAGAGAATCAAATGAAAAAGAATAGGTTATTCGGATCAATCGTATTATCTGTATCCGCAGCATGCATCCTGACAGCCTGTGGATCAAAATCTACGGTATCAGAAAGTACAACTGCAGCCGGAACATCCAGCGCAGCAGAAACAGAAGAAAGTGTAGAAGCAAAAGAGCATGAGCCGGTTACGCTGGTTGTTTGGAAGAATACGGCAGATTCTGCAAGAATGGATATGCTGAATGAGAACTTAGATCACTTTATGGATCTTTATCCATGGATTACAGTTGAATCTACCAGTATACCGGATGACTATAATACAAAACTGGAATTAGCATTTGCAAATGGGGATGCTCCTGATGTATTCTGGTCCGGTGGTGATGATGCAGCCTATATAGCAAATGGATACCTTGCTCCTTTGGATGAGATGTTTACAGCGTGGGATTATAAAGATAATATATTAGAAGCACATGTACAGGCATTACAGGAATTGGATAAGGAAAACGGATATCTATATATGATTCCGGACGGAACGAATATTAATTGTATCTGGTACAGGACGGACTGGTTTGCAGAAGCTGGGATTGATACCCCGGAAACATGGGAAGATATATTTACAGCAATTGAGAAATTAACAGATAAAGACGAGGAACGATATGGGTATGCAATCCGCGGCGGAAAGGGTTCGGCAGCTAATTTAGAGATGATGATGTTTTCTTATGCAGGAGTCACAGATTACTTTAATGAGGACGGTTCTTGTAATGTAAATAATGAATTGATTGTAGAGTTTGTTGAAAGATGGCTTGGTAATTATGGGATATATAGTGCGGAAAGTGATTTAAGTAATGGCGGCTCGGAACTGCCGGCAACCTTCCAATCCGGCCGTTCCGCCCTGATCCAGCATAATACTGGTTCGGCAGCAGGACATGTGGAAGCATTTGGCGGAGACACCGGCAAATTTTCAGCAATCGCATTTCCTAAATCCGTTACGGGGGTATCGGTACAGCCAGGAGATACTCCATCAGGTATCATGATCGCAGAGCAATGTGAAAATAAGGATGAGGCTTTTTTGCTGGCAGCATATTTAGCAACAGGAGATGTGGCAAGTAGATGGAGTGAATTAGTTGGTGCATTGCCGTCTGACAAAATTGTATTAGAGACTGCTGATTGGATTAAGGATACCTCCTGGATGAAGATGGGTGCGGATATGCTTTTGAGTGAAGATACACAATACTATATGAAACCGAAATTCCTTCCAAATTATAATGCTATTTTAACGAATGAGGTGGAGCCTATGATCCAATCTGTTATGATCGGACAGATGAGTGCGCAGGAGATGTGTGATACCTGGGCAGATCTTATGGAAAAAGAGTATGAGGACTATTTGAAGTAAGTGGAATAAAAGTTGATACGGTACACTTGAATAGATGGAAGTGGGGTAAAATGAATAGAATAAAGGCGATAGCCAGCTCCTTGACTGTTAAAATTTTAGCCTGCTTCTTTGTACTGATTTTGGCTTGCGTATGCAGTGTGGGGTACACTTTTTACCAGAATTCGTATAACCTGTTAGAGGAAAATACGTATTCATTACTGGATAGTGTATTGGTTCAGTTAAAAGAACGGATAGATGTAAAAATCAATGATTCGTTGGTTATCCTGCAGCGGATAGAATATGACGCGGCTTTTCGGAGGATTGTCCTGCAAAATTATAAAAGCGGATATAGCAGTTATTATAAGGATGTGGAAAGTGTGGGAACCAGCCTGCATAGTTTGCGTGATGATAATTCCGAACTGGTTGATTCTATTTATTTTTATAATGGAAACGGCCTGGTTCTATATACAATCAATTTTTCGCCGGTTACAGGAATCCTGTCCAGAAATCAGATTTGGGAGATATATGAGAGCAGGAAGACGGATGCTGTCCACTTTAGAATGGTTCATGAGGATGAAATTTTTTCCGGTACTACGTTCAGAGAGGTATTAACAATATTTAACGTGGTTGACAGTAGTGCAGAGAAGCAAAAATATTTTCTTGGTATCAATTTAAGTAAAGAAGCCTTTTTGCAGGAACTGAACCATGCTGATTTCGGGGAAACCGGTTATGTGGCTCTGGTAGGAGACGGTGTTTTCCTGCCTTCTGACAATTATAAAAACACGTATGGATTTGACGCCAATATTATAAAGGTAATTCAGGAGTCTGAGCAGGATAATGATTGGATTCATGTAGTAAATGAGGAAGGGGAGGTACTTTTATTAAAAATAGAAGCTTTGAAAAACAGCGGATGGAAATTGGTGGCAGTGATGCCGGAAACAGAGCTTTACGGTCAAATAGACGGAAAGCTGCATGATTTTTTCTATGTTATGATTGTAACCATTATTGCAGGATTGGTCTTATCCATATTATTTGCCAGAAGTGTTACAAAACCCATTCAGGATCTTACTAAAAAAATAAATGAAATTGAGTATGGAGAGCTGGAGGTTGATTTTGATACGAAAGCCGGAGGCGAGGTAGGTGTTTTGGCGGACTGCCTGAATCGTTTGGTCCGGCAAGTCAGGCAGCTGCTGGTCGATGTAAAGGAAAAAGAAAGCCAAAGGCGAAGATATGAGCTTTCAATTGTGCAGGCACAGATTAATCCGCATTTTCTATATAATACTCTTGCTTCCTTAAAAAGTCTGGTACAATATGATGAGAGAGACCGTGCGGTTCATATGATTGATATGCTTATCCAATTTTTCAGGACAGGTCTTGGAAGGGGAAAGATGGTAGTGGCTCTGAAAGAAGAAATGGCTCATGTCTCAAGCTATCTGGAAGTTCAATCTATGCGCTATGGTGATAAATTCAGTTATCAGATCGAGGTTGCAGATGAAGTACTGGGTGCTGACATTATTAAACTAACCATTCAGCCATTGGTGGAAAATGCACTGTATCACGGGCTAAAGGAACAGGACGAATCGGGGATCATCCTTATTTCTGCCAAGAAGGAACAGGATAAATTGACCATCATTGTTTTTGATGATGGAAAAGGAATCCCGGCGAAAAAGTTAGAACAGATCAAAGCTGAGATAGAAAAAAACTTTCAGGATAATGATACAGAGACGACTTATGGCCTCCGTAATGTACATCAGAGAATTAAGCTTAAGTACGGCGATGGTTATGGACTTAAGATACAAAGCGTGGAAGGGGAATATACCCAAATTACCATGTCATTACCCTTATATTAAGGAGACGGATTAAGGGGGATTTATGAAATTACTAATCGCAGATGATGACGATATCTTACGGAGCCAATTAGCACAAAAAATACCATGGGCAGACAGCGGCTATGAATTAGTGGGTGCGGCTTCCAATGGAAAAGAAGCTTATGAGATGGCGATGCGTTATAAGCCACAGATTTTATTGACAGATATAAAGATGCCTTATATGAATGGAATTGAACTGGTAAGGAAGGTAAGAGAAATCTTGCCAAATTGCCGCGCCATTTTCCTGACCGGATATGATGATTTTGCGTTTGCAAAAGAAGCAATCCGTCTTTGTGCAGATGATTATATATTAAAAGGCGAAGATGAAGAGGGGATTTTACAAGCGGTCAATACTGTTTCTGAAAATGTAAGGCAGGATACCAATCAGATACATCTAAACGAATTGGGTGAGTATTTGTTTAAACAAGACCTGTTAAGCTGGCTGTTACAAGGATGTTATCAGAGGTCGGAAGCTGAAAAGAACATGAGGTTACTGGGGTTAGACGTATCCGGGTACCAGTACCGGATAGCAGTTTTAAAAATGAATGGGGCAACAGAAAAAAATATTGAACGAAAGCCATCTCAAGAAATCCGATATGAACAAGAACTGATAGACACAGTTATGGAGTTCCTTGATAAAAATCTTATTACAGTTTATAGTACAAAGCATCAGCAATATTTCGTACTGTTGATAGAAATGATAAATGCATCAGATGAAGAAATCAGGAAGCTTTTTGAACAGTTGAATGATGTATTGATAGAAAAGCTGGGTCGAAGGCCGATGGTGGGAATTAGCAGAATATATGAGCAGGGGAAAGAATTCTCCCAATATTTTGATGATGCTGTATTTGCAATAGAAAATGCAGGTATGGAAGGAAAAACAATTAATTTTTTTCAGGAGCTTTCACAATCCAGGTACATCCATTTAATAAGAGAATATATTATGGAACACTATGCTGATTCAGAATTGTCATTATTATCTCTTAGCGAGGAATTGTTTATATCACCGGCATATATCAGCAGTTTATTTAAAAGGTATACCAATGACAATTTTAAAGGGTATTTGATTCGGTTTAGAATAAAAAAAGCATGTCATTTATTGGAAACAACAGATTATTGTACCTACGAGGTAGCAGCTTTAGTAGGGTATCCGAATGCGCAATACTTTAGTGTTATGTTTAAGAAATATATGTATCAGACACCAACTGAGTATAGGGCATCATTTCAAAATGGAAGTGAATCTTGAAAATCACCCCAGGGTTTTCAGCTGCCCCGGAGTAATACCCTCATATTTCTTAAACCAGCGGTTTAAGGTAGCCGTATTGGTATAGCCTATAGCCAACGCTGCATCATTAATCTTCATATCTTCCTCCAAAATCAAGTGTTTGAATTGTCGGATTCTTTTTTTGTGAATGGTATCAATAATACTACTTCCCTTGGCATTCTGATAAAGCGCAGACAGATATTTCGAATTCATCCCAAGCTCGTTGGCAATAAACATAATATTCAGATTCTCATCATAAAGGTAGGTATCAATCACCTGATCAATCTTAGACACCCATGCATTCTCATTTGTGCTTTCGGCAGCAGACTGTATTACAGTAGAGATTTTGCGCGTGGCCTCCAACAGGATATGACGTAGTTTATCAAAAGAGTGCGCATGAATCAGGCGGTTTACATAGCTGTTGAGATCCTTGCTGAGGGCAGAAAACGAATCGGAAGAAAATTGGTTTTTGGCCTTTATAATAGAGCACATAATATCACAGACCGCACATTTTGCGCTTTCAAAAGAGATATTAGTGCATGCCAGTTCATCCATCAACATATTTACAAGAGTAACAGCCGGTTCTTTTTGGCCTGATTGGATAAGATAAATAAGCTGCTGTTCTGAGTTGGACGGATAGTTATATTTGGAAAGATCTGTGGTCTGGACATCTTCAAAATACACAATAAGTACATTTTTATTCATAATAGCATAGGACAGTGAGGCAAAGGCTTCCTTTCCGGCAGCGGTTAAATCCGTAATATCCGTGTGCATAAGGCTTGTGGAAAAACGGCATTGGAAATCATGATTATTCAGATTTTCCGAAATCTGCCGAATGGCAGACTTTATCTGAGTTTGCCAATCCTCTGCAAGAGCATCGTTAAATCCTATGATACAGGTAGAAAAGCCATCCACAACCGTATTGGTGATATTACAATCCAAGCCCATCAGCTCCTGAAGTTTTTGGCATATCTGGACTTCAAAAAAGGCAAGCCAGGTACTTTCCATGAAAGCATCATGCTCTGCATTCCATGTGGTATTTACATCAGTTACGGACATGAGCACAATGTAGTTGTTTAACAGTACATGGGTTTCCATATCCTTGATAAAATATTCGTCCATATCTAATATGGAAATATCTCCTTTCAGAAGACATCCAAGATAATAGGAATAGATGGTTTTATTCTGTCTCTGCACAACCTGGGCTATGGAATTGTGTTCAGAGTATATTTTATTGATCGCATTGGTAACATACTGATATTCATTCAGACTGTTTTCAGCAGAGTCATCGGAATGAGCCTGAATAGTTAAAATCAGCTTTTCGAGTGGAGAATAGTTGTGTTTTGCCAATAGCATAATCAGCAATCCGCCGCCTGCCAGGCAACAGATAAGAGAAATCGTAACGTAATTGCGCATATAAATTAGCTTGGCAGAGGCAATTGCTTCCGGCAGGGCACAGATGTAGTGGATCTGCAGGACATTAGAGGATGTGGTGAAAATATAAGTGGATTCCTGCTCAATCATAGCCGTGCTTTGCATATCAGGAACTAATTCCAGGTTTGTAAATATTTCGGAATCAGTTACATTCGCAGAACTACTTAGTATGTGAAAGGAATCATCACACAAATACATGTTGCTGCTGTTGAGCTCCGATATCTGGAGCAGGCTGTCTGAGAGCTGCTCATTGTCCAGAAGAATCACAATGTACCCAGAGGGAATATAGGTATTTGGAATCGGATAAGTAACTACGGTATAGGAACGTGCGGCAGCCTCATCGGTTATGGAAAAAATCTGATTCTGGCTCATATCCAATCCCCGACAGCGTTCAATGATTATCCCGGAATAATTGGAGTTAAGCTTTTGATAACTGGAAATTTCGTTTATTCCCTGATTATGCAGCACCAGACCGTTTTGCTCGGAAATGATGTAATAATCACTGATAAAGCTATAGGATGGTTCGTAAAGAGAAAGGGCAGTACACATGGAAGATATTTTGAGCGCATTGTTTACACTGGAAGAAAAAACGGATATGTCCGGTGCATTCAGTAAAAAGCTGATATCTGTATTTAAAGATACTTTTGAGACAAAGTCCCCAAGTATAATAAACGCATTGTCAAAATCTGTTTTCAGTTTTGTAAGAGAAGCTTGTTGTGAGCTGTTAACCTCAGATTTAATGGTGGCATACGCTTGTATATAAACGATGAAGCTTAACAGTAAAGGAAGCAGCAGAACAATCAGGTAAGAGAGCGTCCACGAATAAAACAATGTCTTTTTGCGCGGCTTTTTCTTGGAAAGGAAAAGTAGCTTTTGCTTGAATCTCATGAAGTAACTCCTTTTATTGTTGAAAAGTATTAAAAATTTTCGTATAATATACAAAAATAACTAAAAGAATCGTAACCCCTTTTCTATTATTATAGCATAATGCATGAAATTTTCAATTGAGATATTCAGCGTTTTCAAGCGATTGCTGCAATGAGTACAGCGGAATCAAGAAATAAGGAGAGAACAGCCGATGGAAAAAAAGACCGGACATATAAAAATATGTGTTTTGCTTATAACCGTACTTGTGATTTGTTCAGGATGCCAGCATAAGCCGGAAGAGCAAACAGAGGAAAAGTTCACCATCACTTTTCTGGAAGAGTATTTTGGAACACAGGTAACTACAGTAGGAACAGTCTGGAGCGATGCCTTAGAAGAACTTACAGGTGCAAAGGTGGAAGTCACGAATGTTTATACCCTAAGCTACGTAGATAAAATAAATTCTCTCTTGGCTAAGAACGGGCTGCCCATGGTAATTACCGCTAACAATTCCGTTCTGAAATCCGCTTCTTTGATTTCAACCAGGAAGGCAGGAGGTTTTTGGGAATTGGACGAATATCTTGCAGATTATCCAAACCTTTATGAATTTGTGGGAAGTGATACGTGGGATAGGAACAGAATTGACGGGAAGATTTATGGAATTCCCCGACTTCGTATCCTGGCACGGAATTCAGGCTATTATCGGGAGGATTGGGCGGATGCACTTGGAATGAGTCCCCCCGGAGACCTGGAAGAGCTATACGATATGTTATATGCATTCACCTACAATGATCCGGATGGTAATGGCATTGATGATACATATGGACTTGTAAATTGTTGGGCATCATGGGGAAACCGGGGCTGGAATGGAATACAGACGCTGACAACTATACTGGGAGGTCCCAATGGCTGGGAATATCAAGATGGGGTTATGACGCCTGATTTTGGAACAGACGAATATGTAGAGGCGCTGAATTTTTTCAAGCGTCTGTATGATGATAAAATAATGAACCCGGATTTTATCGCTATTAATCCTCAGCAGCGTCAGGATCTTTTTGAACAGGGAAAGGTAGGAATGATATTTGGGGTCATTGATGATATTGTGGAAATACAGGTAAGTATTTTAGAGAATGACAGCGAGGCAAGACTTGCGATTTTACCTGCATTAATGGCGGAAATGGAAGGCAGTATCCGGATAAACTCAACTACCGGCAGTAATGGGCTGATTATGTTTAATCGTTTTGGTGAAAATGGAATTAAAACGGAAGAGGAACTCCGCCGTGTACTTGCATTCTATGATACCTTGTGTACGCAAGAAGGACAGGATTTGATTATTTATGGAGTTCTGGATGTGCATTATGAGGTGCGTGCGGACGGAGAGCGGATAATGCTCTATGAAAAGGGAAAGTCGATTCGAGATCAGGATATCAATTCATTTGAGCAATCGCTTCCTGTGAATGCATATTATCAAAGAAGCGACGATACTCCCTTACAGAAAGCAGTTTATACGGAGATTACGAAAAGAGAGAAATATCTTATTTTTGATGATTCAGCAATGCTATACTCAGATACCTATAATCAACTGTATGACCGGCTTGACAGAATCATTATGGAAGCCAGCATGAAATATATCGTTGGAGAAATAGGAATAGAAGAGTATTGGGGAGCATACAATGAATGGCTTTCCACCGGCGGTCAGAAGGTAATTGAGGAGTACACATCAGGTTACAGGAGCCTTCGACAAAAGTAAAATAGTATATTAGTATTATTGCACACTAAAAGACTGGAAATCTTGCGATATCCAGTCTTTTTTTGACTTTTTGAACCTTGATATGACTTTTTCATCTAAAAAATGCATGAAAGAATGACTTTTTGATGGTGAAATTTAACGTTTTGGTTATATACAAGAAAATACAGATTCGATAACATATACACATAAATAAGGTCGGCTCTTCTCCTGCATCCCCATATATAGAAGCAGGAGAAGAGTGCCGGCTTACAGAAAACTTATAGCTCAATCAACAAGGAGGGAAACAAGTAACGGTTTATCTACAAAAAAATATAACAAGGAGGGGTAAAGTTCATAAATGAAAAAGAAAAGCAATGAAAATGCAAGCATCATGGCATCACCTAGAAAAAGTGGCATCAGGTATATAGCCGCTAATTTAAGAAGAGACTGGATTCTTTACTTAATGATACTGCCGGGCGTTCTGTATTTTATTATTTTCAAGTACGGTCCTATGTTTGGACTGATTACGGCATTTCAGGACTATAACGTTATGAAGGGTTGGTTCGGAAGTGAATTTGTGGGGCTGAAGCATTTTACGAGGTTGTTTGGTGACACCAGTTTTTCTTTAATATTTGTCAACACACTGCGGTTAGCAGTAGCCAATATCGTGTTTTACTTTCCGTTTCCGATTATTATGGCCCTGCTGATTAACGAGATTAAGTTCGGCAAATTCAAAAGTTTGGTGCAGTCAGTTATTTACATTCCGCATTTTGTTTCCTGGGTGGTAGTGGCCAGTATCTGTACCACTTTGTTTTCCTCCGAAAGCGGTGCGCTGACAGAAATGATCAACTCCCTTTTTGGCAGGCAGATCAGTGTATTGTCCAGCACGTCAGCATTTGTACCTCTGATTACCGGTCAGGTGATATGGAAGGAGTTCGGATGGGGCACCATTATTTTCCTCTCTGCGCTGGCAGCCGTAGATATGCAGCTATATGAAGCGGCTAAGATTGATGGTGCAAACAGGTGGCAGCAAACATGGCATATTACATTGCCGGCACTGAAATCAGTTATCGTGATTCAGCTGATTCTACGGATGGGCAGTTTCCTGAACACAGGATTTGAACAAATTTTCTTAATGCTCAATTCTTCCAACCGGTCAGTAGGAGAGGTCTTTGATACTTACGTATATAATACGGCTATTACAAGCGGACGCATCAGCTACGGTACTGCGGTTGGCATGTTTAAATCCGTGGTTAGTCTTGTAATGGTGGTGCTGGTGAATTACCTGGCCAAGAAGGCAGGAGAGGAAGGAGTGTATTAATGGCAAAGAAAGGAAAAGAGACAGTACATACAGGATCTCAGATTAAGGAATCACTGGGCAGCAGGATTTTTGACGGGTTCAATATAATATTTCTTGCTGGTGTCGGTATCCTTTGTCTGGTTCCATTCCTCTATGTTTTTGCCGCTTCGGTATCTCCGCTGGAGGATATTATTACGAGAAGGTTTTTCATTATTCCCCATAGCCTGGATTTCACGGCATATAAATATTTGCTTGGGAGCAAATCATTGATAAGAAGCATAGGTACCTCTGTCTTTATCACGGTAGTCGGCACCTTGCTGAGCATGACGGTAACCGTGATGATGTCATACGTGCTTACCAAACCGATCATGGGGAGAAAAGTAATCAATGCCATGGTAGTGTTCACCATGCTTTTCAGCGGCGGTATGATTCCCTCCTATCTGGTGGTTTCAGGCCTAAAGCTTACCAATACGTTTTGGGCCTTATGGCTGCCGGGCTGCGTAAGTGCTTATAATATGATTCTGATACGGACCACGATTAAAGCACTTCCACACGAGCTGGAAGAGGCGGCTACTGTAGACGGGTGTAATTATTTCCAGTGCTTCTGTAAGATTATTCTTCCGCTTATAAAACCGACTCTGGCAACATTTGCTTTGTTTTATGCCGTTGGTTATTGGAACGATTACTTTCAGGCAACCCTCTATATCAGCGACAGCACGAAATGGCCCATTCAGGTTTGGCTGCGGCAGATTGTGGTTCTGTCATCCGGACTTGCGGATATAACAGAAACAGGAAGCAATATTCCGGCACAGAGTATCAAGTTTTCCGTCATTATTTTTGCCACGGTTCCTATTCTGTGCGTATATCCTTTTATCCAGCGTTTCTTTACAAAAGGAATGATGGTAGGTTCCGTGAAAGGGTGATTATTTATATATTTGAAAGAAAATTGCAGGAATTCTGTTTTGGAATCTGCAATTATCTTATAAAAACAAAAAAGGAGAGAGAATTATGAGAAAGGCAAAGTCAGCAGCAGCACTATTAATGGCATCCGTAATATTATTAACGGCATGCGGCAGCGGAGATACCTCAAATACTTCGGGATCTACAACTGAATCAAAAGAGACAACTAAGACAACAGAAACGCAGGCCGCTGAAGAGGTTGTTGAAGAAGAGAGAGGGGAACCTATTACGGTCTACATGATGCAGGAATTGTTTTCTGATACGGAGCCGGATTTAGGCAACGAATGGTATACCGAATTGACAGAGATGACCAATGTCGTGCTGGATGTATCATTTATCCCAACGCTTTCTTATGTGGATAAGATTACCACTACCATAGCGGATAAGCAACTGGCGCAGGTATTCACAGCCAACAGCTCCGTATTGAAGAACAACCTGTTGATTCAGGCTCTTCAGAGTGACGGATTCTGGGAATTGGATGATTATATCATGGATTATCCGAACCTTTATGAATTTGTGGGAGAAGACACCTGGAATAATTCAAGGAAATATGGCAAAATCTACGGCATCCCAAGGCTTCGCGCACTGGCAAGAAATGGTGCGGTTATCCGGCAGGACTGGCTGGATGCGCTTGGACTTGAGAACCCCACGACCATTGAAGAGTTTATAGAAGTGCTGCGAGCATTCACGGAAGATGACCCGGATGGAAATGGCAAGAACGACACCTTTGGGTGGACCACTGCCTATGCAGGCACCGGAAACCGCGGATGGAACGGTGTTCAGACATTGGCTACCTATCTTGGCGCCCCGAACGGCTGGGCATATACGAACGGCGAGGTGATTCCTGATTTCTCCACAGAAGCTTACTTTCAGGCATTGACCTATATTAAGCAGATCTATGATGCCGGTTATATGAACAAAGATTTTGCAACCATCTCCGCAACGGACAAGAATGTATACTTTGACCAGGGAAACTGTGGAATCATCTTCTGTACCATGGATGATATCAATGGCCGTTATGAAAACCTTTCCTCCGTAGAATCGGATTGCGAGTTGACGATTATGAATCTTCTTGCTGCCAAAGAGGGAGCGCCAATCTACACCAATGCGACTTCAGGCTTCAATGGTATTGTAATGTTTAATAAGTTCGGTGATAATGCAATAGAAACAGAGGAAGAGTTAAGGGCTATCCTTGCATTTTATGACAAGCTTTGTACAGAAGAAGGGCAGGATCTGTTAAATTATGGCATAGAAGGTGTCACTTACAATGTTGCAGACGGCAAGCGGGAACTTATTATGGACGGCGAGAAAACAGCTCTGGCTGTAAAGATGGGTGACATAGGCCAGATTTTACCATTGGCTGCCTATGTAAGAAAAGATGATGACAGCGAGATGCAGAACACATTATATGATGCATTTGACAGTCGTGTAAATAACGTTGTGATTGATGTATCCACAAACCTTACTTCCGAAACCTATGCTGAGCTTGGCTCCACATTGGATCAGATTATGATGGATGTTTCTGTCAAATATATCTTGGGTGAAATTGATGAATCCGAATATTGGGCTGGTTATGAGAACTGGCTGAGCCAGGGCGGCCAAGACGTGATAAAAGAGTTTACCGCATTCTATGAGGAATATATAAAATAATATTCATTGCTCATTTCCAAAGTCAATAAGAAAACAGAAACAGCATATCCGTAGTGAAGGAGAATTCTCTATGGATATGCTGTATGTGTTGAATGGTATGCAGAATGGAATATGCAGGATTCCAATAAGGAAAGGAAAATGAAATGAAGATTTATCGCTCCATGGCATATAGTGATGACCTGAAAAATTTTATTGCTTTTGAGACAGACAGGGCTACATATCCTGAATTTGGAAAGGTATATGACGGAGACTATTATAAGGAGCTTCCTTTTGATGAGTATTTGAACGGGGCTCAGGAAATTCCCCAAGGGGAAGGTGTATTTGATATTCGTGATTACGGGGGTGTTCCCCAAACAGACCGGTTGAATACAGCAGCTTTTTGTGCGGCAGCCCAGGCATGCCGGGATGCGGGCGGAGGCACAATACTGGTGGCAGGCGGTGAGTATCGTATAGGAACCGTATATCTTTACGATAATACCACCCTGTTTATTGCACCTGATTCTGCCATTGCAGCCAGCAGGGACTGTAAACGGTTTGACAAAGCGTTTGTAAGAGCAGAGGGTGCAAAAAATATCACAATAACCGGCGGAGGGAAGATATACGGCAGCGGAGAGTATTTTGTTTATGAACCCAGGCAAAAGCCTCTGACGGAGCCCATGAAGGTCAGTCATATGTGCCTGAGGGGAACGCAGATAAAAGACCTGCCGGAAACAACGCAGCGTCATGCCTACCGGCAAAGAATCCGATATGCTGAGGATAAGTATGATGAAGGTTTAGAAGCCATTCTGCGCCCACAGTTTATGGTGTGGCTGAATGAATGTACGAATGTTAAGATTGAGAATATCAATCTGGAAGACTCCATGGCATGGACCTTGAACCTGAATTCCTGTGAAGAGGTTTATGTGCATAATGTGGTGATAAACAACAATCGGCATGTGGCAAATACTGATGGAATTGATATTACCGGAAGCAGCTATGTAGAAATTGACCACTGCTTTATTTCTACGGCGGATGACGGAGTTGTTGTGAAAAACCCAAAACATACGAATCGCGATATGTGCGACATATATGTTCATGACTGCATTGTGCTGACCGTTATGAACTCCTTTAAAATCGGAACAGAGACCGGCAGGGATATCAGTAAGGTACTGGTGGAAAACTGCATATTCTCCCTGCCGGACATTTACCCGGGAACCACATCGGGAATCGCTGTTGAATCAGCGGATGGTTCTGTTGTTCAGAATATTACGGTCCGCAATATTAAGATGAACAAGGTGATCTGCCCTTTGTTTATCTGCCTGAATATGCGGAACCGCTATGGGCTCCCATATTCAGAGGACAAGAAGGATAAATATTGGGGAGGGGATATCTCCGGCATCCTTATTGAGAATATAGAAGCAGTTGATGCGGAAGCTCCCAGCCTGATCTTTGGCTCATTATCCGCTCAAAAGAACGGAGAGCACGTCCGCAAGCCGGTTTCAGATATTACAATAAGGAATTTCAAGATTACCTACCGTGAGACAGAAGAGATTGTAGAGGTACCGGAAAACATTCAGGAATATCTCTATGAGTATCCGGAGAACAATACCTTTGGCGATGTGGGAGCCTATGGCATATGGCTGCGCCATGCGGATAACGTGCTGCTTCAGGACATTTCCATAATACCAAGAAGCGCGAATAGACGTGAATGCATTACCTATATGGATTCATCTGTAACCATCCGATAGCGGCAAGGAATCTGGTTACCAACAGAACAAATAGGAGGAACGCATAAACATGGATCGACTAAATATAAAGAAAGAAATGGAAAGATGCGCAGCCAGCTTTGAAAAAGTTCTATATGAAGAAGATACTACCTTTATGGATGGAATGAAAAGCAAATGTCTTGCAGGTGATGATATTTCAAAATATCAGTTTTGGGAATGGACCCAGGGTGTAGGGCTATTTGGCTTCTGGAAGATTTATAAGAATACCAATAAAGAAAAATATCTGTCAATTCTGACAAATTATTATGACAGACAGTTAAAGATCGGGCTGCCGGCAAAAAATGTGAATACTACGGCTCCTTTGCTTGCTTTATCTTTTCTGGCAGAGCATTTAGAGAATCATAGCTATATGAAGGTTTGTGAGGAATGGGCAGAATGGATTTACAGAGAATCTCCGAGAACCAGGGAAGGAGGATTTCAGCATATAACATCAGATACCTTAAATGACCAGGAGTTATGGGATGATACCCTGTTTATGACCGTCTTGTTCCTGGCTAATATGGGGAAGATATTACATGCTGAATGTTATGTGGAGGAAGCTAAATACCAATTTCTTTTACATATAAAATATCTGACCGATAAGGTCACAGGCCTTTGGTATCATGGGTGGACTTTCCAGGGAAATCACAATTTTGCCAATGCTTTTTGGGGAAGAGGAAACTGCTGGGTTACGGCATCTATCCCGGAGCTTCTGGATATTATTTCCTGTGAAGAAAGTGTTTCCAGGTTTCTGACAGAGGCCTGGAAAAAGCAGATTGAAACACTGATATCCTTACAGGAAGAGGATGGCATGTGGCATACTTTGATTGATGATAAGACTTCTTACGTGGAAGCAAGTGCAACCTGTGGATTCTCTTATGGGATTTTGAAAGGAGTCAACATGGGCTTGCTTAACAAAAGTTATCTGAAATATGCCTTAAAGGCTCTTCCAGCCATTTTAAGCTACATTGACCAAGAGGGGATTTTGCATCAAGTATCCTATGGTACTCCTATGGGACGGGAGGACAAACAATTCTACAAAGATATTGTACTGAAGCCCATGCCATACGGACAAGCGCTGGCGATGCTTTATTTTCAGGAGGTTCTGGTAACGGAAAAACATACGGATTACTTTTAAGAATCAGGGGATGTCGGATGTGATAAAATATTATATACTAATATTCCAACTAGCTGACACTGAAATGAGCATATTTTTTCGGCGATATTCCCACCGCCTTGGTAAAGGATTTAAAAAAATTACTATAATCATTAAAACCACTTTTTTCGTAGGCCTCAGTAACACTGAGGCCTTCTTTTAACAGGGCCTTGGTGATACTAATCCGCCTGGCGGTAATGTATTTGTTAATGGTGGTACCGGTGGCGGCCTTGAAAATCCGGCAGATATAGGACTCGCTTAAGTAAAAATGGGCGGCAAGACCTTCGATGGAAATCGGCAGGGAGATGTTCTGATTAATATAAACCAGGATATTGTCCACCTGATGATTATATTTATAGGTATTAATGGCGGCATCCGGTTCATTGGTGTCTGACAGAGTATTAATCATCACCAAAAGTTCCATAAAGGAGGCCTGCTCAATAATGTCATGAGCATAACCCTCCGCAGTGGTAATTTTATTGATAAAATACAGAAAACGCTGTTGCTGCTCTTTGTTAAGGGATACTTTGTGCTGAAACCTGACCGGCCGGTTGGTAAAACAGAAATCCAGCCTGGTATCGGCGGTGGACAGCTTATTGACATAATCCGGATGCACGGAAATAACAATGCGTTCATGTACGATGCTGTCTATTTGAGTAAGCTTGTGGCTTTCATATTGATTAATAATAAAAAGATCCCCGGGAGCAATGCTGTAGAATTTATTGTCAATTAAGAACTGCTTCCCGCCGGAGATGGAGTAATAAAGTTCATAACAGTCATGAATATGCATGTCCATGGCTTTTTCCTCCTTATAAAGATGGGCAACGGAAAAATTGCCGGTGCGGATACAATTTTCCACGGATGTTTGACAGGATGTAAGCATTTCCATAAAAATCTCCTTTTACCGAACCAGGAATTTTGATAGTTTATATCAGTATATCTAGTTTGTTCAAGATATGCAAGGTTTAGATGTCGATTTGAATGGACTCAGGGCTTTTTTTCTATTATAATACTCTTATAAATGGAACATTTTTGCAATCATTTATCCGGCGGATTATTCGTTTTCAGGGAAAGCCGGATTAATTAAGAAAGAGAGGTGCGAGGTAAGGTGGAACTTAGAACAGCAGTATCCCCAAGAGATGTGAAGCATTATACGACAGAACGCTTAAGAGAAGAATTCCTGATGCAGGATCTTTTCACCGCAGGCAAGATCAAGCTGGTATACAGTCACATAGACAGGATTATTACCGGCGCGGCCATGCCGCTTCAGCCACTTAAGCTGACGGCCGGTGACGAACTGCGGGCGGAGTATTTCTGCCAGCGCAGAGAACTTGGCGTCATAAATATCGGCGGCGCCGGCACGATTATCGTTGACGGGAAGGTATATCCGGTGGGATATAAGGAAGCCATGTATATTGGTATGGGTTCAAAGGATATTATTTTTGTCGGCAATGATGAGAAGACTCCCGCCAAATTCTATTTAAATTCGGCGCCTGCTCATATGACTTACCCCACGGTTTTGATTAAACCGGAAGGGATAGCGGAAGAAGGCGTGGTCATTGTTAAAGATGAGAATAAAGTGGAACTGGGTACACTGGAGGATGCGAATCACAGAGTAATCTGTAAGTACATTCTGCCGGGACAGGTGGAAAGCTGTCAGCTGGAGATGGGCATGACCGGGCTGGAGCCGGGAAGCGTATGGAATACCATGCCGTGCCATACTCATGACCGGAGAATGGAGGTATATCTCTATTTTGAAATCCCGGAGGATGCTTTCGTGATGCACCTTATGGGAGAACCCCAGGAGACCCGGCATATCGTTGTGCGCAATGAAGAAGCCGTGATATCCCCAAGCTGGTCCATCCACTCCGGATGTGGGACAAGAGCCTATACCTTTATCTGGGGCATGGTGGGGGAGAATCAGGACTTTGATGATATGGACAATGTTGCAATTAAGGATCTGAAATAAATAAAAAGGAGAATTATAATGGCAGATTTTATTCAGAAATTTTCACTGGAAGGCAAAATTGCACTGGTAACCGGTGCGTCATATGGGATTGGTTTTGCAATTGCTTCCGCTTACGCTGAGGCGGGAGCCACCATAGTATTTAATGATATTAATCAGGAAATGGTGGACAAGGGCTTGAAAGCTTATGAAGAAATCGGGGTTAAGGCCCATGGTTATGTTTGTGACGTAACCGATGAAGATGGCATTATTGCCATGGTTGCCCGGATTGAAAAAGAAGTGGGAGAAATTGATATTCTGGTGAATAACGCCGGAATCATTAAGCGAATTCCTATGCACGAAATGGCGGCAAAAGATTTCCGTCAGGTTATTGATATTGACTTAAACGGACCGTTTATCGTATCCAAGGCGGTGCTTCCCACGATGATGAAGCGCAGAAGCGGCAAAATCATTAATATCTGCTCCATGATGTCCGAATTCGGACGCGAGACCGTATCCGCATATGCGGCGGCCAAAGGCGGACTGAAAATGCTGACAAAGAATATCGCATCCGAGTACGGTGAGTACAACATTCAGTGTAACGGTATTGGGCCCGGATATATCGCAACCCCTCAGACCGCTCCGCTGCGTGAGACCCAGCCGGATGGCAGCAGACATCCTTTTGATCAGTTTATTATCGCCAAGACTCCGGCCGCACGCTGGGGAAATGCCGAAGACCTTCAGGGACCGGCCGTATTCCTTGCTTCGGAGGCATCTGACTTTGTAAA
>Ga0153972_1000049_pt1 | contig 31989 bp, 29 predicted proteins | sample TSGA056MetaG_FD_104732 | JGI IMG/M metagenome (GOLD analysis project Ga0153972, IMG submission 104732) | Attine ant fungus gardens microbial communities from Georgia, USA - TSGA056 MetaG | ecosystem: Host-associated > Fungi > Mycelium > Unclassified | place: USA: Georgia, George L Smith State...
CCATCGTAAGCGCGAGTTGAATACCGATTTTTGACCATTTCCTGATGGTCTGGTTTTTTGCGCCCTTTTCAAGATGGTACTTAAACTACAATGTTTCAAACTTATACTTCCTTCCAAGCAATGCAAAAGGGTGCATTTCTGCGCCCTTTTCCAAAGTAAATTCTATAAATTATTCTTCTGCGCCCTCTTTATGGGATTCTTCCGTAAAAGGCATAGCTTCAGGCTCTTCAATATCGGGGCTTGAAACCTCATCGGAAAACATCCTTATTTTACGGGCAGGACGCTCAACAGTGTCGTCTATCTGCCTCACTTCAGGTCTTTTCGGAGGCAGCTCTCCATTGTCGCAATAGTAATTAAACTCATCGCCGTCCATAGTTTCATTCACTAGCAGATATTCAGCAATAGCTATCAAAACTTCACGATGCTCTGTCAAGATTTGCTCGCAAATCTTGATTGCCGTGTCGAAAATAGCTTTGACCTCTTCATCAATAGCTGCCGCAGTTTCCTCGGAATAGCTTTTGGTCGTTCCAAAATCACGACCTATGAAAATGCTGTGTGATGAGTTGTCATAAGAAATAGGGCCAAGCTTTTCGCTCATACCATACTGCGTAACCATTGCGCGGGCAATACTCGTTGCCTGCTGAATATCGCTTGATGCACCCGTTGAAATATCGTCAAGGAACATTTTTTCAGCAATTCGCCCACCAAGAGACATTACGATGTGCTCAAACATCTCGCTCTTTGATTTGAAGTTTTCCAAATCCTCCTGAGGCCTAAACAGTGTGAAGCCGCCAGCCTGGCCGCGGGGGATAATGGTTATATAATGCACGGGATCGGTGTGCTGCAAATACTTTCCTGCGATGGCGTGGCCTGCCTCATGATATGCCGTAAGCTTTCTTGCCTTTTCGCTCATCTTTTTGCTCTTTTTCTCCGGACCCATGCTAACCTTAAGAATTGCCTCGTCAATGTCAGGCATTGTGATGAAACGGCGCTCTTTTCTGACGGCGAGAAGCGCTGCCTCGTTCATGAGGTTTTCAAGATCAGCGCCCGAGAAGCCGGGAGTGCCCTTTGCGATTGAGTTAAGGTCAACATCTTCGCCCAACGGCTTGCCACGGGCATGGATTCGCAGAATTGCCTCTCTGCCACGTATGTCCGGCAATCCGACATATACGCGCCTGTCAAAGCGACCTGGACGAAGAAGTGCGTTATCCAAAATATCGTCACGGTTTGTAGCGGCCATGACAATAACGCCTGCATTGTTTCCAAAGCCGTCCATCTCAACAAGAAGCTGGTTAAGCGTCTGCTCACGTTCATCGTGTCCGCCGCCGACACCCGACCCTCTCTGGCGGCCAACTGCGTCAAGCTCATCAATAAAGATTATTGCAGGTGCAGCCTTCTTCGCCTGCTCAAACAGGTCACGAACGCGTCCTGCACCAACGCCGACATAAAGCTCAACGAAGTCTGAGCCTGAGATAGAAAGGAACTGAACATCAGCTTCGCCGGCAACAGCCTTTGCAAGCAGCGTTTTACCTGTTCCCGGAGGCCCAACAAGCAATACGCCCTTGGGGATTCTAGCTCCAACATCAACATATTTTTTCGGGTTTTTAAGGAAGTGGACAATTTCTGCAAGCTCTTCCTTCTCTTCGTCCGCCCCGGCCACGTCTTTGAAGGTAACCTTCTTCTTCTCATCGCTGCCAAGCCTGGTACGTGCCTTTGAGAACTTTGCAACGCCACCTGCTCCGCCGCCTTGGCTCTTGCTGATGACAAACACCCACATAAGCACGCAAACGCCGATAATGATAAGGTATGGGAAAAACGATGCCCACCACGGCGCCTGCCATGCAGGCCTATAGTCATACACTGTGATAAGGCCGGCGTCCTTTTGCTGTTGAATTAGATCGTTAAAGTCTGTGTAGAAAATGTTCACGCTGACACTGTCACAAGTGACATTTGTGACTCCCTCGTACTCCTCACGAAGCGTCAGGAAGATATCATTGCCCTCGGTATAAAGCTCTTCAACCTTTTCCTGCATCAAGAAATCTCGAACTTGGGAATAGGTGATATCCGCAACGTTTTTTCCCGACTGAGTCATAGAAATAACGCAAGCGAGAAGCACTATTATTATAAGGGCATAAAATCCAATATCTCTTGCTCTGTTCTTTTTGGGTTTAGTATTCAATCGAAATTCACTTCCTATCTCACATATATTGATCCGAAAAGCTATGCTTATTCGGAATAAATCTCAGGTTTTAGTATGCCGATGTACGGCAGATTTCTATACTGCTCTGCATAGTCAAGTCCGTAGCCGACAACGAATTCGTCCGGCACCTCAAAGCAGGAATAGTCGGGTTTTATATCGGCCTTCCGCCTTGTTGGCTTGTCAAGCAAGGTAACAATTTTTATAGACTTAGGATTTCTATTTAAAAGGTAAGACTTTAGGTAGCTCAAGGTTACGCCGCTGTCAAGAATATCCTCAACAATAATAACGTCTCTGCCCTCAATATCCCGATTCAGATCCTTTGTAATTTTTACAGCACCGGTTGTGATTGTGCCGTCGCCATAGCTTGAAACTGCCATAAAGTCCATATCGCAGTATATATCAACGCTGCGAAGCAGGTCTGACATAAAAACGAAGCATCCTTTTAGTATGCCCACAAACATCGGATTTCGGTCTGCATATTCGGAAGTTAGTTTTGAGCCGAGAATCTCAATCTGCCGGGCAATTTCCCGCTCGCTAATTAGCACATTTAATATGGCATCATCCATCTTTTTCTGCTGCATTAAAATGTCCATCCGTTCTTTTTATTTCTATCTTTATTGCATCATCGCCCTGCGCTGCAGCGCAGCGCTTAGCAACGCCAAAGCCGTAAATTGCGATGACGCCTTCATCGTCGTACAAAATAGGAGTCTCCTCCCTGTCCTTCAGGGGAAGGCATGCTTCATTAAAAAGTTTTTTGACTGTTTTAGTGCAATTTCTTCCAAAAAGCTCTATTTTATCGCCCGATGAACGGGAAGCAACGAATATCTTACCACAGATATTCTCATAATTGAAGAAAAAAGTGTTGAATGAATTGTTAATTCTCTCAGAAATTTTTACTTTTTCGCTTTCAAGCTCAAGCCCGGTTGATCCTATCAGCATTTTTTTCCCAATTTCAATATACTGCTTTTGAATACTTTTTATTTCTTCATTTCTTCCGAAAATCAGCCTTCCCTGCTCAAAAACAACTCGCATCCCGGGAATATCAACCGCTGTGCGCTTCTTGGCGTCGCACAGTGAGAGAATCGACTCCAAATGAATCCTGCCCGCACCATCGCATATGGATTTAAGCGCTCTATAGGCAATGGGCAATGGCGCATTTTTTAGCTTTTGCGCCAAAATTGCGTCACCCTCAAGATTTTTTTCTAAAAATTCCTCCGCTAGGCCGGACAAAAAACTCTCGTCCTCACGAAGAGACAGAGACATTTTTGATATATTTGATATCGCCAGCAAATTGGTTTCCTCTATCGCCGGCAAGACCTTGTGCCGCAGCCGATTTCTAGAATAATCATCCGACAAGTTGCTGGAATCTTCAACATAATCAAATCTATTTTCGGCAAGATAGCTTTCAATTTCCGCCCGCTGCGTTAAAAGCAGAGGCCTAATGATATTATCACGAACAGGCGGAATGCCGCAGACACCACGCAGCCCTGTTCCCCGTGCCATATTCAGAAGCACGGTTTCTGCATTGTCGCTTGCATTGTGGGCTGTTGCGATTCTTCCTGCGTTAGCCTCCTGCGCAGTTTTTTGCAGGAATTCATAGCGCAAATCCCTCGCAGCTTCTTCAATTGACATTCCGCTCTGCTTTGCGTGCTCCAAAACATTTCCGCTTGCGGTAAAGCACTTAATTCCAAGACTTTTACAAAGATTTTTCACAAACTGCTCGTCCCTGTTGGACTCCTGCCCACGCAGCCTGTGGTTAAAGTGTGCACAGATAATTTCATTTCCTCCCCGATTCTTGAGGAAGTGAAGAAGACACACGCTGTCCCTGCCGCCTGAAACGGCGCACAAAATCTTCATGCCCACTGGCAGCATATCAAATTTTTTGATTAAGCCTTCAATTTTATCAATATTCATCGTCATGATGCGTTTCTGCAGAACCATAGCTTGTGTAATCAGGCAGCCACATTAGGTTTACTGTGCCTGTTTCGCCCTTACGGTTTTTAAGAATTATCGCCTCTGCCTCGTTCGGGTACATACATTCTTTATTATAGTATCCTTCACGGTATAAGCCTATGACAACATCGGCATCCTGCTCAATCGCGCCCGACTCACGCAGGTCAGAAAGCATTGGGCGCTTATCGGCACGCGATTCGTTCGCTCTGGAAAGCTGCGACAGGCAAACAACCGGAACAGAAAGCTCCTTCGCCATTATTTTAAGCATTCGGGATATATCGGAAACCACCTGCTGGCGGTTCTCGCCCGAATATGCTCTGCCGCCTGCCGATTGCATAAGCTGCAAATAGTCAACCACAATAAGTCCAAGGTTTTGAATGCGCCTGCACTGTGCATTCATGTCGGAAACCGAAAGCATGGGGTTGTCGTCAATCAAAAGGTTTGTTGCGCTAATCGAGGCAGCCGCAGTAACAATTCTTCGAAAATCCTCTGTACTGAGATTCGATTTAAGGAGTTTTTGCGAGTCAACCCTGCCCTCGCCAGAAAGCAATCTGATTGCAAGCTGTTCACGGCTCATTTCAAGAGAAAAAACCGCAACTGCTTTCCCGCTTGTTTTGGCAACATTGAGTGCGATGTTAAGCGCAATCGAGGTTTTTCCCATACCGGGTCTTGATGCTATTAAAACCAAGTCACTCTTGTTAAGTCCCAAAATGCGGCTATCCAAATCCGGCAGTCCCGTGGAAAGTCCCGGCAGCTTTTCACCGCCGTCGGCTAGGGAGGCAATTTCGTCATAAACAGCTTGCACAACCTCAGAAATTGGTTTAAGTCCGCCAACGCTGCGGTCGGAGCGAAGTGAATAAATCTGCCTTTCCGCAGTTTCAAGCATTTCGTCCGCTTCGCCGACCCCCTCGTTAACCATTGAGGTTATCGAGCCTGCTACTTCTCCCAGCGAGCGCATAAGCGCCTTGTCACGGACGATCTCAACATATTGCCCAACATTCGCCGAGGTCGGCGTTACCTTCATCAGGTCAAGAATGTACTGCCTTGTGGACTCCTCATGAAAAACTCCACGCAAACGCATTTCCTCAATAACCGTGACGGGATCAATGACCTTGCCGTAGTTGAACATTGAGAAAATCGTCTCGAATATTTCCTTATTTACTTGGATGTAAAAATGCTCAACACGAGCCGACTTTAGAACGTCGGGTATGCAGCCGGGGTCAATCAGCATCGAGCCGATTACCGACTGCTCCGCCTGTGGGCTGTGGGGCACTCTTCTTCCCAGAAGCTCATCCATTTGTAAACGCTCTCCTTTAATATGGCCTTATTTCTGTTCGATAACCAGCAGATGAATTGTCCCTGTAATCTCATGACCGAATTTGCACTTAACATCGTAGCTGCCAAATGCTTTGATTGGCTCTGCCTGAACAATTTTCTGTTTTTCAACCTCAATCCCGTGGTCCTTTTTCAGGCAATCGCTGATCTCCTGTGAGGTGATGGCTCCGAAAAGTCTGCCGCCTGCGCCAGCCTTCGCAGGAATTTTTACTATAATACTCTCAAGCTTTGAGGCGGCCTCTTGAGCTGCTGCTTTCTCGGCTGCAAGCTGGGCTGATTTTGCCTTTTCCTGCATTTTCATTGTGTTTAAGTTATTGGCAGTTGCCTCAGAAACAAGCTTTTTGGGAATCAGATAGTTTCTTGCGTAGCCATCGGAAACCTCTTTAAGCTCGCCTTTTTTCCCTTGGCCTTTTACATCAACATTAAAAATTACTTTCATGGTTTTATCCTTTCGTCAAGGGGCTGTCAGCCCGGTTTAGTTGTTTAAGTAGTCGTCAATCGCCTTTAGTATACTGCCTGCGGCCTCCTGTATGCCGATATTCTCTATTTGCACACCTGCCGACGAGGCATTACCGCCTCCGCCGAGACCTTCAAGCAACAGCTGTACGTTTATTTCGCCCATGCTTCGTGCGGAGGCTGTGACGCCGCCGATGGAAGTTGGGTATACAACGATTGAAGCATCAACTCCTGAAATATTCAGCATCTCGTCCGCAGCCTTTGCCGCAACAACACGCTCCTGATCCTCTTCGCACACGGCTATTGCGACCGAACCATGGTATAGTCTGGCACGTTGCAAAATCTTGAACATTGCAACATTTTCCTCGATATCGCCCTGAAGGAATCGTTTAACTTGCGCAGTATCGGCGCCAAGCCGCCTTAAAAATGCGGCTGCATCAAAGGTTCGCTCGCCTGTTCTAATCGAGAAATGCTTTGTATCAAGGACAATTCCCGACAAAACCGCTTCTGCTTCTGCCCTCGTAATATCCGTCTGGTCAACAAGCTCCTCCATCATTTCGGCAACAAGCTCGCACGCACTTGATGCGTAAGGCTCTTGGAAAATCAGGGCAGCATTGTTAATATAGTTTGCAGCTCGTCTGTGATGGTCTATCACCGCAATGCGGTTGACGGACTCAAGCAGCTGCAAACTTTGCACCTGTTCGGGGCGGTTGGTGTCAACCACGATGAGCAAAGTTCTGCTGGTTGCTGAAAGCATTGCCTCCTCCGGCGTTATAAAGGCGTCCTTGTATTCGTCGGTTGTTCTCATATAGGCAATGAGCTTTTTCGAGACATTGTCTTCGGGGTCAACAACGATTTTTACATTGCGCTTTATTTTTCTTCCGATGCAGGAAATGCCGACAGCGGCGCCGATGCAGTCAAGATCGCTTTGCTTGTGTCCCATGACAAATATCTGCGAAGAGTCCCGCATAAGCTCGGCAAGGGCGTTGGCTGTAACCCTGCTTTTAACCTTTGTGCGGGTTTCGACCTCCATACCGCGACCGCCGAAAAATTCGAAGCTGTTGTTATTCTTAATTGCCGCCTGATCGCCGCCACGGGAAAGAGCCATTTCGGAGGCAAGCCGCGCGAAAGAATAGGTTTCCTCATAATCCTTGCCATCTTTGCCAACGCCTATGCTAAGCGTCATGTGCACTCCCTGATTGTTGCGGATATCATGGACTGTTTCAAGAATGCTGAACTTACTGTCTTTTATTTCCTCATAGTGCAAGCAGTCGGTTATGAAAAAATATCTGTCTCTATCAAAACGGCGGATGATTCCGCCACGGCCTGCACACCATTTTTCAACCAAATCGTCCAGCTTTCCCTGAATTTCTGTTTTGCCGCTGTCGGTCATGTTTTTTACAACTTCATCGTAGTTATCGGCAATGATTATCAGGATAACAGGGCGCTGATTCTCAAACTGAAGCTTTATGTTGTCATACTCTGTAATGTCGACAAGATAAGTAATGCCCATGTAGTTTTTGGTTTGCTCATAATCTTTGCCACGCACAACATTGCCGAAAAGCTGATACTTGCGGTTATCAAGCTTCACTAGGCCGGGGTACTGGGTTTTGCCCTCTGCAAGCCACTTGTAGTTAAATCCCGGCACCATGTCGGTCAGTACTCCGCCAAAGCTTGGCTTGTTTTCGCCCAATAGCTCAAAAAACATCTGATTAGCCCAAATCACACGATAATCCTGCATATTAAACACGACTATCGGTAACGGAAAGCTCATCAGGGTGTTATTTTTTGCAGAGTCGGAATTGTAGGCAACATTCTCGACAAATTTTACAAGCTCCTTTTCCTGGCGTCTGGTGTTTACAAGCGAATAGATTGCAAGCAGCGCCACAACTGCAAGCTCAATAAACCCGACGGTAAGATCAAAAAACAATGTTGCAAGAGCAAAAAGAAAAAGAATAAGGATAAAAAGTCTCGCTCCCGGCTTAATTACGTTTTGCGCTTTTTTGTTCACATTCATCACCCAAAGGTCAATTATTTTTTTTCGCATAACCTACGCATTCTAATCTAACTATAGTATTTTAACACAGCTTAGCTAAATTTACCAGAATATTTATTTCTCGGAACTGGGAAAGATAAGTGCATTAAATTTGGCAGGTGAAGATTTTGAAAGCAGTTATCATGGCAGGCGGAATGGGTACAAGGCTCAAATCCGTGACAGGCGATACTCCAAAACCTTTAGCAAAGCTCGTTGGTAAACCGATTTTGGAGCATATTCTGACCCTTTTGAAGAACAACGGCATTACCGAGGTTTGCCTATCGCTCAGATATGGAGCCGAAACAATAATAAACAATTTCGGTTCAGGAGAGCGCTTCGGCATCGCAATTAAATACAATATCGAAAGCACACCGCTTGGAACAGCAGGAGGCGTAAAGGCCTGCGAAAGATTTATGGGCGGCCGTGATTTTTTGGTTATCAGCGGCGATTGCGCTTGCGATTTTGATCTTAGAGCCCTTTTTGAAGCGCATCACAGGCACAACGCCTGCGTTACAATTGCGCTTGCGCAAAACAGTTCGCCCTTGCAGTATGGCACGGTTCTGGTTAATTCCAAAGATGAAATTGTATCATTTACAGAAAAGCCAAGCTGGAATAAGGTTGTTTCCGACCTTGTTAATACCGGCATTTATGTTGTTTCTCCCCGTGCGATGGGCTATGTCCCCAAGGACAAGCCGTTTGATTTTTCGAAGGATCTTTTTCCGAAAATACTATCAGATAATGAAAAAATAATCGGCGTTCAAATGGACGGGTATTGGTGTGACATCGGCACACCGAGGGAGTATTATAAGTGCAATCTTGACGCACTTGACGGTAAGCTTAAAATTGAGCTGCCCGAAAACGCCGAAAAAGCGAAGCCATGCGAAACCGGCCATTTTTTTGAAGGCGCAACTTTCAAATTTGCCTGCTCGGACAGGGCAAGGCTAATGCGTGCTATCTCCCAAAACCTTATGGAAGCAGGCGCCGATTTTTCTGACGGCATTACCCTTGACACAAGCGAGGGCAAGGTTCATATTGCGCCTTCGGGCACAGAAAGCGCAATAAACATAACAGCGCAAAGCAAAATTGCCGCAGATGACGAGCGCATTTTGGAAAGATATAAGCAACTGGCGGAACAATTGAGCAAGCAGACGCAGTAAACGCTACTCCCCCGTTTTTGAATAATATTCACAATTATTCGCTTGTTATTCGTTTTTTCTTAAACATTTTACTTGCATTTTTCATATTTGTCTGTATATAATTAAATACTCGTATTTAAGGAGAAATGAAAAAATGAAAAAAATTCTAAGTTTATTACTTGCGCTGACAATGGTTTTGTGCCTATGCGCTTGCGGCGGCACAAAGGACAATGACAATTCTAATGATGTTACCGGCTTCACCACTGTAAACGAAGGCAAGCTGACAATGGCTACAAACGCCCAGTTCCCTCCATATGAGTATTTCGAGGGCGCAACTGAAATTGTCGGCATTGATGCCGAAATTGCCGGCGCAATTGCTGAAAAGCTCGGCCTGGAGCTTTTGATTGACGACATGGAGTTTGACTCCACTATCGAGGCTGTGAAGGGTGGCAAGGCTGATATCGCACTTGCCGGCATGACCGTTACACCAGAGAGAAGCGAGGTTGTAAACTTCACTGAGAGCTATGCAACAGGTGTTCAGGTTGTTATTGTTGCCGATAACAGCGAAATTACAAGCGTCGAGGATTTGTTTGCAGAGGGTGCAAACTACATTATCGGCGTTCAGCGCAACACCACAGGCGATCTTTACACGACATGGGAGCTTGAAGACGGGGGTCTTGCTACTATTGACCGCTACAGCAAGGGTGCTGACGCTGTTCATGCTCTTATCACCGGCAAGGTTGACTGCGTTGTAATTGACAATGAACCTGCAAAGGCATTTGTTGCAGAGCTGGACGGGCTGAAGATTCTTGATACAGAGTATGTTGAGGAAATGTATGCAGGCGCAATGAACAAGGAAAACGAGGCTCTTTACAATGCGGTTAACGCTGCTATTAAGGAGCTTATTGCAGACGGCACTGTTCAGTCCATCATCGACAAGTACATCACCTCCAACTGATTTTTTAAATCGAATCTTTGTTAGGGGTTCATTCAATCTGGACCCCTTACATATCTAAGGAGCTGAGCATATGAACATGCCGACCCCAGCAGAGCTTTGGCCGACAGTGGCGCCTGAATGGATACTCAATTCGTCACAATGGCTGAACGATTTCTGCTATAAAATGTATAAGTGTTTCATCTTCAACGACCGCTATATGATGTTTGTAAAGGGTCTTTGCAACACTCTGGTTCTGACCTTTTTTGCGCTTTTAATCGGCGTTGCTTTGGGCGTTATCGTCTCGCTTATCCGAGTATCATGGGATAAAAACCACACTGAGCTTCACGGAGTTGGCAAATTTGCGCTCGGCTTTGGCAATTTTATTTCAAAAGTCTACCTTACGGTTATTCGGGGAACTCCTGTGGTTGTTCAGATTATGATAATGTATTTTGTTATATTCGCTTCAAGCCGCAACAAAATTCTTGTTGGCTGCCTGTCCTTCGGTATTAATTCGGGCGCATACGTGGCGGAGATTATACGCGCCGGCATTCAGTCAATTGACGGTGGACAGATGGAGGCAGGGAGAAGCCTTGGCTTTGCTTATGTTCCGTCCATGCGATACATAATTCTTCCGCAGGCGTTTAAAAACGTCTTGCCTGCGCTTGGAAACGAATTTATTGTGCTTTTAAAGGAAACTGCCGTTGTGGGCTACGTCGGCCTTGCCGATTTGACGTATGCAGCCAGCACGGTGGGAGGCTCAACTTATGAGTACCTTTACACGCTGGTTGCCGCCGCCGTCATATATCTTGCAATGGTTATGATTATTTCATGGCTGTTGGGCAAGCTCGAAAGGAGGCTGGGCCACAGTGAGCGATAGCAATATTCTTATTCATGTAGACGGGCTTAAAAAGTACTACAAAAATGGCGAGATTAAGGCGCTTGACGGAGTCAGCACCGACATTGAAAAAGGCGAGGTGCTTGTTGTTGTCGGTCCTTCAGGAAGCGGTAAAAGCACTTTTCTGCGCAGCCTTAATTTGCTTGAAGTTCCGACAGAGGGGCACATAATTTTTGATGGTGTAGACATTACCGACAAAAATGTAAACATCAACGAGCATAGGCAAAAGATGGGCATGGTCTTCCAGCATTTCAACCTGTTCCCGCACAAGACAATTCTTGAAAATTTAATTCTTGCACCGACTAAGGTTAAGAAGACGGCCAAGGCGGAAGCCGAAGAAAAGGCGTTAAAGCTTCTGAGCCGTGTTGGTCTTGGCGACAGAGCAGGCGCCTTTCCCAGCCAGCTTTCCGGCGGACAGAAGCAGCGTGTTGCTATCGTGCGTGCTCTTTGCATGGAACCTGAAGTTATGCTTTTTGACGAGCCTACAAGTGCGCTTGACCCCGAAATGGTCGGCGAAGTGCTTGACGTTATGCGGGAACTCGCAAATAACGGCATGACTATGGTGGTTGTTACCCACGAGATGGGCTTTGCAAGAGAGGTCGGAAACAGAGTCCTGTTCATGGCAGATGGTCTGCTGATGGAGGAGGGAACTCCGGCGGAAATTTTCTCAAACCCAAAGTGCGAAAGGCTTCAAGATTTTCTTGCGAAGGTATTATAAAAGTCATACCAACATTTTAATTAAGCGGCCGGGGGAGCTTGCTGTCTGTACAGATCAGACGGCAAGCCCCTTTGCTTTACAGAGCCGGCTGTGCCGCGTCCTTGGACATAAAAAATTGCGCCCCTTCATTTTACAGTATAAGTAAGTTATGCCGTAAAATGAAAGGGGTGCATTTCATGGTCGTCGAGTTTTCACTTTTTAAATGGCATCAATTCTCAAAATAAATTGTGCCAATAATTGCGTAGATTTCGCTTTCGTATTCGTTCCATAGCTCCTGTGCGCATATTAAATCAATGTTGTAACCAAAGTGAGCCTCGTCAAATGACATGAAGAACCAGTATTCACCGCTCTGATAGCTTTCAGTGTAGATCTTGGCCGCAATCCCGTTTGCAAGAGTGATGTCCTCAATGGTCACTCCTGTGCCGCAGATGCCTATCATTTCCTCGTGGTATAGGAAATTAAGTCGCACTTCGGGGTTCGCATCCGGGAAAAACGCAAGGCCATACTGGTCTTCATCAATTACCTTCTCAAAGCTCCAGCCCTCCGGCAGCATAAGGCTCATGCTTACTTTTTCGTTTTCAAATGACGCTTCACTGCCTGAGATTGGCTGCTTTGCCGCTTTTTCTATAATGCTCCAGCTAACTGCAACAACCTGCGCAGGATAGGTCTCCATGATATCGCCTGTATACTCAATCTTTACGATATCGCCCTCTGCTGCTCCGATATCCTCAAGCTCCTTTGTAGAAATGCTTATTATGTCGCTGCTTAAACAAATTGGGTCATCTTCATTCGCAAGGATTATTGCCCCATTCTCGTAAAGCTCGTTAATTTTGCCTTCAAAAAATGAAGTCTCTTCACCCTTTGTCGTCACACCGCAGGCGGCGAAACAAAACAGCACCGCACAAGCTAGAACGAAAACAGTAATCTTTTTCATCAATTTATCCTCCTAATCAGAATATCTTCTTCTGATTATAAAGACGCAAAGAATTATAATTTGTTCCGCAATAAGCTAATTAAGCTTCAAATCTCCGTCCTTTATCCATCCAAGCTTTCTACACAAAACACCAACCGCCCAGCAGATTACAGCAGGCAGAACTATGCTTATCATAACAAGTCCTACCCAGTCAAAAGCCGTTGCAGTTATCGCCTGCGCACCGTTTGCTACAGCCTCGGCACTTGGGCTGACCCATCCTGTCCAAACACCGATTGGACCGCAAAGACCGCAGGTTCCCATACCTGAGTTAACGGCAGCGCCGTTCATTTGCAGCTTAAATAAGCAAGTAGAAATTGGCCCGACAATCGCCGATGTTACCGTCGCAGGAATCCAAATCCTCGGATTTTTTACGATGTTACCCATTTGCAGCATACTTGTTCCAAGGCCTTGCGAAACAACTCCGCCCCATCCGTTATCCCGGAAAGAAAGCACTGCAAAGCCAACCATCTGTGCGCAGCAGCCCGCAAGCGCTGCACCGCCTGCCAGTCCCGTAACAAGAAACGATGCGCAAATGGCAGCGCTTGAAATCGGAAGAGTCAGCGCCGTTCCAACCACGACGGAGATTAGTATTCCCATCCAGAACGGCTGTAGCTCTGTCGCCCACTGAATAAAATATCCAATGCTTCGTGCCGCCGTTCCAAGCGGCTCGGCAATCAGCCAAGCAACCCCTGCGCCAATAAGAATTGTGACAATTGGAGTAACGAGAATGTCAATTTTCGTTTCCTTGGAAACGAGCTTTCCAAACTCCGCCGCAATAACTGCCACAAAATAAACTGCCAAAGGCCCGCCTGCTCCGCCAAGAGCATTTGTCATGTATCCAACAGGTACGAGAGAGAACAGCACCATCTGCGGTGCGCCCAGCGCATAGCCAATGGCAACTGCCATTGCAGGGCCGGTCATCGCACTGGCCAAATCTCCAATTCTGAAGCTTATATCATTAATCGTTACAATGGTTGCCGTCAAAAAACCGATGCGGAACTGACTTCCAAGAGTATTTAGGATTGTGCCGACCAGCAGCGTGCAAAAAAGTCCCTGTGCCATTGCCGCAAGAGCGTCAACTCCGTAGCGTTTGCCGGAAATAGCAACATCTTTTCTTTTCAAAAAGGCTTTGATTTTTTTCATAACTACCTCCTCAAGAAAAAGTCTACACAAGTGTCATGACACATGTGTAGACTCACTATAATTCCTATGCCGTTCCTTGTCAACAATAGATAATTTTATAACAATCTTTTTGACTATTTTCCTGTATCAAATAGTATCCCAAGCTCCTTCAGCTTTATGCGCACACGCTCAAGCGCCTCCTTGCTCGGGCAGGAGAGATTGTGAACATGAACTCCGCCCGTAAGCGAATACAGCGGTGGAGCACTCTCGGTTTCAAGCTTTTCCATAAACTCCGCCACGTCGTATCGTGACGACAGGTTCAGCCCGCCAATAATCTCGCCATAAACGGGATGCTCAACGCAAACATCAAGCACGGTGCATCCATTGTCCACAATGGCGTTAAGCTCCAGAGCCATGTTTTCCATCGTGTGCGTGCAGACGATGGTTGCAAGAATGCCCTCTGCCTGACTTACAAGATACCCTCTTGCGGTGGCGATTATCTCGTTTCCCAATGCACGAAGCAGGGCAATGTCACCGACAACCGCCTGACGGCTAACTCCGAATTTTTGAGCGAGTGTCGCTGCGCTGAGGGGTTTTTCACTATTTCGGATTTCCGCAAGAACTGCCGTTCTGCGCTCGGCAGCAGTCATGATTTTTTGCCCCCTACGGTGTTTTGTCTGGAGAGCAGTTCATATTTTATATCCCAAAGCTTCTGCGACAGGTCAACAAAATACTGATGCGGATAGTCAAGGCGCTTCATCTCGTCCCAGAGCGTATCAAGCTGGGCGGCGCAATAAGAGCGAATCTCTGCAAGCGTTGGCTTGTTATAAATCAATACTCCATCATGAAAAATCGGAACTTGAAGCTCCTTTGCCTCGTAATTTGAAACCACTCTGCGCTTCCATGTGTTGATCGGGTCAAATATTTCAAGATCCTTCGTATCGTCCAAAATCTCGTCATAAACGGTTATATAGTCTGCAATCGCTTTTCCCGTTGACTTTTCATATAGCCTATACACCTTTTTAAGGTTTGGATTCGATATTTTGGTGACATTCTCGCTGATTTTAATTTTTGGAATGATTTCCCCGCTGTCGTTTTCTATAGCAACAAGCTTATATACTCCGCCGAAAACCGGGTCGCTTTTCGCAGTTATAAGTCTTTCACCAACTCCAAATATGTCAATTTCGGCTTCCTGCGCAATAAGATCTGCAATGATGCGCTCGTCAAGCGAGTTTGAGCATGTGATGGTACATCCATTCCAACCTGCAGCGTCGAGCATTTTTCTTGCGTTCCGAGTTAGGTACGCCATGTCGCCCGAATCAAAACGAATACCGCACTTTTCAATTCCAAGGGGCTTCAGTACCTCGTCAAAGGCCTTAATAGCGTTGGGAACTCCGCTCTTTAAGCTGCTATAGGTGTCAACTAAGAGCGTTGCGTTGTTTGGATAGATTTCGCAATATGTCTTAAATGCCTCATACTCGGTGTCAAACATCTGTACCCACGAATGCGCCATCGTGCCGCCTGACGGAACGCCGAAAAGCTCGTCCGAAATTGCACAGGCTGTGCCGGCGCAGCCACCGATATACGCGGCCCTTGCGCCCAAAATGGCAGCGTCAGCGCCCTGCGCGCGACGGGAACCGAATTCAAGCACCGTTCTGCCCTGCGCTGCGTGGCAAATCTTACTCGCTTTCGTTGCGATAAGACTTTGGTGGTTAAGCTGCATAAGAACGAAGGTTTCAATCAGCTGCGCCTGAATCGCAGGCGCACGTACAGTAAAAATTGGCTCCTGCGGGAAAATCGGCGTGCCCTCGGGGATTGCCCAGACATCACCTGTAAAGCTGAATCTTCTTAGATATTCAAGAAAATCCTCAGAAAAGAGGTTTTTGGTTCGTAAAAATCTGATATCCTCATCACTAAAATGAAGATTTTCAATATATTCAATAACTTGCTCAAGCCCGGCAGCGAGGGCATATCCGCCGCTGTCCGGAATTTTGCGGTAGAAAACGTCAAAATATGTTATGCGGTCTTTAATACCTGCACAAAAATACCCGTTCCCCATTGTGAGCTCGTAAAAGTCACATAGCATCGTCAGGTTTAGTTCGTTTCGTATATTCATAAGGAATCCTCCCTTGTTTATGCAATTATAAGTTATCAAACTTGGAAAAGCAATAAGACCTGTCAATAATTAATTTTTAAACAACCATGTTATTCTTTTAACAAGATTATTAATGTCACAAATTGTTATAAGGACACATTTGGCTGAAAAATATCGCTTAAAAACTTATTTTCTATCGATATATGGTGCAAACGAAAACATTTTCGACAAGTTCATATAATCATGGTAGACTAATAATATTAACAGCGCTATAAGCTACAATAAGTATACTTGATTAAGTTAGATAATTTTTATAGTGAGGATTTATAAATGAAAATAGTTGTCATACACGGACAAAACCATAAGGGAAGTACATATCAGCTTACAAAGCTTTTAATAGATGAGCTTTCAGAAAGATCGGATGAGATTCAAGAATTTCAGACAAACGATATACAAGCATGTATAGGTTGTTTTTCATGCGTTATCAAAGACGAAGAATTATGTCCGCAACGCTCCGCCGTTGCTCCAATTATTACGGCGATAGAACAATCTGATATTATAATTATTGAATCACCAAACTACTGTATGGAAATGTCGGGACAGCTTAAAATATTTTTTGACCATATGGCGTACCGTTGGATAAGCCACAGACCTCACCCGTCCATGAAAAATAAAATCGGTATAGCAGTATCTACAACAGCGGGAGTGGGCGCAAAGGGAACGGCAAAAAGTATTGCGCGGCAAATGTTTTACTGGGGCGTAGCAAAAACGTATTGCATTCCTTTTATCATTTCCGCTATGAACTGGGATGAAATCAAAATTGAAAAAAAAGCTAAAATCACAAAAACCGTAAAAAAGACCGCAAGAAAAATCAAAAAGACAATATTAAAAGTGAAGCCTGGAATAAAGTCAAGATTTATGTTTAATATAATGAGGTCTGCGCAAAAAAATTCCACATGGAATCCAGTTGACCGGAATCATTGGGAAGATAACAAATGGATTTAGTTAAACAATACAAGCATTAGTAAATTATGAAAAATAATATATGCATTCCTATTGCTTTTTTTTCTTAAAAAATGTATACTTTCCAAAGCGTATACCCAAAATTAAATATGGAGAAATCTTCAAAAGGAGCAAAACATGAAAAAACTCAAGCAAATCATCTCACTTTTGATGGCGGTACTGATGCTAACTGCTGTACTGTGCGGCTGCGCAGATGGCAAGGACAGCGACAAGACCACATCACCCGGCGAAGAGGCCTCCCCCGGAGACAATGTCAAAAAAAGCGAAATTGTTGTTGGCATTGCTCAAGATTTGGACGACAGTCTTGACCCCCACAAAATGACGGCGGCAGGAACACGAGAAGTCTTATTCAATGTATATGAAGGCCTTGTTAAGCCTGATTCAGACGGAAATCTTGTTCCCGCCGTTGCCGAGAGCTACACCATCAACGAAGAAACAGGTGACGAGTTCACTTTCGCCCTTAGACAGGGCGTTAAGTTTCACGATGGCAGCACCGTTACGGTCGGGGACATTGTTTATTCCATATCAAGAGCAGCCGGCCTTGACACGGGAGAGCCTTTAATCTCTGCGCTGGCAATCATCAGCGATGTTTCGGCGACGGACGATTCAACCATCGTTGTGAAAACATCGGTTCCAAACATCGAGCTTATTGCACTAATCGCATCAGCTTACATCATCCCCGAAAACTCCGCCGAGGATGGCACTCTCGCCGGAACAGGGCCATTCAAATTTTCCTCAAGATCACCTCAAGAGAACTTTATCATCGAAAGATTTGATGACTATTGGGGAGAAAAGGCATATCTTGAAAAGGTAACCTACAAAATATTCGAGAATGCCGAAGCTATTCTAATGGCGCTTAAAGGCGGAGCTGTTGACCTATGTGCCCATCTTACAAGCTCTCAGGCTGCCGAGCTTTCGGGCTTCACAATTCTTGAAGGCACTATGAACCTTGTTCAGGCTCTATACCTTAACAACAATGTTGCCCCACTTAATGATGTAAGAGTTCGTCAGGCTATCAGCTATGCTGTCGACAAGCAGGATATTATGGATTTCATAGCCGATGGGCATGGGACAGCAATCGGAAGCAGCATGTATCCTGCCTTCAGCAAGTACTTCCTTGATGAGCTTACAGATTACTATGCAACAGATATTGACAAGGCAAAGTCACTTCTTGCCGAAGCAGGCTACGAAAACGGCTTTGACCTTGAAATCACAGTTCCGGGCAACTATCAGCCGCATATTGACACCGCAACTGTTTTGGTCGAGCAGCTTGCCAAAATCGGCATAAGATGCAAAATCAAAACCGTAGAGTGGGAAACTTGGAAGGAAGACACCTATGGTGCAAGAAATTATCAGGCAACCGTTTGCGGATTCGATGCTTCAACGCTTACAGCCAGCGCACTTTTATCACGCTTTGTAAGCACAAATCCGAAAAATATTTCTTACTTTTCAAACGAAGAATATGACGAAGTTTATGCAAAAGCCTCCACAGCGACAAACGAGGCGGAGCAAACCGAACTTTACAAGCGTCTTGAAACAATCCTGACAGAGCAGGCAGCAAACGCCTATATCCAGGATATGTGCGACCTTGTTGCAGTGGCGGATGGAATTGTCGGCTATGAGTTCTATCCTTTATATGTAATCGACATGTCCAAAATCAGATACGAATAAAAAAATGAATTGAGAAAAGAGGGTGACTATGCGCTATTTTGCAAAAAAGTTCTTTGCGATGCTTGTCACCCTTTTTGCCATTTCACTGCTGACATTTTTAGCGTTTCAACTGATTCCAAGTGACCCCGCTGTCAAAATGCTCGGAAACGAATATACCCCCGAAAAGGCGGAGGCACTTCGCGAGGCGCTTGGACTCAATGAAAACGTATTTTTGCGCTATTTCAAATGGCTCGGTGGCTTCTTCACGGGCGACCTTGGCATCAGCTATAGCTATAACCTTCCTGTAGCCAGCTTGCTTAATGGGAAAATCACAACTACCGCACTTCTATCACTGCTGGCTTTTCTCTTAACCGGATTTATTTCAATCCCTCTTGGTCTGCTGCTCGCAAGATACGAGGGGGGCGTATTTGACCGCATTTCAATTGTTCTTAATCAGATAATGATGGCAATTCCGCAGTTTTTTATCGGCATTATTTTCACAAGTTTATTCGGGCTCTGGCTACGGCTTTTCGTGGTTGGCGATTTCGTGCATATAACGGAAAGCTTCTGGGGCTTTTTCAAATACATATTCTTTGCGGCGCTTGCAATAGCAATACCCAAAATTGCCATGACGACAAAGCTGCTGCGCAGCAGCATTTTATCAGAGCTTAACGAGGACTATGTGCGCACGGCATACTCCCGTGGCAATAACCGCAAGCAGGTGCTTAGAATCCATGTTTTACGCAACTCCATCATCCCTGTTGTATCGTTTCTCACAGTTACAATTGCCGACATAATAGCCGGCAGCATAATTATTGAGCAGGTTTTTGCCATCCCTGGTGTTGGAAGGCTGCTGCTTTCCTCAATTTCAAACCGTGATTTCGCTGTTGTCCAGGCAATCGTTGTTATAATTGCGGCGGTGGTGCTTGCAGCAAACTTTTTGGCAGATATTTTGTATCAATACATTGACCCCAGAATTAAACTTAACTAACTGCAAGGAGGGTTATTTTCTGTGGTAGCTTTACTCTCTCGCTTTTTTATAAAAGACAGGCATAATTATTCTAATACAAAGGTTCGGAAGGCATACGGAGCCATTTGCTCTGTGCTTGGAATTGTGCTTAATTTCCTGCTGTTTGCTTTCAAGTACCTTGCAGGCATTCTGACGCATTCAATCGCAATAACGGCAGATGCGTTCAACAACCTTTCGGACGGTCTGTCCTCGGCTATCACGCTTGCAGGCTTCGTTTACGCTGACAAAAAGCCTGATGCATCTCACCCGTTTGGCCACGGCAGAGTGGAGTATTTATCTGCCCTTGGGGTCGCCTGCCTTATTATTGTGATGGGTGTGGATTTGCTGAAAAGCTCTATCAAGAAGATAATTACGCCCGAGGCCGTCCAGTTCGGATATCTTTCCGCAGTCATCCTTATCATCTCAATAGCCGTCAAGGTTTATATGTTCGCGTATAATCGCCGCTACGGAAAAAAGATATCTTCCGCCGCAATGACGGCCGCAGGCACAGACAGCATTATGGACTGTGTTGCAACGGCAGTTGTACTACTTAATATGATAATCGGTCATTTTGCCAAGGTGAACATTGACGCATGGGCAGGCCTTCTAGTCTCTTGCTTCATTCTTGTGGCAGGTTTTAGAACGGTTAACTCCACCATTTCGCCGCTCCTTGGCGTTGCTCCAAGCAAGGAATTTGTTGAAAGCGTTTATAATATTGTCTTGGCTCATGAAGAATTTTTAGGCATTCACGATCTTATTGTTCACGACTATGGCCCCGGCAGACGTATGATATCGCTTCACGGAGAGATGAGCGGCGAAATTGACCTTTTCGTTCTGCACGATTGCATTGACAGGACTGAAACCGAGCTTGAAGAGAAGCTATGCTGCGCTGCTGTTATTCATCTTGACCCGGTTGAACCAAACAATGCCCTTACTGCCGCAAGACGCCTTGAAGCGCAGGAAATAATCCAAACAATTGACCCGCAAATTACAATTCATGATTTTAGAGTTATAACAGGTGCGGACAATACAAAGCTTGTTTTCGACGCTGTTGTGCCCTTCGGCTTCAGGCTAAGCGATGAGGCGGCAAAGAGAGAAATAGAAAGCGCCGTTAGCGCAGGGCTTGAAGGCTGCACCGCTTCGGTAAAAATTGATAAGCCCCTTGGTGCGTTTGATAAGGAATAAGAGATAAAGATGAGAAAAAACTATAACTACAACTTAATATTCGGCTGCTGCATCACAGCTTTCATGGCTGTAGTTATTATTATTGGTTTTTTCTATACACCATACAGCCCCAGCGCAATTAACGCCGCAGATAAGCTGAACACTCCGTCTATATCGCATATTCTCGGCACGGATAATTTTGGCCGTGACATCTTCAGCAGGATTCTGGAGGGCGCAGGTACGACCATGACCATCGCTGCTGCAACCGTTCTTTTCGGCATTGTCGTCGGATCAACCATAGGCGCAATCACGGGCTATTTCGGCGGTATTTTTGATGAAGTATTAATGCGTATATGCGATGTAATCACAGTATTTCCGAGCATTTTGCTTGCACTTGTGCTAATTAGTATTATAGGACCTGGCAAGTATAATATTATTATTGCGCTTGGCATTTTGTTTGTTCCAAGCTATGCAAAGGTTGTTCGGACTGAGTTTGCAAGGCAAAAGGAACTTGACTATGTCAGAAGCGCGAAGCTTATGGGTGTCGGGCATTTTCGTATAATGTTTGTGCACATTCTGCCCAATATCAAAACCGTGCTTTTCTCCTCCATCGCCATCGGCTTTAACAATGCCGTTTTGGCAGAGGCCAGCATGAGTTATCTTTCCATCGGTGTTCAGGCTCCAGACGCAAGCTTGGGGCGTATGCTGTCAGAGAGCCAGAGCTATTTTTTCTCAGCGCCGTGGTATGCTCTTTCGGTTGGCGGCACAATTATTCTTCTTATCCTGGGCTTTTCCCTGATTAGTGAAGGATTGGGGGATAGAGGTCGTGCTTGATATTAAAAACTTAAAAATCAGCTTCGTAGAAAAAAACACCACGGAGGTTGTACACGGCATCAACCTCCACATGGACGGGGGCGAAAAGCTTGGCCTTGTGGGCGAAAGCGGCAGTGGGAAAAGTATTACTGCCCTTACCATTGCCGGCCTGATTAAGCGCCAAAAGATGGAGATTTCAGGAGAAATCAATTTTCTGGGGCAAAACCTTCTGGATTGTTCAAGACAAGAGCTGCGGGCTATTCAGGGGAAAGATATTTGCATGGTCTTTCAGGAGCCGATGACAAGCCTGAATCCGCTGATGCGCATAGGCTATCAGATTGAAGAGTGCCTGAAGCTGCACACTGATTTATCCGCCGTGCAAAGGAAATCTCTTGCGCTTGAGGTTATGGAAAAGGTCGGTCTTCCGAATCCTGAAAAGACCTACATGAAATACCCTCATGAGCTTTCAGGCGGACAGCGCCAGCGTGCCTTGATCGCCTCGGCATTTATTATTAACCCAAAGCTTCTTATCGCGGACGAGCCGACGACCGCCCTTGATGTCACAGTTCAGGCGCAGATTATCGACCTTCTTAATCGAATCAGCGATGCGCACAACATCGGCATTTTGTTTATATCGCATGATTTGAATATTGTAAGAAAAATCTGCGATCGCGTTGCTGTTATGAAGGACGGAAATATTGTCGAGATTGGAAACACTGAAGACATTTTCAATAGTCCCAAAGACGAATATACCCGAAAGCTTATAGCCGCAATTCCCACGAGGAAGAATAGGAAGCGCTAAAGATGAGCGAAATAATCTTACAAGTTAATAACCTTTCAGTCACTTATGACAGCTTCAGAGTTTTTGGCAGGAAGAAGTCATATCAGGCCGTTAGCGATGTCAGCTTCCACATAGAGCGTGGCGAAATTCTTGGTCTTGTGGGCGAGAGCGGATGCGGAAAAAGCACCATTGCCAAGGCAGTTCTGGGCATGATTTCCCATACAGGCGAGGTAGTGCATTTCTCAAAGAGGCCGCAACTTGTGTTCCAGGACCCCTACAGCAGTCTGAATCCATCTAAAACCATCGGCTGGATTGTTGAAGAGCCTCTTAGAATTTTCGGAAAATACAACAAAGCCGAGCGCAAGCGCCGTGTTGCCGATATGCTTCAAAGAGTTGGTCTTGGTTCGGAATATCTGGACAGAAAGCCAAGCGAATTGTCGGGTGGTCAGCGGCAGAGAGTTTGCATTGCAATTGCCCTTATCCAAAGGCCGCAACTAATTATTGCGGACGAACCCGTTTCCGCACTTGATGTTACGATACAGGCGCAAATTCTGGATTTGCTTTTGGAGCTTCAGAAGGAGCTGGGGCTTAGTTATCTATTTGTCTCGCATGATCTGAACGTGATTTACCAGATCTGCGACAGAGTAATGGTGATGAAGGACGGCAACATTGTTGAGTGCGGTGAAATTGAGGAGCTATTCTCAAACGCCAAGGACGAATACACAAAAAAGCTTTTAAGCTCTATATAAAAAATCATCTGCAAATCGGTGAATTTGCAGATGATTTTTTATATTAGAAATAACTGTTAAATAATTGGGCAAGACTGTCTCTTAGCATAGTCAGAAATGTTTCAATGCTGTCCCAGCCGCCAAAGCGAACTTCCGCCATGCGGTCAACGGATGCCCCGGTGAGGTATCCAACGGCACTTGCCGCTATGCCCAGCACCAGAAGCACAATTGCCAAAATGATGACAACCTTCCAAATTATGCTCATAGTTCTACTCATTATTCCACCGCCTCCTTTTTAACGCAAATTTTGCGTCCCAAGCGCAAAACGCACCCACTTATGAATGCTTTTGCAAGGCGTATGCTAAGCCACAGCCCAAACCAGAAAATCACAAGCCCTATGGCGCAAATTGCAAGCGCTACGCCAGCGCACAAGAGGATATCCGAAACCATACTAAGTCCCGAAACGACGAATACAAACAGCCACGAAATAAAGGCGACCGCTGCCCCGCCTGATACGATGAACGGAATTCCGATGCAGATGAGCACGATTGTAATTGGAAGTCCTATGATGATTGCGAAAATTGTATAGATAGTTGTCAGAACTGATTTATACTGTCTTTTCGATAAAACAGGAAGCGTTTCGGACTCCTCGTCGGTCTCTTCGAAGGCAAAGACTGTTTCCGTATTTTTAAACACGGGTTCCTGATCTTGCGTCGAGAGTTCGGAGACCTCGTTTTGTGCCTGCTCCGTGGTCACCGGGTTTGAAAGGGCATCCTCGATAGACAGGACTTCTTCAGGGGCGTCTTCCCCCGGAGTGTCTTGGGGCGCTTCTTCGATTTCCTCTTCGGTCTGTATTACCTCGCCGGGATCCTTCGGCAAATCATCCATCGGCGATGGAATATAGCTGTCTGCAAGGCTGATTGCCACCTGTACAGGTGTTCCAAGCTGTGCAATTACTTCTTCATCGTCGTTTGCGTCTTCAAACATTTGAGCATACTGCGCAACAACAGCCTCCCTATCCTTGAGGGACATATAGCTTATAAGCTTTGTAAGCTCCGCCAGAAATTTTTGTCTGTTAATTATTGTCGCCTCCTATCTTAATATGCAATGCCCCAGTACATCATTTTATCCGCTTTCTTGCCGCAGATTGCGCAAGTATCGGAAAGATGCTCCTGAGCAAAAGGAATGCATCTTGAGGTCATTCCTGCTTTTTCCTTCATGTCGATTTCGCACTGCTCATCGCCGCACCACATGGTCTTGATAAAGCCTCCATTTTCCTCTTGCAGGCTTTTTGCCTCTTCTAGTGTGGAAGCTTCAAATATGTGGCTGTCAAGATTCTGCTTCGCCTTATCAAACAGACCACGCTGTACCTTGTTAAGAAGGCCGGGAATGGCAGATGCCAAATCATCAATTTTGATTGTTTCTTTCTCGAAATTGTCTCGTCTTACTGCGACGCAAACGCCTTCTTCAATGTCACGAGGTCCTAGCTCGATACGGAGGGGAACCCCCTTCATTTCATACTGGGCGCATTTCCAGCCAAGGCTGTTATCGCTCTCGTCAATCTTTACACGGAAGCCTGCCTTTTTAACAGCGTCATAAAGCTCCCCTGCTTTTTGAATAACGCCCTCTTTATGCTGGGCGACAGGAACAATGATAACCTGCGTTGGGGCAATTTGCGGAGGCAAAACAAGCCCGTTATTGTCACCGTGGGTCATGATTAATCCGCCGATTATTCTAGTTGACAGTCCCCATGAGGTTTCGTGGGGGTAGCTGAGCTTGTTTTCTTTATCTTGGAAAGTAATGTCAAACGCCTTTGCAAATCCATCGCCAAAATAGTGGCTTGTCCCGCTTTGAAGCGCCTTGTGGTCGTGCATCATGCACTCAATTGTGTAGGTGTTCTCTGCGCCTGCGAACTTTTCCTTGTCGGTTTTGTCACCTCGGATTACGGGCATTGCGAGATAATTCTCACACAAATCGGCATATATTTCAAGCATTTGGAGGGTTTCCTCTTTTGCCTCCTGCGCGGTTTCGTGAATTGTGTGCCCCTCCTGCCAGAGGAACTCTCTGCCTCTGAGGAAAGGACGGGTGGTTTTTTCCCAGCGAAGAACTGAGCACCACTGGTTATATTTCATCGGAAGGTCACGCCAGGACTTAACAACATGACTCCAATGGTCGCAAAACAAGGTTTCGCTTGTAGGGCGAACGCAAAGGCGCTCGGATAACTCTTCATCACCGCCGTGGGTAACCCATGCACATTCCGGCGCAAAGCCCTCTACATGATCCTTCTCACGCTGGAGCAGGCTTTCCGGGATCAGGAGCGGCATGGACACATTTTCGTGTCCTGTCTCCTTGAATTTGCCGTCAAGCACTCTCTGTATATTTTCCCAAATCGCATAACCGTACGGGCGCATGATAAAAAATCCTTTTACGCCTGAGTAGTCTATAAGCTCCGCCTTGGTGCAGATATCTGTGAACCATTGGGCGAAGTCTACCTCCATATCGGTAATGCTTTCTACCTTTTTATCTTTGGCCATTAATATGTTCTCCTTCGAGTTTACAGTCTAATCAATCCATTTTATATGTATTAGGGTACTTTTGTCAAGAAATGCGGATGATAATTGAAAGTTTGGTATATTTATGGTAGTATAGCAGGAAAGGCTATGAAAGGATGGATATTCTATGATTAGATTCTATAACGGCAAAATCCTTTCCATGTGCGATGGCGCAGAAATCTCCGATGAAGAGATTTGGGTGCACGATGATAAAATCTGCTATGTCGGAGAGGAAAAGACCGACATGCCGCAGTTTTCTCGTGAGATAGATTTATGCGGCAATCTTCTCATGCCGGGCTTCAAGAACGCTCACACGCATTCTGCGATGACGTTTGCGAGAAGCCTTGCGGACGATATGCCCCTGCAGGAATGGCTGTTTAACAAGATTTTTCCGCTCGAAGAAAAGCTTACGGAAGAAAGTGTCTATTACTTCAACAAGCTCGCCGTTATGGAATACCTCACGAGCGGCATTACGGCAAGCTTCGATATGTATTACTATAGGCCAAGCTTTGCGCAGTCAAACATCGATTGCGGCTTTCGCAGCGTAATCTGTGGCGTTGGCGGAACGTTTGAGGAAATGGAAAAAGACCTTTTGCGGTTTTCAAATCTTCACCCGCTAATTTCATATATACCGGGTACTCATGCCGAATACACCGCAACCATCGACAGCCTAAAGGATTTGTCAAAACTTTCGCATAAATACGAAACTCCTGTTTTTGCGCACAACTCCGAGACCCTAAAAGAAACCGAAGAATGTATTGCACGCAACGGCATGACACCGACTGCGCTTTTTGAAAGCCTTGGACTTTTCGATTTTGGCGGAGGCGGATTTCATTGCGTTTATCTATCCGAAGAGGATATGGACATTTTTGCTCGTCGCGGCGCATGGGTTGTGACAAACCCCGGTTCGAACTCCAAGCTCGCAAGCGGAATTGCGCCTCTTACTGCGATGATGAATAAGGGGATTAACATTGCCATCGGTACAGACGGTGCTTCAAGCAACAACGCTCTGGACTTTTTCAGAGAGATGTATCTTGCAGCAGTTCTTCAAAAGCTGAGCGAAAAAGACGCTGGAGCCTGCAATGCGATGAGTGTTCTTAAAATGGCAACCATCGGCGGCGCAAGATGTATGGGGCTAAAGGACTGTGACACTATTGCCTGCGGAAAGCAGGCCGACCTTATCGTAATGGACCTTCAGCGTCCCAATATGCAGCCAATTAACGACGTGGTGAAAAATATTGTTTATAGCGGCTCAAAGGAAAACGTTGCGCTAACAATGGTCGCAGGCAAGATTCTGTACGAAAAGGGTGAATTTTTCATTGGCGAGGAGCCTAGACTTGTGTATGAAAAGTGCGATGCACTGCTTAAAGGCATGCTAAACGGCTAGGCAACTATTGGTAATTGAGGATTTTGATGCAATTTTGATGCATTAATTTCCTAGTGTTTTCCCAAAAGAGACATAATGAGGTAATATATGAGAAAAAAGCTTATATCCGCTCTGCTTTCGATGGCTTTGCTGCTATCGCTCGGCGCCTCCGCATTTGCAGCGTATGTGCCTATGGATTATAGCGAGCGTTGCGTTGAAATCAGAAAAGAATCAGAAGGGTTTAGGAGCATGCCCTACTCCGACGGCACCGGCTATTACATAGGTTATGGAACAAGCTGCAACCCATCCGATTATCCGGACGGCATAACGCAGGAGGAAGCGGAAGAAATGCTTCGCTCCTATTTGCAGAAATTTGCCGACGATTTGAATGAGTTTCTTGCAGAATACAACATTGGCTTAACTCAACCCCAGTTTGACGCATTGTGCTTGCTTTCTTACAATCTGGGCGCAGAATGGCTTGATAAGGATTACACACTGCCCTCAATACTAATTGATGGCATAAAAAACTATTCCGAGGCTGAAATTGCGTCTGCCTTCGCAGTTTGGAGTCATATTGGCACAAGCGTAAGCGAAGGTCTTGTCGCTCTTCGTCTGCAAGAGGCTAAAATGTTCCTCTATGGCGATTACGGAGACGGCGGCAGCCCCGACTTTTGCTATCTTGTCCTTGATCCAAATGGAGGCAAGGTTACAAACGATATCTACTGCTATGAAAAAGGCGGAAGCTACGGCACGCTTCCCGAGGCTGTGCGTGATGGCTCAGTCTTCAAGGGCTGGCAGACCGCAAGCGGCAGCGTTCTTTCGCCGGATGATCTTGCCATGGACAACCTCTATGTAACCGCCTTATGGGATACCGGCACGGGAGTTCAAACCTCTCAAACAGACGTTACAGCCTCCGCCTTCCCTGATGTTACAAGCGCCGACTGGTTTTATACATATGTGACGGAGCTTGCCGGACGTGGTGTGATAAACGGCTATGACGATGGGATGTTTCACCCCTCAAACACCCTTACATATGCTGAAGCGCTAAAGCTGATTTTACTTGCCTCCGGCTATGCCGAGCAAACAAATGAGACCGCCGGAGAACACTGGGCAAATGCATATCTTGACTATGCAGTAAAAAAGGGGTTCGTGTCCGAAGGGCAAGTGACAAACCTTGATGCAAGCATTACCAGATACGAAATCGCAGATATTGCCGCCAAAGCTCTTGAAATTACTTCCTCAGGCGCAGCAAGCGTCTTTGCAGACACAAGCAGTACAAGCGTTATGGCGCTTTATGAGGCAGCAATTGTTGAAGGCAGCCTTGACACCGGCAGCCGAACCTATAACGGAAACGCCGACATAAAAAGAAGCGAAATTTCAGCAATTATCAGCCGAATTGCAAAATATGTCGATGAAAACCTAATTCTCTTCGCAGGCAACCGTCTGCGCATTGACGACACTCTAAGGCGCTATGCGCACGATACTTCGCTTATCTCATGGCAGGGTAGCCGTGCGGTTTACACAGGAAATATTCAGACTCTCACAGGCATCGATGTGTCATATTATCAGAAGGACATTGACTGGAATGCGGTCGCCTCCGACGGAATCGACTTTGCCTTCATCCGTGCAGGCTATCGCGGATATTCGGAAGGCTCTTTAAATGAGGACGAAAATTTCAAAAAGAATATTGCAGGCTCTATAAATGCCGGCATTTCTACGGGCGTTTACTTTTTCTCGCAGGCAATTACCGAGGCGGAGGCCCGTGAGGAAGCACAATATGTTCTGTCTCTCATTTCAGGCTACAATTTCACATGGCCCGTCGTTTTCGACTGGGAGCCAATTAGCGACTCCAGCGCCAGGACAAACAATCTGGACGGCGCTACTTTGACAAAATGCGCCATTGCCTTTTGTGAGGTGATTGAGGCGGCAGGCTACACGCCGATGGTATATTTCAACAAGAGCGTTGGCTATCTGAAATATGACCTGCGCCAAATTCAGAATTATGAAATCTGGTTTGCCCAGTATGTTCAGGATCCCGACTTCCTATATGATTACCAAATCTGGCAATACGGAGCAGGCTCTGTAAACGGCATACCCGGCGATTGCGATTTAAACATTGCTTTTAGAAACTATGGATAAACAAAAAACTGCTGTGCTTTTTTGCACGGCAGTTTTTGTTTTATCTATCAAAGTTATACCGCAGAGTTAGCTCATCCGTGACAACCGCCGCAAGAACTTCAGCTTTGAGAGCATCGAAGCATTCCGAAACGGCGCCGTAGGTTGCATAAAGGTTTGTGTATTTTGCAATGTTTTCGCTTTGTGTAAGTGCACTGTAGGCTGACATATCGCAGCTACTGCCAATCATTTCACCCTCCAGCGAGCGCAAGCTTTTGAACTTTGAATCAGAAAGCGAGACCAAAACTACATTGCTTTTAAGAAACGTTGGTCCAAGCGTGAAGCTATCGGAGCTTAGAACCTCCGTTCCAATGCCAATTGCCACGTCAATATTGCCTGAATTAAGCTGGGTTTTTAAATCAAGGCTTGTCAAGGGAAGAAGCTTTATTTCCCAGCCAAGCTTTTCGCCAAGCGCCAAAGCTATGTCGGCGCATAGTCCCTCAGTTCCTCCAGTGCTGTTTGTATAGGAGAGTGGGAAAAGCGCCGCCTCAACCCCAACAACAAGGGTGCGTTTAACCGCTTCTGCGCCCTCCTCCAATTCGGCAGTTTCTTCCGGGAAAGAAGCAGAGGAATAGTCAATCAAATCCTCATTCAGCCATTTTATCGACAAAAGCGAGAGGGTTCCGTTCTCATTAAGCTCGTCCATTGCCCTGCACACTGATTGGGAAACTTTGTCGCCTTGCCTGAAAGCGACTCCATAGACTTTAACACCCAGCTTTTCTATTGTCCTTGTGCTGCCGCTTTCGCTTCCGCAGGCGCAAAGTGCCAAAACAAGACACAAAGCGATTGCGGCACATATAATTCTCTTATTCTTTTTCAATTAGTCACCATAGTTTCTTAAAAACTGCCTTGTGCGTTCATGCTCAGGATCGCCAAGCACCTTGTTCGGGTCTCCCTGCTCAACAATAACTCCGCCGTCCATAAAAATCACCCTATCCGATACCGCTTTAGCAAACGCCATCTCGTGGGTCACAATAATCATGGTGCGCTTTTGCTCGGCAAGCTCACGGATTGCCTTTAACACCTCGCCTGTCAGTTCTGGGTCCAATGCGCTTGTCGGCTCGTCAAAGCAGAGAATATCCGGTGTAAGCGCAAGCGCTCTTGCGATTGCAACACGCTGTTGCTGCCCGCCTGATAGTTGATGGGGATAGCTTTCCATTTTGTCGGCAAGTCCCATTTGCGCGAGCAGCTCACGTGCACTCTTGTCAATTGCGTTGAGGCTTGCTTTTTTGTTTTTCTTATAATCCTCACGATCCTTGGCTAACAGTTCCGACGCCATTTTTACGTTTTTAAGTGCAGTGTACTGCGGAAAAAGGTTGAAGCCCTGAAACACCAGCCCGAAATGCAGCCGCTTTTTGCGAAGATCGCTCTCACGCTGCTTAGTAAGGTTGTTTGAATCGAAGATAATCTCGTCTGCGACAACTATCTGCCCCGCAGAGGGCTTTTCCAAAAAGTTCAGGCAGCGCAAAAGGGTGGTTTTGCCGCTTCCGGAGGAGCCGATTATTGAGATTGTCTCGCCCTTGTCAATGGTGAAGTCGATGTCTCTTAAAACCTCGGTTTTGCCGAAGCTCTTTTGAAGGCTCTTTACTTCCAAAATAGGCATAACTGCGCACCTCCTTATCTGAAATAACTGAGCTTTTTCTCAGAGTAATTGAGAAGAAGTGTCAGGATTCCGACCCCAATCAGAAAAAATATAGCCGTCGAAAACAGCGGCCAGATTAGCGCCTTGCTGGTTGCATACTCCTGCGCCATCATGATGATTTCCTTGTTGGAAATTATGCGGGCAAGCGAGGTGTCCTTTATCAGCGTGATAAACTCGTTACCCATCGGCGGAATAATACGCTTGACCACCTGCAAAAGAGTGACCTTGAAAAATATCTGCGTTTTTGTCATACCCAGCACCTGCCCTGCCTCCTGCTGGCCAACAGGCATGCTCTCGATACCGCCTCGGAAGATTTCCGAAAAATAGCAGGCGTAGTTGATGACAAAGGCAACCATTGCCGCAGAGAGGCGCCCCATCGCTTGGCCGCCCCAGATGAGCCCCGGCCCGTAAAAAACAATGATAACCTGAAGCATCAAGGGGGTTCCGCGAATAACCCAAACGAAGACTTGCGTTACTGCACTAAGCGGCTTAAACTTGCTCATTGAGCCAAAGGCAATAAGAAGCCCCAGCGGTAAGCCCAACAACAGCGTAATAAAGAAAATCTCTATATTGATAACAAAGGCCTCGGCCAATTTGCCTAGAATAATAGAAATGCTCATATCAATACAACCTCAAATGTAATTAAGACAGGCGGGTAAAAAAGCATCCGCCTGTCTTTACTTTTACTATCGTGCTATCTCACTTTAGATTATTTATCGATTGAGGGTGCCAGGCTCAGACTATATTTTTCAGCAAGCTCTCTAAGACTACCGTCAGCAACCATTTCCTCAATGATTTCGTTCACAGCAGCAGTAATGTCGGAACCCTTGCGGAAAGCAATGCCGTATTCCTCGGAGGCAAGCTCAAGTCCGTCAATCATTTCAAGCTCTTCATAGGATGTGCCTTCGCCCACCATGCTCTTTGCAAGAGTCCAGTCAAGAACAGCGGCATCAGCAGTTCCTGCCTTGACCTCTAGCAGGCAGTCTGTCTGTTTCGACAGGGCAACGTAGTTTGCCTGTGCCAGATTCTCCTCCGGCTCGTCTTCGTCTGTTCCGATGATTTGCAATTCGCCTGCGGAGCCGACTTCGGCAACCACGGTCTTGCCAATAAGGTCGGCGGTGGAGGTGATGCCGGAGCCTGCTTTGGCAACAACTACCTGCGCATTTTTGACATAAGGCAGGGAGATGCTCATGGCAGCCTCTCTGTCCGCTGTGATTGTCATGCCGTTCCA
>Ga0153972_1000053_pt1 | contig 30776 bp, 27 predicted proteins | sample TSGA056MetaG_FD_104732 | JGI IMG/M metagenome (GOLD analysis project Ga0153972, IMG submission 104732) | Attine ant fungus gardens microbial communities from Georgia, USA - TSGA056 MetaG | ecosystem: Host-associated > Fungi > Mycelium > Unclassified | place: USA: Georgia, George L Smith State...
GCGGGGCTGACCTTTGAGGCGGGCGTCTTTACGAACCTGACGCAGGACCATTTGGATTTCCACGTCTCCATGGACGAGTACGCGGCGGCCAAGGCGCGGCTGTTCGGGCAATGCAAGCGCGCGGTGATCAATCTGGACGACGGCTGGGCTGGGCAGATGCTGGAGGCTGCCGGGGCGGGCGCCGTCACCTTTTCGGTGGAAAAGAACGAAGCCGACTACGTGGCAAAGGACATCCGTCTGAAGGCGGACCGGGTGCAGTTTTCCGTTTTGGCGCAAAACAAGCTGCACCGGGTGATAGTGCATATCCCGGGGGCGTTTTCCGTGCAAAACGCCCTGGGCGTGGTCGCCTGCGCCGGCACGCTGGGGATTTCTCCTGACGAAGCGGCCGCCGCGCTTTCACAGGCGAAGGGCGTAAAGGGCCGGGTCGAGGTGGTAGAGACAGGCGGCGGCTATACCGTCCTCATCGACTATGCCCATACACCGGACGCCTTGGAAAACGTGCTGACCTCCATGAAGGCCGTTGCGCCCGGCAGGGTTGTCGTGCTGTTCGGCTGCGGCGGGGACCGGGATCGGAAAAAGAGGCCGCTGATGGGGGAGGCCGCGGCCAGGTTGGCCGATTATGTCATCGTCACCTCAGATAATCCCAGAACAGAGCCGCCGGACCAGATTATTGCAGATATTTTGACCGGGCTGAAGGGTACAAAAACGCCTCACAGCGTCATCCCGGATCGCCGGAGGGCGATTGCCTACGCCTTGGATCACGCGCAAACGGACGACGTTATCATCCTGGCCGGGAAGGGACACGAAACGTATCAGATCGTTGGGAAAACCAAGTATCCAATGGATGAGCGGGAGATCGTTGCGGAACACTTGGCGGCCATGGGCGCGGGAGAAACGGTAAAGGGGATTTGCGAATGACGGCTTGGATTATCGCGGCATTAATATCATTTGTCGTAACATTTGTTATCGGGCAGCTTCTGATCCCGAAGCTCCGAAAAATGAAGGCGGGACAAAGCATTCGGGAGGACGGCCCCGTTTGGCATATGAGCAAGCAAGGGACGCCCACAATGGGCGGACTGATGTTTGTTGGAGGCATTGCCGCAGCCTGCTTTACGGTGGGCTTCTCCGGCCTCCGGGAAGGGCGATGGGGCCACGTTATTCTTTTGGTTTTTGCGCTTGTCTACGCGGCCATCGGCTTTCTGGACGATTATGAAAAGCTGAAAAAGAAGCAGAACCTGGGGCTGACGGCGCTTCAGAAGCTTGTGCTTCAGCTTGTCGTGGCCGTCGTGCTGGCGCTTCTTTTGCGGCATGTGGGCTTTTTGAAGCCGGAGCTGTATATTCCATTCCTGAACCGCTCCTTCAGCCTGCCTGAGCCGGTCTACTTCACCTTCGCCGCCTTTGTCATGGTGGCTACGGTGAACGCGGTCAATATTACGGACGGCGTGGACGGTCTTGCGGCCTGCGTTTCCCTGCCGGCTGCCCTGTGCTATACGGCGCTGGCCGCCCTCTGGGGCTACACGGAGCTGGGCATTTTTGCGGCGGCACTCTTTGGGGGACTTGCGGCCTTTCTCTGCTACAATTTCAACCCGGCCAAGGTGTTTATGGGTGATACCGGCTCCTTGTTTTTGGGCGGCGCGATCTGCGGACTGGCCTTCGCGCTGGACGTGCCGCTGATCCTTATCCCTTTGGGGATTGTTTATATTGTCGAAACCTTGTCCGACATTATTCAGATCGTCTATTTCAAAGCCACAAAGGGGAAACGGGTTTTCAAAATGGCCCCGCTGCATCATCATTTTGAGATGGGCGGCTGGTCCGGGAAAAAATGGAGCGAAAAGAAGGTCTGCGGGGTGTTTGGCAGCGTCGCCCTTCTCTTCGCAGTCGTCGCCTTTTTGTCCGTTTATAAACGCTATGGCGGATAAGCTGAGCCTTTCTCCGGCGCGCAATTATAAGACAGGAGGTGTCCTATGTCGGCAAAGGTGAATACTGCCCCCAGGAGCATGGGGGATACCGGGCGACAGGGCAGGCTGCGGGAAAAGCCGGAGACGCTGGAAAAGCCCGGCGGTATGGATCTGCCTTTTCTGATGCTGGTCGTCCTGCTTTTAGGCATCGGCGTCATTATGGTGCTTTCCGCCAGCTTTGCCAGCGCTTATTATAATGTAAACAACGAAAGCGGCGGGAACCCCACATACTATTTCTTCCGGCAGCTGATTTTCGCGGTCAGCGGCATTCTGCTGATGCTTGTGACCTCGCGAATTCCCGTGGCGTTTTTCCGGCGCTATGCCTTTTGGTTTATGGTGGGCGCCATTGGGCTGCTGATTCTCGTGCCGATTATCGGCGTGAAAGCCAATGGCGCAAAGCGGTGGCTTAGCCTGGGCTTTACCACCGTTCAACCGTCGGAAATCGCCAAGCTTGCGGAGGTGCTGGTGTTTGCGGCTATGATCTGCATTTATAAGGATAAGATGAAAACCTTTAAATACGGCATTCTTCCGTTTGTGCTGATTATGGGCGTTATTGTGGGCCTGCTGTTCCTGGAACCCCACCTGTCGGCCTCTGTGATCATTCTGGCGGTCGGGGTCATTATGATGTTTTTGGGTGGCGTAAGGCTGGGCTGGTTTGTAGGCGGCGGCGTAGTCCTGGGTGGTGCGGCGGCGCTTGTGCTTACCAAATTTTCCTACGCGTCGGACAGGATTATGGCCTGGCGGGATCCGTTCGCTTACAAGATGGATGAAGGCTGGCAGATCGTACAATCCCTTTACGCCATCGGTTCGGGGGGGCTTTTGGGTACCGGCCTGGGGCAGAGCCGACAGAAATATCTGTATCTGCCGGAGGAGCACAACGACTATATCTTTTCCATTGTCTGTGAGGAATTGGGCTTTGTGGGCGCCTCCCTGGTTTTGGCGCTGTTTGCAGTCCTTATTTTGCGGGGATATTGGATCGCCCTTCATGCCAGAACCAGGTATGGGGCGCTGGTGGCCGCCGGACTGACGTCGCTGCTGGCCGTTCAGGTATTTTTCAATGTGGGCGTGGTTACGAACCTGCTTCCCAGCACGGGCATTTCTCTGCCGTTTTTCAGCTACGGCGGCACCGCCCTGTGGATTCAGCTGATTGAAATGGGCATTATCTTGAGCATTTCCCGGGAAATACCGGTGAAGAAAGAAGGCTAGTTCTTCTTCTTTAAATAAAAAGAACAAAATAAGGAAAGCATATTGGACTTGCCGGAATTTTATAGCGCGTGTGTTTCTTCGCTTTTCCGGCCCGTGCGCTGTATGTCGGCCTGAAGGATTGGATGAAGGATTGAATATTCGTTTTTTATTTACATGCGGCGGCACGGCGGGGCACATTAACCCCGCGCTGGCGGTGGCCGGGCGGTTGCGGGAGCTGCTGCCGGACTGTGACTGCCTGTTCGTGGGCGCGGAGGGGAATATGGAGGCAAAGCTGGTTCCCCAGGCGGGCTACAGGCTGGAGACGATCCGTATTACCAATCTTCAGCGGAGCCTGTCGTTATCCGGTATTGCCCACAACCTGAAAACCGTGAAAAACCTTGCTGTCTCCATGCCGGCAGCGGGGCGGATTTTGAAAGCCTTCCGGCCGGACGTGGCCGTTGGCACCGGCGGCTACGTCTGCTATCCGGTTTTGCGAAAGGCAGGCAGGCAGGGTGTACCCACGGTGCTCCACGAATCCAACGCGGTGCCCGGACTTACAACAAGACTGCTGGCGGGGCGGGTCACAAGGATGCTGGTGGGGCTCCGGGACAGCGAAGGCGCGTATAAGTCCCGGCAGAATGTGTGCTTCACCGGGACGCCGGTGCGGGGCGCGTTTTTGTCCCTGACAAAGGAAAAGGCCCGGGCCGCACTGGGCCGAACCGGGGATACGCCCCTGGTGGTGTCCTTTTGGGGTTCCCTGGGCGCTTCTAATATGAATCGGATCATGGAGCAATTTTTTGCCGCCGCCCAAGGCCGGCAGGCCTTTGACCATATCCACGCCACCGGCGGCGGGGAGGAGGGCTGCGCACGGATGAAGGATCGCCTTCGGGCATGCGGCGTACCGGAGCGGACAGGCGTGGATATCCGGCCCTATATCCACGACATGCCCACGGTCATGGCCGCCGCGGATCTGATTTTATGCAGGGCGGGCGCTTCCACATTAAGCGAGCTGGCGGTTTTGGGAAAGCCTGTCATCCTTGTCCCGTCGCCCTATGTAACAAATAACCATCAGGAAAAAAATGCGCGGCTGATGGAAGAAAAAGGCGCAGCTATCCTGGTAAAGGAGGAGACTTGTAGCGGGGAAGAACTCTACCGGACTGTAACCGGCCTTCTGGCAGATAAGGCCCGGCTGGCGGATATGGGAAGGAGGATGGAGGGGCTGGGAAATCGAGACGCCGTGGATCGGATCGTGGAGATTATCCTAGGACTATGCCATAAATGTTGACGACGCAAAAATCGTGGATTCATGGCGTTACGATTCATTTCAGAAGAAAGCCTAACAAGTTTTAACCTTGCGATACCCTTCCGCATAAGATGATTTGAGGTGCGGCGGCGGGCGCAACTAAATAACGGCGGAAAGCGGAAAAGCCGCGCGCCGGCGCGTGGCTTTTCCGGGCCGTTAGGTGGGCGGCACTGCGTTTCCGGAGGCCTTGAACACCGCGCCTAAAGTATTTGTTAGCGGGGGATATGATATGGAGAAACTCAAGATAATCGGCGGACGGACGCTCTTCGGGAGTTTGGAGGTTCAGGGCGCGAAAAACAGTGTGCTGCCTATATTGGCGGCGTCGATTCTGATCGACGGGGAAAGCCGGATCAGGAACTGCCCCGCACTGAAGGATGTGGACGCGGCGATACAGATCTTACGCCATCTGGGCTGTAAGGTCTCCCGGTTCGACAACGATGTATACATAGACGCGACTACCCTGAGCAAGAATGATATACCGGAAACCCTGATGCGGGAAATGCGTTCCTCCGTGATCTTTCTGGGCGCGATTCTGGGGCGGACGGGAGAGGCGATTTTATCCATGCCTGGAGGGTGCGAGCTGGGCCCTCGTCCCATTGATCTGCATTTGTCCGCGCTGAGAAGCCTGGGTGCGGAGATCGAGGAGCGGAATGGGAAGATCTACTGCAAGGCGGGCGCGCTCCATGGCGGCGAGCTTAATCTGGACAGCCCGAGCGTAGGCGCTACGGAAAACGCCATGCTGGCGGCCAGCTGCGCGGAAGGGGAGACGGTCATCACAAACGCGGCCCGGGAGCCGGAGATTGAGGATCTTCAAAATTTCCTGAGGCGAAGCGGCGTACGGATCAAGGGGGCCGGAAGTTCCACGATTCTTGTTGAAGGCGGCGGCCGACACGATCTCTCCCATGAGATTATACCGGACCGGATCGCGGCGGCAACCTATCTTGCGGCGGTGGCTGCGGCGGGGGGAAAAATTCAGCTCCGGAACATTGTTCCGAGTCACATCAAAACGGTTACGGACGCGCTCCAGGAGGCCGGATGCGCCTTTGATATCGGCGCAAGCGAGCTTATCATGCACGCCAATAAGCCGCTAAAGGCGATTTCTCCCATTATCACTAGGCCCTATCCCGGCTTTCCCACCGACGCGCAGCCGCCGCTGCTGGCCTCTGTTCTATGCGGCGTGGGCACAACGGTCTTTGTAGAAAATATATTCGAGAACCGCTACCGATATGTAGATGAATTAACTCGGATGGGCGCGAATATTCGGATCGAGGGGCGGGTGGCCATGGTTACGGGGGTCAAGCGGCTGCGGGGCGCCCATGTCGGCGCGACCGATCTGCGGGGCGGTGCGGCGCTGGTTGTGGCCGCCTTAGGCGCGGAGGGTGAAAGCCTGATCTCGGAGCTGCACCACATCGACCGTGGCTACGACGGCCTGGAGACGGTTTTGCGCAGCCTGGGCGCGGAGATTGTCCGGATCGAAGACCTGGAATAATAATTCTCGAAAAAGGACGGATGTTTATGGGCGCCAGACGGGCCGGAGGATATCGAAAACGCCGCGGTATTACGGGAAAGCTTTTGTTCGTTCTGCTTGTACTTGTCGTTTTGCTGATTACCGTTTCGGTATTTTTTAAAATCGCGGTTATTACGGTTACAGGTACGCAGGCATATCGACCGGAGGAAGTGGTTGAGGCCTCCGGCGTGAAGGAGGGCGACCAGCTCCTGTTTCTTAACACCTTCCAGATTGTTGGGAGAATCAAGGCCCAATTGCCCTACGTGGATGAGGTTGCCATAAGCCGCGCCTTTCCGGATACGCTGGTGATTACGGTGGAAGACGCCGTTGCCGCCGCCTGGTTTGAAACGGCGGGCGGCTGTTATTTGCTGGATGCCCGCGGAAAGGTGCTGGAGGAAGTGGAGGCCGGCGGCGATCTCATCCGGGTCGTCGGGGTAACGCCGGAAACGCCGGCTGTGGGACAGCGCGTTTCCTTTGCCGAGACGGACAGTGTTGCGGGAACGTATCTGTTAAGTCTGCTTCCCTTGCTTGAAGAGCGGGATATGCTGGCTTCCGTATCGGAAATCAACCTTGAGAATGCGACGAACGCCATCTTCCGGTATTTGTCCCGTTTTACCGTGAAGCTGGGACCCGCCAAAGGGCTGGAGGACAAGCTGTCGCTGCTGGAGGGAACCGTGGCACAGCTTTCCGGATCGGCCGCCGGCGTGATTGACCTGTCGGACGGCGTCAAGGCAAGCTTCCTGGAGGAGGAAGCGCCGTGAGCCTTCCGCCCCACTTTCGGGCCCTGTGGGCGGGCGAGCCGCATTTTTATTGGAATTCGTGAAAAAAGGAGCGTGAAAGTAGGAATTATTTTATAACTTTCTATTGACCTGTGAGGAAAATGGGGATAAAATAGAAAATGTATTTGTCTTTTGATTGTAAAACGAATTGGCTGTGACGGAGATATATGCCCGCGCGGCTTTTTGAGATGAAAGAAATTGGAGGGGTTCTTACTATGGCGTTTTCATTGGAGCAGGGACCGGATAATGTTGTTACAATTAAGGTTGTGGGCGTTGGCGGTGCTGGCAATAATGTTGTAAACAGGATGGTCGAAAACGGAACAAAGGGCGTTGAGTTTATCGCAATCAACACGGACAAGCAGGCGCTTGCCGTTTCCAGCGCGAACCAGAAAATTCAAATCGGGGAGAAGCTGACCCATGGGCAGGGCGCGGGCTCCAATCCTGAGATCGGAAAGAAGTCCGCGGAGGAAAACAGGAACAATGTGGCGAAATCCTTTGAAGAGGCGGACATGATCTTCATCACGGCCGGTATGGGCGGCGGCACCGGGACGGGCGCTACGCCGGTAGTCGCAGATATTGCCCGGGAAGCGGAGATTCTGACCGTGGGGGTCGTCACAAAGCCCTTCAGCTTTGAAGGAAAGAAGCGCGCCGTCCAGGCGGAGAAGGGGATTCAGGAGCTTTTGGGCAAGGTGGACTCTCTCCTTGTGATTCCGAACGACAGAATCAAATACGCGACGGATCAGAAGGTGACCTTCGCAAACGGGTTTGAGATTGCCGACGAGGTGCTGCAGCAGGCTGTGACCAGCATCTCGGACCTGATCAAAAGCACGGGCTTCATCAATCTGGACTTCGCGGACGTTACTGCGATCATGAAGGACGCGGGCTACGCCCATATGGGCGTGGGACATGCCGCCGGAAAGGGGAAGGCGGAGGAAGCGGCCAGAACCGCCGTGGCCAGCCCCCTGATGGAAACATCCATTGCCGGGGCCAGGGGCGTGCTTGTGAATATCACCGGCTCCACCGATATCGGCCTGGAGGAAGTGGAAACCGCCGCCAACCTGATTCAGGAGGCCGCCCATCCGGAGGCGAATATTATATTCGGCGCGGCTTTTGACGAAAATATGGACGATGAGTTGCGGGTTACTGTGATCGCAACCGGTTTTGACAACCATCCGGGCAATTTGAAGGCGGAGGAAAAGGCGGCGGCCGGCGGCTTGTATTCGACAGCCGCGGAAAAGGCAGACTCGGAAGCGGCGGCGGAAAAGCCGAACGATGAAGACGATCCCTTCGACACGATTTTCAAAATCTTCAATTCGAAATAGCACGCGCGGCGCTTTTCGTATCAAATGCGGAGCCTGCGGCGGCGAGTGCGATTTTTAGAACCAGTATACACAGATGAAAATGCGGAAATGGGCAATGAGCAGTGGTAGTACTGCCGCCGGTGGGATGCGTGCGCCGGTCGGGGATCGGTATTACGAGTGCTTATTGTCCATGCTTTTTATTTGAACAGTATGGGAAATATGAACCTGTCGCGTTTATGGGCGCGCAGTTGTGGAATACTAACCTTTGCGGTAAAGCCGTGGGCGGAATCGACTTTGCGCCGGAAGCGGGGAAATGGGAAGTGTGGGCGGGATGAAAAAAGCTGCGAAAAGAGCGGTAGATATCTCAATCAAAATGTTCCGGATTTATACGGAGAAGCGGATTGCGCGGTCCGCCGCGGAATTTGCCTATTTCCTGACGCTGTCAATCTTCCCGTTTCTGATTTGCGTCGCGGCCATGCTGGGGAGCCTGGATTTGACCGAAGCGGCCCTTATGGACTTCCTTTCCGGCATACTGCCGGAAAGCATAGCGAAGACCGTAAGCGATTATCTGGCCTATGTGGGTGAAAACTTCTCCCACGGGATGCTGTTTATGGGGATTACCGTGGTGGCCACGTCCGCCTCCGCCGCATTTCGTGCGATTATGCACTCTATGACTGATATCCAGGGGCAGGCGCGATTCAAGGGCTTGCTTGGCACGGTTTTCAGCTTTGTTTTTTCGCTCCTGCTGCTCATAGCCGTTTATCTCTCCGGGGTCGTGGTGGTCACCGGCGGGTGGTTTATCAATATGATCGAGACATGGTTCGGATTCAGCCTGCTGACGGAGATTTGGCACTGGTTTCGGTTTCTGCTGCTGCTGGTGATCCTTGTGTTGGTGATCTATATCATATATCGTATGACCGCGCCCCGGGAAAAGCCCAGACAGCCCAGACTGGCAGGCGCAATGGCGGCCTCCGTGACGCTGGTGGGCTTCAGCATGGTGTTCTCGTCCTTTATTGGACTGTCCAGCAAATACCCCGTCGTTTACGGATCCCTGGCTTCCATCATTATTCTGATGATCTGGTCCTATATCTGCGGGACGATCCTGATCATGGGGAACGTATTGAATGTTGTCCGGAATCATAAAAATGCATAGTTTTGAACAGGCTGAAAGCGTGCGGGTTGGGATAAATCGAGAAAACCGCAAAGGTTATTGACATGGAACGCCGAACTTATTAAACTTGCATTGATAGAATGAGAATTCTATCAATTGCGCGAAGTGAACGCACATAGGCCTTTACCGGGCCGAAAAGGCGTTGAAAGGGAGCTGGAATGGATATATTTAGCGTTCTATCCTTGCTGGGCGGACTGGCACTGTTTCTGTTCGGAATGAGCGTTATGGGAGACGGCTTGGAAATGATGGCCGGCAGCAGGCTGAAGACTATTTTGGAAAAGCTGACGGAAAGTCCTATACGCGGTTTTTTTCTGGGCCTCGTCGTGACCGCCGTGATTCAGTCCTCCTCCGCCACTACCGTTATGCTGGTTGGTTTTGTAAATTCCGGCATTATGAAGCTGAGTCAGGCAATCGGCGTGATTATGGGCGCCAATGTGGGTACCACCGTGACCTCCTGGATCTTGAGCCTGACCGGCATCCAGGGGGACGGCATTTTGATGAAGCTTCTGAAGCCGTCCTCCTTTTCGCCGCTTTTGGCCTTCGTCGGTATCGCGCTCCATATGTTCGCAAAAAGCGCGAAGAAGAAGGAAGTGGGCACGGTTCTTTTGGGCTTTTCGGTGCTTATGTACGGGATGGAGGCGATGAGCAATGCCGTAACGCCCCTTGCTGATATGCCGGCGTTTACCAATGCTTTACTTTTATTTTCCAACCCGATTTTGGGGGTGCTGGCGGGCGCCCTGATCACCGGCGTGATTCAGAGCTCATCGGCCTCCGTTGGTATCCTGCAAGCCCTTTCCATGACCGGCAGCGTAACCTTTGGAACGGCGATCCCAATCATTTTGGGCCAAAATATCGGCACCTGCATCACCGCGCTGCTATCTTCGGTGGGTGCGAACAAAAACGCGCGGCGTGTCGCCATTGTGCATCTTTATTTCAATGTTATCGGCACGGTTGTGTTCCTGATTCTGTTCTATACCCTGAACCTGGCGATTGGATTTTCTTTTGTGTCCGCACCGGTTACGCCGGTCGGAATCGCGGTTGTGCATACGATTTTTAACGTCCTGTCAACCGCCATCATGCTGCCCTTTGTGCGCCTGCTGGAGAAGCTGGCCTATCTGACGATTCCCGGCGATAAGGGTGAGACTGAGCGATTCCAAATGCTGGACGAGCGACTCTTTGTCACGCCGCCGGTCGCGATCGAGCGGTGTATGAAGATGACGGCACAAATGGCCCTGATCGCGAAGGAGGCTATGGAAACGGCCATCGCGCTGACCTGGTCTTATGACGAAAAAGGCGCGAAGGCCATTATGGACGCGGAGGAGCAGATCGACACCTACGAAGATAAGCTGGGCACCTATCTGGTGAAGCTTAGCAGTCAGAGCCTTTCCATGCGGGACAGCAGGCAGATTTCTAAGCTGCTCCATACCATTGGGGAATTTGAGCGGATCGGAGATCACGCGATCAACACTCTTGAGGTGGCGCAGGAAATACATGAAAAAAAGGTCCATTTTTCCGAAGCGGCCCGAAGTGAACTGAGCGTGATTGCCGCTGCAGTCAACGAAATTCTCCGGCTCGCCATAGATGCGTTTATCAATGACGATATGGAGGCGGCGAAACATGTGGAGCCGCTGGAGGAGGTCATTGATTACCTGAGCGGCACCTTGAAAAACCGGCATATTAAGCGGCTTCAGGAGGGGAAATGCACCATCGAAATGGGCTTTATCTTTACGGATCTTCTGACAAATTTTGAACGGACGGGCGACCATTGCTCCAATATCGCGGTCTGCGTCATTGAAATTGCCAACAACAGCTTTGAAACGCATGAGTATCTGAATGCCATAAAGAGTTCGGACACGGGTGATTTTAAGCGCCAGTATCAGGTGTATTCAGAAAAGTATTCTCTAAACTGACGCGCTTCCCTGAAAAATGAAAGCGTATCAAAGGGACGGGTGCCGGCGGCCTTGTGGTGGGCCGGATCTGCCTAAAAACTTTTGCGAAAATTTTATAAAAATTACTTGACACGACGGCTACGTTATGGTATATTATACATGGACAGAGGGGACTCCAGTGATGGAGCGGCGACGGGGTTCGGTGGTGTCGCGGCGGTTAGCCGGAGGAGTACGTGAAGTCCAAAGAAAATTCGAAGTCTGTCTCATTGATCTGACCGGTTAAAGGAACGGCAGTTTGGGCAATGGCCCATTGCGCAGCCACGGTGAAGACGTCGGTATCCCTGTAATAACGGGGAATAAGAGTGCGCTTGAATCTGCGACGGGGAATTTACAGAGGAAGTCAGATAGTCAATGAGAGAGGTGGAAAGGTGGTAAACGCCTTGACAAGTGAAAACCAGGTGTAGCCCCGCATCCGCGCTTGGACGGATGCGGGGTTGTGCTATCGTAAGGCGTTTCCCGTCGCTGTGAATTCCCCGTTGCGAAACCGCAGGGGATGCGATATAATAGCCACAGGACGGCGATTATATAGAGGTAAAGCTCCTTTTTTTCGCCGCTAAAGCGGCAACCGAAAAAGAGGAGCAATTATATTATAAATTACGAAGTCATTTGTAATATAATATGGAAGAAGTTTTTTATGTGGAGTATGTATGACGGATTATTATTCGATGCCATTTGCCGATAATGAAGTTGACGGCATATCCAATCTGGGGCTTGCCCACGTGGGGGACGCGGTGCTGACGCTTCTGACCCGCACATGGCTGTGCAAAACCGGAAAGGCTACAGCCGGGGGGCTTCATAAGGCGGCGGTGCAGTATGTTTCCGCGACCGCTCAGGCCCGGGCGGCAAGCGCCCTGCTGCCCCATTTGGACGTGGAGGAGGCGGCGGTGTACCGGCGCGGGCGCAACGCGCGCACAGGCTCCTTGCCCCAAAGCGCCAGCCCGTCGGAATACCATGCGGCCACCGGGCTGGAGGCGCTTTTTGGCTATCTGCACCTGAAGGGGCGGCGGGATCGGGTCAGCGCCCTGTTCGCGATGATGATGGAGGAAAAGGATGGCGTTTGACGCGGTGCTTTTATCGGCGGTTCTCCAGGAACTGTCGCCTGTGATCGCAGGAGCGAAGTTGGATAAAATCCAGCAGCCGGAAAAGGATAAGCTGATCCTCTCCCTGCGAGGGAGCGGGCAGTCGGTACGGCTGCTTCTAAGCGCGCGGCCCGGTGCGGCCCGGCTGCACCTGACCCAGACCCAATATGAAAATCCCCAGAGTCCGCCGATGTTTTGCATGCTATTGCGGAAGCACCTGAGCGGCGCGCGGCTGACGGCGGTGACCCAGCCGCCAATGGAGCGGATCGTCAGGCTGGAATTTGATACGTACAATGCGATGGGTGAGCCGTCTAAGAAGTATCTCCTCGTGGAGTGCATGGGAAAATACGCCAATGTTGTCCTAACCGATGCGGGCGGCATGATTCTGGACGCCTTGCGCCGGGTAGACGAGGACATGAGCCGGGATAGAAGACTCTTGCCGGGGCTGCTTTACCGACTGCCCCCAGATGGAGGGAAGCGGAATCCGCTGGACACTGCCGTGACGGAGGCGGATTTGTTCAAAACCCCGGAGCTGCGGCCTGACCAGTGGCTTCTGGATATTTTTTTTGGGCTATCGCCTTTGACGGCCAGGGAGCTGTCCTTTCGTGCGCTGGGGGATATGGATGTCCGAATTGGGCGTTTATCCCAAGAGGCGGTGAACGCGTATATCGGCGTCCTGAACGCGCATCTGGAAAAGATTCGGGAAAAATCCTTTGCCCCTTATCTGCTCCTGGAAGGAGACAAGCCGGTGGATTATTCTTACATGCCAATTGAGCAGTATGGTGCCGCGCGGACTTGCCAAAGGGCAGCATCATTTTCTCAAATGTTGGAACAATTTTACATGCAGCGAGACAGGGCGGATCGGATGCGCCAGAAGTCCGGGGCGCTTACAAAAACTGTCACTGCTCTCCGGGATCGGACAGCCCGTCGGTTAGGGATGCAAAGGGAGGAACTGAAGGCAACGGGGGAACGGGAGCGGATGCGGCAGATGGGCGATATTGTAACAGCGAACCTGTACCGGATGGAAAAAGGCCAAAAAACCCTCGTTGCGGCAGATTTTTTTGACCCGGACTGTAAAGAGGCTACAATCCGCCTGGATCCGTTGAAAACGCCTCAGCAAAACGCCGCCTTGTATTATAAAAAATACACAAAGCTTAAAACGGCGGAGGCCCATTTACGCAGGGAGCTGGAACGAGGCGAGGCGGAGCTTGCCTACCTGAACAGTACGGTGGAGGTTCTGTCCAAGGCGGAGACAAGCGGGGACGTGGAGGAGGTTCGCCGGGAGCTGGTCGAAACTGGGGTTTTAAAAAAACAGAAAAAGACAAGCAAGAAGGAAAAACGAATCGTGTCCAGCCCTTTGCGCTTCCGCTCCTCCGCCGGGCTGGAGATTTTGGTCGGAAAGAACAATTTGCAAAACGACGAACTGACCTTTCATACCGCCCATAAAGCCGATCTGTGGCTCCACGCGCAAAAAATTCACGGCTCCCATGTGATTGTCCGGTGTAACGGCGCGCCGGACGATGCCTCCGTGAAGGAAGCGGCGGTTCTGGCCGCCTATTACTCCCAGGGACGGGACGGGCAAAAAATCCCGGTGGACTATACGCAAGTGCGTCATGTCAAGCGGCAGGCTGGCGGAAAGCCGGGAATGGTATTTTATACAGATCAAAAAACCGTAATTGTAACGCCGGACGGGGAAGCTGTGCGCCGGTTAGAAGAAAAAAATTAAAAATTGCGCCGCCATGTTCGTTCGGCGGCGCAATTTTCTGCTGGTTGAAAGCTTGTATTTGTTACTGTGCAGAGAATTTCTGTTTGGCCTGCTGGATTTTCTGCTGTTCAGCCTGCTCCACCTGATACCAACCGTTGGACTGCATGTCGCAGAAAATATCGGATTGAATTTTATGCTCGTCATCTAAAATGTTCAGGAAAGCGCTACGGAGCTGCTCATTAACGCACTCTCCGGCGTAGGTGTTATAGCTTTCCGTCAGATGCTTCTGACTGATCAGGCAGTCCTGTAAGATTTCCTTTTCGCCTAAAATCTGGGCGCATTGATTGGGATTTGTCATGGTTTTCTCCTTCTACTGTAAGAACGTGACGAGCGTGTTGAAATGCTGCTGATGCTTGGAGGCCATGCTGTTCAAGTCCTGCTGGAGCTTGGTGTCGTTACAGAGACAAGCCATAGCCTGATATTTCTTAATAAGCGTCTGCTCGGCACCGATCTGGTCCTCAAGCGCGGTCAGCTCTTTCGCTGTTAGATTTGCCATTGTATTTCCTCCTATGCGTTATGCACCCGCCGCGTTTGCAGGCCGGTACATAACTAGTATCTCTCAGTACGCCGAGTTTATTCTGTTTTATCCTACTAAAATTCCATTTTTTATTTTAAAAATTAGATATTCATTGCCCTGAACCGTACCGGCTTCTCCAAAACAAAAAATCGGCATGGCGGGGAAGGGGCGCCCAACCCCGAAGGGGATGGCAAAATATAAAAGCTCCGGCGTCTCCCGTACCAGGGCGCCGGTGATGCTTTGACATGTCCGTTGCAGATCCTCGTCCAGGAAAAGCGTCCAGGGACACGGCTCAGGACGCCAGCCGGCCTCCTTGTCGGGCGTTGCTTCTTCCACTACTGCCTGGTTGCCCATGCGTTCCCCCTCCCGAATGAGGCGGCAGTCCTCAATGACGGCAAGGCCCCGTTTCGCAAGGTCGGCCCTAGTAAAGCGCCGGTCGAAATGGAGGAACTCTCCGTCGGGAAGAAGGACGCCCAAAACAAGATATTCGCCGCCGGATCGGACGGCCATGCGTAAAATTTCACGGGTGGAAAGCCTGCATGAGCAACGAAAACGCAGCATCAAACCCTCATGCGCCACAACCAGCTTCCCGACCTGCCTTCCGTCGAACAAGACGTCATAGCTTCCGCAAATATCCCCGTCCATAAGCGATACCCTCCCATCCGATACATATAAATATATGCAAAGGGATTGGAGGGTATTCGCTTCCGGAAGGCGCTATTGCAGGCCGAAACTGACCGCAATGGCGTTATCCACCCGGTCCATGAGACCATCGTCCACTTTGCCCATTCGCTCCTTGAGGCGGCGCTTGTCAATGGTGCGGATTTGCTCCAGAAGCACCACGGAGTCACGGGTCAGGCCATAGCTTTTCGCTTCCAGCTCAATATGTGTAGGCAATCGGGCCTTACCGATTTGCGATGTGATGGCGGCTGCGATGACGGTGGGACTGTGCTTGTTTCCCGTATCGTTTTGCACAATCAGCACCGGGCGCATTCCGCCCTGCTCGCTGCCTACCACGGGACTCAGGTCTGCGTAGTAGATGTCTCCACGTTTGATACCATGTGTCACAACGCGTCACTCTCCGATGAAAGAAGTTGCCTCGGCTACAGATTTTTTGGAAATTATGTAACCTGGCATTTCTATTCTTCCATAAAGTGAAAAGATTTATACCTGATTGATACAATTTTTTCATAGGGATTGCGGGGCGATGCGGCCCTATACAGTCTATGCGGCCCGTAAGCGGAGCGTGAAGCCGCTAAAGCCCGTAACAATAACCGAATGCGTCGCTTGGAGTTTCCTCACTCGCGCGTGATGTGCCATATATCGTTGTGACGGCTTCCCGCATTTGTTATCGAAAATCCGCATACACCCTCGGCACACGGCCGGAAACGCTGCACAGCAGCTCATAGGAGATCGTCCCGGCCATGGCGGCCTGTTCGGTTACGGGTATCTCCCCGTCTCCATCCGGGCCAAAGACGGTGACCACGTCCCCCGCTTTTGCCGCCGGGATATCCGTTACGTCCAGCATACACATGTCCATGCAGATGCGTCCGATCTGCCGAGCCCGCTTCCCGTGCAACAGCATGTCCATTTTTCCGGAAAGGCTTCGGTGCAGGCCGTCGGCGTATCCGATGGGGACGACGGCTATCCGCCGATTGTTTTGGACGGTGTAGGTTCTGCCATAGCTGACGGAATCCCCCGGACGCAGTGTTTTGCACTGTATGATCCGTGTTCGGAGGGCCATCGCCGGCTTCAATGGACGGCGCATTTGGGGTGGATTTTCATACGCGCCGTAGAGGGCAATGCCGGGGCGCGCCATATCCAGACAGGCGGCGGGATGATTTAAAACCGCGCCGCTGTTGGCGCAGTGCCGGAGGGGTATACGCCGGCCACTGGCGGTTTCCAGCTGCTTTACCGCGGTGAGAAACGCTTCCAGCTGGGCATTTGTGTAGGCTGTGCCGTCCGCCACGTCCGACACGGCAAAGTGGGTAAAGACCCCCAAGATATCCAGATGGGGCAGGGCCGGGAGGCTGAGCAGAGAATCGGGAAGGGCTCCGTCCGTGCCGACGGGAAAGCCTAGGCGGCCCATGCCGGTATCCAGCTTTAAATGAACCTTTAAGGGCCGCCCCTGGGCGCGGACGGAAAAAGCCTGCGCCATATCAGGGCTGAAAATCGTCTGAGTCAGGTCGTATTGCAAGAGCGTATCCAGGCTTTCGGGGGGCGTATAGCCGAAAATCAGGATCGGCAGGGGAATACCGCCCGCCCGCAGCCGGACGGCCTCTTCCAGACAGGCCACCGCCAGATAATCCGCGCCCAGCTCCCGCAACAGATGGGCTACGGGCAGTGCCCCGTGGCCGTAGGCGTCGGCCTTCACCACGCCCAAAAAGCGGCAGCCGACGGGCAGTAAGCTCCGCAGGACGTCGTAATTATGGGCAATGCGCGCCAGACTGACTTCCGCCCAGGTTCTATCTTTTGTCGGTGCCAATGGGATTCCTCATTTCTTATGCGACCGTATATCTGCATTGTATCACAGCATACCCGTCGGACGCAATTTCCGATTTCACCGGCTGGTAGGTCCCCGCGTCAAACCAGGTGGTATGGGTCACGGTGTCCGAGAGGCTGGTGGCCAGCACAACGGTTTGGACGTCGTCCAGCTTTTCATAATACGCCTCCGTGATGTAGCCCTGCTTCCAAGCCGTTACAATGACGGGCAGGGCCGAAACCGGCGTCAGGCCGTCTTCCGTCAGGGGGCCGGTATTCAGCTCCACGCCGTCAAATTTCAGGGCGGTGCTGCCGTTTGTGACCTGTACGGTGATCCCCGCCAGAATTTCGGGCTCCAGCACGGTGAGAACGCCCGCGGCGGCGTCGTAGGACAGGGTGAAATCATAAACCCGGTCGCCGTAGTCGGCCGTGACCGAGGCAGTCAGGTGCGGGGCGTTTTCCAAAATGCCGCTGCGTATCTTCAGCGCCGCGTCGTTTGCCTGCTCCTGCTCCGATTTGCAGGCGGTCAAAGAAAGACAAACAAATAGAACCAAAACCAGCTTCCCCATATGGCCCATAGACAGTCACCTCACGATTTTCATCAAAACCTCCGGCAGGGCCGCGATCATATCGCTGGGCGTCATGCCGTACTCGCCAAAACGCCGTGCGCACAGGTCGCCCGCCATGCCGTGGACAAAGACCGCCGTATACGCCGCCCGCTCCGGGGGAAGGCCCTGGCCTAAAAAAGCGGCCAAAAGCCCCGCCAGCACGTCGCCACTGCCGCCCTTTGCCATCCCCGGATTGCCGGTAGTGTTTACATAAACCGTACCCCCCGGAAGGGCGGAGAGGGTGCCCGGCCCTTTCAGAACCAGTGTGCAGCCGTGCCCCGTGGCGAAGGATCTGGCGGCGGCAAGCCGTCCGGCTTCCGCCGTGTTTCCGCCCAGACGGCGGAATTCGCCCTCGTGGGGGGTCAGGATCAGGGGACACGCGGCCTCGTCCAATATATCTATATTCCCGCCGACGGCGTTTATGCCGTCCGCATCCAGAATCATGGGAATTTCGGATCTCCGGACCAGCGCCGTCACCAGGCCGGTAAGGGCGGGGGAGCGGCCCAGGCCGGGGCCGACAAGGCATGCGTTGCACCCGGCCAGCTTGTCTAAAATCCGGGGCAGCGCCGCCTCCGTCAGCCGGCCCCTTTCGTCACAGGGCAAAGGGAAGGGCATGGCCTCCATGTTTTTTACAGCGGTAATTTCATAAATAGCCGCTGGAACGCCCAGATGCACCAGTCCCGCACCGCCCCGTACCGCCGCCTGGGCGGCCAGGGACGCGGCCCCAGTATAGCCGGTGCTGCCGCACAGCAGCAGCAGTCTGCCGTAGTCGCCCTTGTGACTGTCCCGCTTCCGGTGGGGCAAAAAGACCTCCGGTGGAAAAACCGCGTGGGTGTCCGTTTGAAGCGCGTCGGAAAGCTGGGCCGGAATGCCGATGTCCGTTATCTCCAGTGTCCCCGTGCAAAAAGCCCCCGCGCCAATAAAATGACCAGGCTTTGGCAAGGTGAAGGTGACCGTAACGTCGGCCCGTACCGCATCCCCCAGGCGGGCGCCGGTGTCCGCTTCAATCCCGCTGGGAATATCCGCCGCCACAACGGGCACGTTCGCGGCATTGATCAGGCTTACGGCGAGGCGCGCGTTTTCTCGCAGCTCCGAGTGGAGGCCGATGCCGAACATGGCATCGATGATCACACCGCATTCCGCTAAATATGCGCCCACCGTCTCGTCGCTGGAGGAAAATTCCTCCACAGTGCCGCCGATTTTCATGAAACGCCGTTCCATCTCCAGGGCGTCCGGCGTCATTTTTTTCCGGCTGCCCGTCAGAAATACCCGAACCCGGTGACCGTGCCTTTTCAGGGAAGCGGCGGCGGCGATGCCGTCTCCGCCGTTATTCCCGCTGCCGCAGAATACGGCGGCGGTCTTGTTTGAGCCGGTAAAGCCCATAGCGGCCCGGGCCACATGCCCGGCGGCCCGGGTCATGAGCTGGTCGGAGGGGATGCCAAGTGTGTGGATGGCGTATGCGTCCAGTTCGCGCATTTGCGCGGATGTGGCAAGCTTCATGGGTGTCTCCTTTCGATGCTATATACTAAGCGCTGCATCAGGCCTCCGAAACGTCCGAATCCTCCCGTTTGTTCCCCACCAGTATAAGCATTTTAGAAATAAGAGTCAAATTAATCTTGCATCGTGGGGGGAAATGTGATATAACTAAATGCGATAGCGCGATGATCGGGAATATAGCGTGTTTTTGCCGATAACAGAAAGGGGCCGCCGCCGGCTGGAAGCGCCCTGTCGGTCCGCCGCTTAGTTCGCCCGGGAGCTCCGGCTAATCACCGGCGGGTCGTTCCGTTGAAGACGGGCAAAGAGCGGCGCGTTTTGTCTCATGAAAATGGGCGGGCGGGCTGAATTTGGGTGGTAACGCGGAAGCCGGGTCTTTCGTCCCAGACGGGGACGAAGGACTTTTTTTGTTACCGGAAAGAAGTTTATTACAGGAGTGAGTAACGTGAAGGAAAAATTGGAGCAATTGAAGGCGGAGGCTCTTGATGCGTTCAAACGTGCCGAGGCGCTGTCCAGCCTGGAGGCGCTGCGGGTTCGGTACCTGGGAAAAAAGGGCGAGTTGACGGCAATCCTGAAGCAGATGGGAAAGCTGGCCCCGGAGGAGCGGCCCGTGATCGGCCAGCTGGCAAATGAGGTTCGGACGGGCATTGAAACGGCCATCGAAAGCAGTCGGCTGCTTTTGGAGGAAAAGGCGCTGGAGGCGCGCTTGTCAGCGGAAACGCTGGATGTGACCATTCCCGGCTTTCGTATTCCGGTAGGGAAAAAGCATCCCCTGTCCATTGTGCTGGACGAGGTAAAGGACATTTTCGTCGGCATGGGCTTCTCCATCGCCGAGGGGCCGGAGATCGAGCTGGCAGACTATAATTTTACGAAGTTGAACCACGGACCTGCCCATCCGGCCCGGGATTGGCAGGATACCTTCTACCTCACCGAGGACAGCCGCGTGCTTCTGCGAACCCAGACATCCCCCGTCCAGACGCGGGTTATGGAGACGCAATCGCCACCTATCCGGATCATTTCCCCCGGCCGGGTCTATCGGAAGGACGAGGTGGATGCCACCCATTCCCCCATGTTTCATCAGATCGAGGGCTTAGTGGTTGATAAAAACATCACCATGGCAGACCTGAAGGGGACACTGAACGCGATGGTGGAGCGGCTTTACGGGGCGGGGACAAAAACCCGCTTCCGGCCTCATCATTTCCCCTTCACGGAGCCCTCCTGCGAGGTGGATGTCCAGTGCTTTAAATGCGGCGGAAGCGGCTGCCCGATGTGTAAGAGCGAGGGCTGGATTGAGCTTTTGGGCGCGGGAATGGTGCATTCCAATGTGTTTAAGGCCTGCGGCGTAGACAGCGGCGTTTACAGCGGCTTCGCATTTGGCGTGGGGCTGGAGCGCATGGCAATGATGCGATTCAATATCAGCGATATGCGGCTGTTTTTTGAGAACGACATGCGCTTTTTGGCGCAGTTTTAAGGCGGTGACGGGATGAAATTATCAAGAAATTGGCTTTCTGAATTTGTGGATATCCAGGCAAGCGACAAGGAATACGCCGACAAAATGACCATGTCCGGCTCCAAGGTGGAAACGACGGAGGCGCTGGGCGCTGAAATCGACAAGGTGGTGCTGGGGCAGGTTCTGTCCCTCCGGCGGCATGAGGACTCGGATCATTTGTGGGTGTGCGATGTGAACGCGGGCGGCGCGGCGCCTATTACGATTGTCACCGGCGCCCAAAATCTGAGGGAAGGGGATTTGGTCCCCGTTGCCCTCCATAAATCCACCTTGCCCGGGGGAGTGCATATCAAGAAGGGCAAGCTTCGGGGCGTTGCCTCCGAGGGGATGCTTTGCTCTCTCAATGAGCTGGCGCTGGATTTGCATGATTTTCCAAATGCGGCGGAGGACGGCATCCTGGTCTTCCAGGCGGATGAAACCGAGGGCTTTGCGCCAGGAGAAGATATCCGGCCTATAATCGGGCGGGACGACAGTGTGGTGGAGTTTGAAATCACCAACAACCGGCCTGACTGCTTCAGCGTCATCGGTCTTGCCCGGGAGAGTGCCGTTACCTTTGATGCGGCGCTGCATATTCCAGCGCCGCAGGTAAAGGGAAGCGGCGGCAGCGTGGCGGATCATTTGGATGTGGCTGTCCTGGATGCCGCGTTGTGTCCGCGCTATACGGCCCGGGTGGTACGAAACATCCGAATCGCGCCGTCCCCTCCCTGGATGCGTCGGCGCCTGCGGGCCTCCGGCGTGCGGCCCATTAATAATATCGTGGATATTACCAACTACGTCATGCTGGAATACGGCCAGCCCATGCACGCCTTCGACTACGACTATATCGCGAACGGGAAGATCATCGTCCGAACCGCCCATCCGGGGGAATGCCTAACCAGTCTGGACGGGACGGTGCGGGCGCTCACATCGGATATGCTTGTCATTGCCGACGAGGCAAAGGCGGTGGGCCTGGCGGGGGTCATGGGCGGGGAAAACAGCGAAATTACGGACAAAACCACCATGGTGGTGTTCGAGTCCGCCAATTTTGACGGTGCCTGCATCCGCAGGACGGCCACCCGGCTGGGTATGCGGACGGAGTCCTCCGCCCGGTTCGAAAAGGGGCTGGACCCCCTAAATACCCTGCCCGCCATTCAGCGGGCCTGTGAGCTGGTGGAGCTGTTAGGCGCGGGTGAGGTTGTGGACGGTGTGATTGACGTGATTGCGCCGGAAAAGCCGCCGGTTGTATTGAAGCTGGATCCGGAATGGATCAACGGCCTGCTGGGAATGGAGATTTCCGAAGCATTTATGCGGGAAACCCTTGCCAAGCTGGGCTTTTCAACCCAGGGAAGCCGGATCACGGCCCCCTCATGGCGGCCGGATATCGAGGAGCTGGCGGACATTGCCGAAGAAATCGCCAGATTCTACGGCTACGACCGGATCCCGGCGACGCAGTTTGGCGGAGAGACAGTCTGCGGTGCGCTGTCGCCCCGGCAGCAGGCGGCCCGCCGACTTGACGCCTTGTGCCGCGGGATGGGGTTTTGCGAAATTTATACCTATTCCTTCATCAGCCCGTCCGCCTACGATAAGACGCGCCTTCGCCCGGACACGCCCCTCCGGAATAGCGCGGTGATTTTGAACCCGCTGGGGGAGGACACCAGCCTCATGCGGACCACCGCCCTGCCATCCATGCTGGATGCCCTGGCACGGAACGCGGCGGTGCAAAACGGGGATGTTTGGCTCTATGAACCGGCGATGGTTTACCTGCCTCGAGCCCAGGAGGAACTGTGCGACGAGCGGGTACACCTGACGCTGGGAGCCTATGGGGGCGATATGGACTTTTTCCGGCTCAAGGGCTGCGTGGAGGCGCTTCTTGACGCCATGCGCATTTCGGACGCGGTCTTTTCCGCCGCGCCGGATGCGGACGCCTATCACCCGGGCCGGTGCGCCAGGCTCCTGGTGCGGGGGCGGCCGACGGGCTTTTTGGGGCAGATCCATCCTAAAACGGCAAAGCACTACGGCCTGCCCGGCGAAGTCTATTGCGCCGAGCTGGACTTCCATACCCTGTTTGAGCTGCGGGGCGAGGAGCAAACCTATTCGCCCCTCCCGAAATACCCGGCGGTCAGCCGCGACATCGCGGTGGTTTGCGACGAAGCCGTTACCGTGGCGGAGCTGGCGGACTGCATCCGGCAGGCGGGCGGCGCGTTCCTGCGCGAGACGCGGTTTTTTGACGTCTATACGGGCGCACCCATTCCTGCGGGAAAGAAAAGCGTGGCATTTTCCCTGCGTTTCCGGGCCGACGACCGCACCCTGACCGACGCCCACGCCGATGAAGCCAGGCTTGAGATTCTGAAGGCGCTGGAGACCCGATATAACGCCGTGATCCGATAGGCGGCGGATGCCGTCAAAAAAAAGCGCGAAATTTGGCTGTTGTGATTGCCAAACGCTTACAGTTTTGATATAATGGATCTATATCCAAGCCCGTCGTGGATGGCCGTGCGAGGTTTTTTTCCGGAGAGGACGCCGGAGGCTTCGAGCCGCGGCCTCCCAAGATGAAAATGAGGTGATGTTTATGGCCCTGTCTCCGAAGCAACAGGCGATTCTGGAATATATTACTGCATGCGTAAAAGAAAGAGGATATCCGCCCTCTGTGCGGGAGATTGGCGCGGAGGTGGGCCTGCGCTCTCCCTCCACGGTGCATACCCATCTGAACGCGCTGGAGGAATCGGGTTATATTGTGCGCGACCCGGGTAAGACCCGGGCAATCATGCTGACAGAAAGCGTTACCGGCGGCGTGCCGATTATCGGCGCTGTGGCCGCGGGCCAGCCCATCCTGGCGGCAAGGGACATTCAGGGTTATCTGCCCTATGAGACAGACGACAACGGGGATTACTTCGCCCTGGAAATCCGGGGCGATTCCATGCAGAACGCCGGAATCCTGGACGGCGATATGGTTGTCGTCCGCGCCCAGCAGACGGCGTGGGAGGGGGATATTATTATCGCCGCCATTGAGGAGGAGGCCACCTGCAAGCGTCTGCATTACGAAAACGGGCGTCCGTGGCTGCTTCCGGAAAACGAGGACTATTCGCCCATTGACGGGCGAGCGGCGCAGATTATTGGAAAGGTTGCCGTGGTGATACGCAGGTATCTGTAAGCTGAGAAAAGACCCCGTTTGATCCGCCGACGGCGGATCAAACGGGGTCTTTTACGATGAAAGCCGTGCCGCGATTGCGTTAGCAATGTCCGCAAACCCTTGCAAGTCCAGCGCCTCACCGCGAATGCGCGGGTCAAAGCCGCAGGCGGAGATTAGCAGGGCCAGCGCCTCCCGGGGGATGGCCTGTCCGAATGCAGGCGTCAGGGCGTTCTGCAGGGTCTTTCTCCGCATGGCGAAGGCGGCCTTTATGGTTTTCCAAAAAACCGCCTCGTTTTGAAGAGAAACGGGCGGTACGGCCCGCTTTGTCATCCGAAGCACCGTGGAGGTGACCTTCGGCTGGGGGATAAAGCATTCGGGCGGGACGTCGAACAGCATGACAGGTACCATATGGTATTGTGCGTACAGGGAAAACGCGCCGTAGTCGGAGGTGCCCGCGCTCGCGCAAATGCGCCGGGCTACCTCCCGCTGGAGCATGACCGTAATGGCCTGGAAACGGCCGGTGTCGATCAACCTGGCCAAAACCGGCGTTGTAATCTGGTATGGGAGATTGGCGCAGACGGAAACGGGCATGTCCGCAAGTTTTTCATCCAGCAGGGCGTGGATATCTGTTTTCATGATATCGCCCGGAACCACCTCTACGTTGTCGCAGGCGCGCAAGGTTTCCGCCAAAATCGGGAAAAGCGCCCGGTCCAGTTCCACTGCCACCACCTTCCCGGCGGCGCGGCTGAGCCGCTCCGTCAGGCAGCCGATGCCGGGGCCGATCTCCAGCACCCCGTCCGCCCGCGTGAGGCCGGCCTTTTCCGCGATTTGCTCCGGTACCCAGGCCGCGGTTAGAAAATTTTGACCCATAGCCTTGGAAAAACGAAACCCATGTCTTGCTAAAAGGGCCTTTATTTCGCGAATATCACATAAATTCATGGACGCGCCCATTACCGTGTGCACCGCCGGAAGACGGCGTTTTTCAGCCAGCTTTCGCAAAGCCCCGTCCATGTGGCGGCTTGGGGGCAGTTCAATTCGGGCCGCCAGGCCGTGTGTTCGGTGGCGAGAGACAGCATGTGGGGGCCTTCCGCGTAAACGTGCAGTTCAAAGGGGACGCCATTGGCCCGAAGCGCTTCCGCGTAGCGCAGGGTATGGAAAACCGGCACCATTTCGTCGGCAAAGGTATGCCATAAAAAGGCGGGCGGGTTTTCCGATGTGACGCTGGTTTCCAGCGAGAGCTTTTTATGCTCGCCCAAAAGTCCGCATGTAACGCCAAGATTGTCAAAGCTGGAGGAGCCGGGCTCGGCGGAGATCACCGGATAACACAGTACGCCAGCGTCCGGGCGGAATAGGGAATTCACTTGGCCCAGCGCGGCTTGCAGGAATGGCTCGTTCCACAGGTTGCAAAGGCAGCCCGCCAGATGCCCCCCTGCGGAAAAGCCGCAAATAACCACCCGGTTCGGATCCGCCTGGAGTTGATTTGCCTGCTTCCGGATAAAGGCCAGAGCTGCCGCCGCCTCCGTAAGCTGCTGGGGATACCGGGCGGCCGGAGCCAGACTGTAATGAAGCACGAAGGACTGAAAGCCTGCGGCTAGAAAATGAAGCGCTACCGGCTCTCCCTCAAAGGGGGAATCCACAGCATACCCGCCGCCGGGCAGGATCAGGATGGCCGGTCGGGGCGCGGTGGTGTGGGCGCCGATATAAGCGGTCAGCCGGAAGTCGGGGGAGGCGCCGCTTATCCCGAGCTGTTCCGCCGTGAAGGTTTGATAGCGCATAAATAACCCTCCGATTATTGATGGAATTGCGACTACTATATATTGCGGGCTCGGAATTGTCAATATGCGTCCCCGTACTGGCGTCCGGATTTACGCAAAAAAATTTACAAATTATTCATGGAATCTTTAGAATGCGGACAAGTTCTGATGATAGGTTATTTTGGGTAAAATAGGCTTATCCGTCCTGGCGTTCGCGCGAGGGCATATTGATTGTGAAGGAATCGGAGGATGGAAACGTGATTGAGGTATGCGGCCTGACCAAACGATATGGCAGGCATGTGGCGGTAGATCGGCTGTCCTTTTCCGTTGGAAAAGGACAAATCTATGGGTTCTTAGGGCCGAACGGCGCCGGAAAATCTACCACAATGAACATTATGACGGGTTTTTTGGGTGCCACGGAGGGGGATGTCCTCATTGACGGCGTCAGTATCAGCGAAAATCCGGACGGGGTAAAAAGGCGGATCGGTTATCTGCCGGAGCAGCCGCCCCTGTATACGGATATGACGGTGTCTGAATACCTGTCATTCGCGGCGGAGCTGAAAAAGCTGCCGAAGCCGGAGCGGCGGACGCTAATTGAAGAGGCTATGGAAATGACCGGTATCGAATCGGTAAAAAACCGGCTAATCCGAAATCTGTCAAAGGGGTATAAACAGCGGGTGGGGCTTGCACAGGCGCTTCTGGGGTATCCGGAGATTCTGATCCTGGATGAGCCCATGGTTGGCCTGGATCCAAAGCAGATCATAGAAATGCGCGCGCTGATTCGAGGGCTGGCCGAGAAGCATACGATTATCCTGAGCTCTCATATCCTTTCCGAGGTTCAGGAGCTGTGCGACACGATCCTGATTATCAATTATGGCAGGATGGTGGCTACCGGGACGCCCGCCGAGCTGGAGCAGGAGCTGGCGGGGATGCCGGAGCTGGTTCTTACGGTCAGGGGTGACGGGAAGAAGGCGGAAAAAGCGCTGGTGGGTATACCCGGCGTTGTGAAGGTGACGCCCGCGCCCTGCCGGGAAGCGGGCGCCGCCGCGTTCCATATGAAAAGTGCGCCGGACACGGATATCCGGGAAGGCGTATTTCGGTGCTGTGTGGAAAAGAACCTGCCGATCCTGCAAATGGAGCGGGCGGGCATGACGCTGGAAGACGTATTCCTGCGGCTTACCGCCGCCGTGGAGCCGGACGAAACGGTCCCCGCGGATTCTGGATCAGGGGACGAGTCCATATGGGAAGTGCGGACGAAGGGGCCGGAAATGCCAGATACAAAGGAGGAAACGGAATGAAGGCGATTTATAGGCGGGAACTGAACTCCTATTTCAATTCCATGATCGGGTACGTGTTTATTGCCGTTTTGGTCTTTTTGGTTGGCTTCTATTTTTGGTATGTGAATCTGGTGAACGGGTATCCCTACTTTTCCCAAACACTGGCAAGCACGCAGATCATCTTTATGATTGCCGTGCCGATCCTCACGATGAAATCTATGTCTGAGGACAGAAAGGGAAAAACGGATCAGATGCTCCTTACCGCACCCGTCTCCCTGACCTCAATTGTCCTGGGGAAGTATCTGGCGATGGCGACGGTGCTGCTTGTACCCATGCTCCTGTTTTGCCTGTGTCCAGTGATCGTTGCCCTGAACGGCGTCGCCTATTTTCTGGTGGACTACGCGTCCATTCTGGCCTTTTTCCTTATGGGCTGCGTCTATATTTCTATCGGCCTGTTCATCTCAGCCCTGACGGAAAGCCAGGTGATTGCCGCTGTGGGTACCTTTGCTGTCATTCTGCTTCTTCATCTTTGGAACAGCTTTGTTGAGCTGTTACCAGATTTCTTGAAAAATCTTCTGTCCGCCTTTTCCTTCCGGGATGTGATTTCCAATTTTACCCAATATCAGGTATTTGATGTGGGCGGTCTTTTCCTGTATTTGTCCATGGCCTTTATCTTTGTGTTTTTGACCATCCAAACGCTGCAAAAACGGCGCTGGAGCTGAGGGAGGGGGAGACCAATATGAATCAGGAAAAGAACGCGCGCCTGAAAAGATCCCTGCGGCGCGGCGGATATATTGCGGGTGCTTCCGTACTGGCGATTGCAATTGTTGTGATTTTGAATCTGATTGTCGGGCAGCTTCCCTCCAATTATTTGGAATTTGACCTTTCTGATAAGCGGGTGTACACCGTCAGCGAAACGTCGGTGAACTATCTGAAGGGACTTGATCAGAATATCGACATTGTGATTCTGGCGGAGGAGGGAACGGTGGACGAACGGATTTTAAAATTTGTATATAATTACGCTGCCCTGTCCGGCCGCCTGTCCGTCAAGCAGATCGACCCGGTGGTGCGCCCCAGCGCACTGACCGAATATGAGGCGGAGGCAAACACCATCGTGGTGAGAAACACGGACACCGGTAAGCAGACCACAATCAATATCGGTGAGATCATCGGCTTTGACGAGATGAACTATTATTACTATGGTGTGTATACCGAAACCGACTTTGACGCGGAAGGGCTTCTGACCTCTGCGGTGGACTATGTGGTCAGCGATGTCAGCGCGACGGTTTACACGATGGAAAACCACGGGGAAAGCAGCCTGCCCACCCTGGTGACGGACGCCTTGGATAAGGCGCATTTGGGGCAGGGGAGCGTCAGCCTGCTGCTGGACGGCGGCATTCCGGCGGATTGCAGCCTGCTGCTTAGCTACGCCCCCACGGCCGACCTGTCGGACGACGAGCTTCAAATGCTCCGTGACTATCTGGCACAGGGCGGGCAGGCGATGCTGCTCATGGCCGCCAGTGAGACGGCGCTGCCCAATTGGGAGGCGCTGCTCTTGGAATACGGCCTGGAGACGGCGGACGGTTACGTGGCGGATATGGAACGGTATTATCAGCAGTCCGGCAGCATGTTTTATATTTTCCCCAAGCTTTCGAGCGCCAGCACCATTACCTCCGGCTTTTCCAGCGACGACCTGGCATTGGTGTATTACGCGCGGGGACTCACGGAGGTGACGCCCGCCCGGGATACAATTTCCGTAGAACAATTTATGACGACATCAGCCGACGGGTATGCCGTTACATCGGAGGCCCAAGCGCAAGGCACGTATATTCTGGGGGCCGCGGCGATGGAAGAAACGGACGGCGGAAAAACGGCCCGCCTGACGGTCATCACCGCCGAGACGCTGATCGAAGAGAGCCTGCTGGCCTCTTACACCAGCCTTGTGAATTTGAATGTATTCGTAAATGCGGCCACGGCGGGAATAGATGAGGCAAGCGGCATTTCTATCGCGGCCAAGAGTCTGGCAGTGACCTATAATACCGTAACCAAAGCGAATCTATGGGGGCTTTTGTTTATCGCGGTGATCCCCCTTGCCACCTTGGGCGGCGGCCTGATCTTCTGGATCAGACGGAGGAAGCTGTAATGAAGCGGCAGACAAGAAGAATTTTGAGCCTCGCCGTGATCCTTCTGCTCTGCGGCGGCGCGTATTTCGGACTTCGCGCCTGGAACGCCGGGCAGGAGGCCCGGGAGGAGGAAGGGGAAGAAGCCGTTTCGGTGACGGCGCTTGGAGAGATTACGACGCTTTCATTTGAAAATGATGAAGGCACGACCCTCGCCTTTGAACAGCGGAATGGGGTTTGGAGCTATCGGGATGATCCGGCGTTTCCATTGGAGCAAAGCTATCTGGAGACGCTGGAGGGGATTCTGGCCGATCTAACCGCCGTCCGCAGCTTTGCGGCGGCGGACGCGCTGGCGGACTACGGCCTGGAGGAGCCTGCCCAAACCGTTTTCGCTGAGACGGCGGACGGGGAGACCCTGACCCTCTATATCGGCGACAGCATTGGCGCCAATTATTACGCCAGGCTGGAAGGGGGCGATGTCGTTTATACCATTGACGGAACATTGGTAAGCGGAACCAGCTATACGCTGTTGGAGATGGCGGTTATTGAAGAATTCCCGGCGCTGAGCGAGGAAACACTCAAGCGCGTCACGGTAGAAACCGAAGGGGTAGGGGTGACGCTGCGGAAGGAAACGGCCGCCCATGAGGAGGAAATTCAGGTTGATACCGGGGAAACAGACGAGAACGGCAACCCTGTCTACGAGACGGAAACAGAGACTACGTACACATACACGTGGTATCTGGTTACCGAAGGCGGGGATGTGGAGATCCCGGCGGAGAGCGCAGTGCTTGCGGACTATCAAAGGACCCTTTCCGCCCTTGCCTTCTCTGCTTGTGTGCATTATAATGTGGATGACGCGGCAATTTCCGATTGCGGACTGGATGTCCCTGACGTTGTGACGGTTGCCTATGAAGACGGCGCGGTTACGCTCTATATTGGGGAAAAGGATGAAGCGGGGGACTATTACGCCATGCTGGAAGGCTCCTCCGCGATCTATTCGCTCTCGGCGGCACAGGCGGAAGCGATTCTGGGGCTGGATGAAGCCATGCTGAAAGCGGACGGTGCGGACGCGTCGTAAAATCATTGAGAAAAACGCTCCGTCCGACCGGGCGGAGCGTGCGTCATGCTGGAGGTGTTTTGAACCTGCCTGTGCAAATGGAGCTGCATTCTTCCGGTTGCTTCTTTGACACAGGGCCTGCCTGTAACAGGAAAGTTAACCACCACTTTGCGTGCTGCCCGCAGATACGCTGGAAGCGCTGCTTCTGCCACAGATCGTCTTGCAGCGGGAGCGCTGAGCAGAAATAGTGGCCAAGGTGTCTCCCAGCTGCGAGACAGCAGCGGCGACAAGGTCCAAATTTTCATCGGACAATTTGCATGCGATGGCGTTGGCCAAAGCAGTGATACTCAATGTCAGTTCGCACGGATCCATCGATTTGCCATCCCTCCGCTGTCTTTTGAGTCATTTTATGCAAAAAAGCGATTGGCTGCCACTTTGAGCCGCATGCGGCTTGGCAGGCAGAAAAAACACATGTATTAAGACTATATTTCTTTATATAAAGCATATCCGCTGAAAAGTATGCCAAACCCTCCCACCAATGAAATCACTACCCCCCCAAGTTGGAAAGATAACGTAGTATTATCACCAATTCGGGTAGCATTGCTTTCTAAGTAAGTCCCTTGAGTTATCCTATAAGTATTTTCTGCGTTTTCACCGATAGAAGCCGCTGAGAAGATAAGAGTTAATCCGATAATAAAAACATCGGTTGACATCGGTACAGAAGATAAAAAACTGAAACGGACTGCCAACCTGACAAAAGCGCCGCCCCTTTGTCCTTAATGGGCGGCGCTTTTGCGTGGCGGCGAAAGGAAGGGGGAATGCCCCATTATTGCGGGTTTGATTAAGTGATCAAGC
>Ga0153972_1000054_pt1 | contig 30482 bp, 25 predicted proteins | sample TSGA056MetaG_FD_104732 | JGI IMG/M metagenome (GOLD analysis project Ga0153972, IMG submission 104732) | Attine ant fungus gardens microbial communities from Georgia, USA - TSGA056 MetaG | ecosystem: Host-associated > Fungi > Mycelium > Unclassified | place: USA: Georgia, George L Smith State...
CGAGTTTTGGGTCAAGGCCGAACAGCTTTTGTACTGCGCTTTAATCGCGTATATCGTCTTTGAGGGGCCGGAGGAGGATCGCAACATCAATACGCTTGTGGATATTATCAGCGGCATGGAGGTCAAAGAGGAGGATGAGGAGTTTAAGGGCGCGGTGGACTATATGTTTGAGGGCCTTGCCAAACGCAAGCCAGACTGCTTCGCGGTCAAGCAATATAAAAAATATCGCCTTGCCAGCGGCAAAACTGCTAAAAGTATTTTAATTAGCTGTGGCGCAAGATTGGCCCCGTTTGACATCCCGCAACTTCGGGAGATCATGAGCTATGACGAGTTGGAGCTTGACCGCACGGGCGACAGGAAAACCGCGACATTCTTTATCATTTCCGATACCGATACGACCTATAACTTCATTGTCGCGCTGGCCTTTTCGCAAATGTTCAACCTGTTATGCGAACGGGCCGACAACGTACACGGCGGCAGGCTCCCCCATCATGTGCGCGTGCTGTGGGAGAGTATGCACTGATAAGGACATGAACTCACACCAACCCGACAAACTTATAATAAATCCATACATCCTGCGTTTTTTCGCCGTTTTCGATACGGCGTTCGCAGATCTCTACCCGCTCAATCAAAGCTTCCAATAATTCGCGGTCAACATCAATGGCGGCGGCGTTCTCTTTTATCAGGCGAACCCATCTCTGAATATCGCTCAGCTTGGTCTTTGTTTCCGTTTCGGTCTGTTCCAGTAGAGTAAGCCTGTTTTCGATTTCTTGACGGCGCCCCTCCGTCGTACCCGCCATCTGAGCGAACCGCTCGGCGGTTATGACGCCTGAAACCTTGTTACCGTAAAGCTGTTCAATCCGTAAGTCGATTGTATGAAGCTCCTGTTTCAACCCACGGCGTTCAGTCAAGGACTCAGCCCTGTCAGACGAGTACCCAGCAATCAGCTTCTCCCGCAGCCTTCGGAGCATACCGTCCTCGTCAAGCCTGATAAGCTCCGCCTGCCGCCTTATATCGTCAAGGACGATCTTTTTCAGCGGGTTTTCATATATCCTGTGCCACGAGCAGCTGACCATGCCGGTAACTACGTGCGTTTTGCAGGCGTATGATCCGTAACTGGTAATGCTGCCGTCTTTTCGTGTTTCCTTCTTCCCGGAGTAAAAAGTCATGCTGACCTTGCAGTCGGCGCAGTATATCTTACCAGAAAACAGGCTGGGACGCGGTTTACGGCGGTTTTCTACCGTCTTGGCAAGCCGCTCGTTGACTGACTGAACCTTATCCCATAGAGCCGGGTCGATTATCGCCTCATGGGTATCAATGGTTCTCAGCCACTCGTCCTCATGCCGGCTCCGTGACTTACCGCTGCGGTACGACCGGCTGTACCTGAATGAAATGGTATTACCAGTATAGTGTTCGTCACGGAGAATATCGGGGAGCGCGTGTAACTGCCATAGTTTTGAACAGGTTTTAGACGGCTCGCGGTTCTGCCTGAGATAGTAATACAATCGTGGAGGGGGGACTTCCTCACTATTGAGAATACCCGCGATCTTGGTGTAGCCCATCCCATCAGCCCTCATCTCAAAAATTCGCCTTACCACGGCTGCGGCATAATCGTCCACAATCAACCTTGTATTGTCGTCGGGATTGCGCATATAACCGTATGGGGCGGTTCCTGTCAGCTTCTGTCCGTCTTTTGCCTTGGCGTGAAATACCGCCTTTATCCGGTCGCTGATGTTCTTGAGATAGTAGTCATTCATGGCATTGAGGAAAGGCATGATGTCGTTTTCGCCCGTATCGGTGTCGATGCCGTCCGTGAGAGCCACAAACCGGCAGCCCAGCGACGGAAGTTCTTCCTCAAGGTATTTCCCCGATTCAAGGTAATTGCGCCCGAAGCGGCTGAGGTCGTGTACAAGCACGAGATTGATGTCGCCGTTTCTCACATCCGTCATCATATCTCGGAAGCCCCGACGGTTGAAATTACCGCCGCTCGCCCCGTTGTCGATGTAGGTTCGCGTCTCCACCCACCCCGGCATCATGGATATAACCTTGGACAATATAGATTGCTGGTTCTCAATGCTCATCGAGTCCCCGTCCGCATAGGCTGTGTTTTCTCTCGAAAGACGGATATATATGCCGACATTATACAGCTTGTCTGACATAATCGCTCACCGCCTCACCGTCGCCGACCTCGTCAAGCGCCAGCCTGTCCAAATCTCCGACGTACCGATACTCGATTTTTACCTCGCGCTGCCGAACACCGCCGATAACCTCGGATTCGCCGACAATGATTTTGTCGATAAGCGTTAGCAGCGTCTCGCTGTCGAGGACTTCAAGCTCCGCGTGCTGCTTGATAAGCCTTGCCCATGTCGCGGCGTTGTCGGTGCTATGCTTAATATTCCTGATGCGCTTCTCAAGCGTCTCCACCGATTTCAGGCGGTCAACCCGATCCTGCTCATACTTTTGAATGAGGTTCTTGAAAACCGATTCCGGGACAACGCCCGTGACACGATCCTCATACAGACTTTCGATGAGCAAATCCAGCTTCGCAAGCTGTTTTTTGTGGGCGGCGATTTCGCCTTGGTACGCGGTGCGGTATGAGGTTGATTCGCTGTTCTGCATAGTCAGTATGGCTTCGATAATCCGATCCTCGTTACGAGCCGTCAGCCTTGCGTGTTTCCTGATATGCTCCGATACAAGGTCAATCAGCGCCGTTTCAGGAATACTGTGGATTGTGCAAGCGCTTTTACCGCTTCGGGCGTAGTTTCCGCAAGTGTAGTAGTTTCGCCGGTACTCGCTGCCGTCCGGGCGATCCTTTCTCTCAACTTGACCTCTGAGTTTATACCCGCAGTCGGCGCATTGCAGGAGTCCGGTAAACAGGAGCGTCCCGCCGTCCTTGCATTGGCGGGGCTTATACCCCTTTTGAGAGAAAGACTGCACCCTGTCCCATACCTCGCGGCTAACAATCGGCTCATGCGTCCCTTCGACGGTTATCCATTCTTCTTCCGGCCTTCTGACCTGTTTGTGGTTCTTGTAAGACATTGTGCCGGACTTGAAGTTCACCAAATTTCCGATATAGACCTCACTCCGAAGTATCTGCTTTACCGTCCCGTCATTCCACAAGCCGGTTGACTTCACGGGATTTTTCTTGTTTTTATGCTGGTAGTAATGCTCCTTCGGAGGCGTCACGCCCTCGTCGTTGAGCTTGAGGGCGATTGCCCTGGCGCTTGTGCCGCCAGCCCGCATTTCAAAGATTCTGCGGACAACGGGCGCCGTAACCTCGTCTATGACCAGCTTGTGCTTGTCCTCCGCACTCTTGCGGTATCCATATGGGGCGTATGTGCCGAGAAACTTGCCATTTTCAGCGCATATGCGTTTAGCTGCCTTGACCTTTTTACTGGTCGATTTACTGTGCTGCTCATTGAACCAATTTCTGAAAACAGCCATTTCATCAAGTTTTTCGGTCAGTGAGATAAGTTCGCAGCCGTATTGGGGCAAGGTGACTTCCGAGAGTTCGCCGACTTCAAGATAATTACGCCCCAGGCGGGATAAATCTTTGATAAGTATCGTATTAATGAAGCCCTGCTTTACATCGGCAATCATGCGCTTAAAGGCCGGACGGTTCTGGTTTGTTCCCGAAAATCCGTCATCAATATAAATTTCCTTTAATTCCCACCCCATTTCCTTGACGTGCTTGCATAACATGAGCTTCTGATTTTCCACCGAGACCGATTCCCCCGCGCGGGAGTCCTCGTTGCTCAAGCGGACATATATGCCGACCTTATGGTCTTTTTGCGCTGCCATTTGCTTGACCTCCTTATCGGCAAAACAAAGGGCTCGGTCGGCGATATGATTTACGCTATAATTATAGCGCGCTCAGTCCGATTGCGCAGCCCATTATTTTGTATTGCCGTGAAAATTTTCGTTTGCCATTATCAGCCCTAACATTGCGGGAAAAGGTTTTCGCTTCGCAGGATTTTACGCACGGTTAAGTCCTCAAGCGCCCTGCCCAGGTCAATCTCGCCTAAGTAGACGCTTGTTACCCGATACAGTGTTTTGCCGATTTTGACCTCATGGTACTCCGTTGTATTTTTGACTGATTCGTTTTTTTGCAGCTCTGCGCTCATAAGCTCTCCCCCTTGTTGAAAATCCCATAGGTTACACCCATACCTACATTGCAGTAATCGCACCTCTCCTTATCTTCCTGCCAACCCTTATTGACTACGGTATGGCCGCTGTTTTCAAAATTTGTTTTGCACTTGTGGCAGAGGGTAAGCGTAAGTATTTGCGGCCGTTTTTTGGCCGCCGTCTGATTCTTCATGTTTGATTGACCTTTCTTCTGAATGATTTCCGAGTAATGCTCGTTTAGAAAATAATCTGTGCCGCTGGCGGTCATGTGCTTTTGCGCCGCTATGAGCTGTTTTGCGATGTTGTCGTAAAGGTAATAATCCGTAAGATTTCCCGAACGCTTGCGGAGCTTGATAACATCCCGCAATTCCTCCGCAACGTGGTGGTGGGATATATAGATGTAGAGAACGCCGGGCAGCCCCGTCCAGTCCACGGCGATGTAGTGCGCGTCAATCCATAATGTATAATCCAGGGTGTAGAGTATTGTTGTGGTTGGGAACGCCCCGCTCATGTGCTTACGGATAAGGTCGGGGCGTGTCATGCGAATACCGATCAGCTTTGCGACATCAGCGGCAAGATTGATAACTTCCGATTTTTCCATATAGATCACTTCCTTTGGGATTTTTTATTAAATGCACAAGAATGAGCAGAGGAACGCAAAAGACGTACCTATGCTCATGGTTTCTACATTTAACAGATCTGCCGTATTTGCCACGCACCCCCGGCGGGGGAATATCCCAAACCACCGCTGGTCACGGTGTCATAGCACCGCCGTACCGCTGTTTGCTAAACCCGCGAATATGGCAGTAACTCTCCCCATGCTGATGGCGAGCGGCCCCTTACAGTGACGTTAGCCAGGCCGAAGTTTCATTGTCACGGCTGTGTGTCTTTGCGCAAGCCTTTACCAATAAGGCTTGTCTGGAACATGACGATTATCGCAGTCCAAAAATATTAGACTATGGCGGCGTTGTTCCATCAACTTCCCTTTGCAGGGACACAACCGATTTGTATTTGAGATACTGTGTATAACCGGCATGGCCGGTATTTTTCAAAGTGCAAGAGAGAGTTTTCGCTCTCACTAAGCGTCAAAAAACATGGGGGGTGTAGGGGCATAAGTTTCAAGTTTTTTTGAAAAACTTTTTAAGCTTGTCCGTTGCGGCCGTAACACTCTCGCTCACGGATGTGAAATGCACATTTTCCCGCTCGGCAATTTGCCGGAGAGACAGGCCTTTGAAGTAATACATCCGGAACCGCCGCTCCTGTGTTTCGGTCAGTTCCCCACTGGCAAGAAGCCGCATAGTCGCTTTACGCACGGCCTGTTTATCCAACCGCTCCTCGTAATCGTCCTCCAGTGTGGGAGATGCAAATGCGGCTTCGTCCGTATCGTCGTAGAGCGGTGCGCTATGACGGCCATGTGCGTTATCGGAAATGTCCTGCTCGTGGAACATGCTGTCGGACAGAGCCTTAAATCTGTGGAAATCCTGCTCGGTATGACCGGGATTCTCCGCAAGGTACGCCTCCAGCGTGACCTCCACGGTCTGACCGTTAAAACGGTAGACAATGCCGTCGGCATACTTGTTGGCAGCGTAATCGCTGGTCTTATAATTTTTCACTGTGGTTTCCTCCAATCTATTTTTGAAAAGGTCAAAACAGATTGGATGGCGGAGAGCGAGCGCGAGGGATAGTGTTCATGGCGACTCCTTCAGCTGGTGGGCTTGCCTGAGCCGCTAAGAGAAAGAGAAAGACGGCAGGCGATACCCAATGTCAGGTATCCGGCTGCCGTCTAAGCGTTCTGCGGATTGCGTATGTAGTTTTACGGCTATACTGCGGACTTGATCTTCTCGTGGGTGATGGAGAGTGTGCCATCCAGATTTGCGGTGATTTTTGCAAGGCAGTCTTTTAATACAATTACTACTGCCTTGCCGTCATCTGTCATGTCACAGATGCGTTTGCCGTTTAGGTTTCTGATTTCTTTCAAACTTTTTCCTCCAACTTCTTCACTATTTGTTGTATTTATGTGGATTAGAGTGATATAATAGGCATGAGCAACAGGCTTGTCCTGTTAGTGTAAAGAATAGTTGAAGCGTGTCTGCAATATTGCCTTGATGATTTATCACGACTTCATTGTAATTCTTTCAGATTTGCGCCACAGGATAAATCCAGACAAATGCGCACATTTCCAGACAACTTTTCTAAGCGGCAAGGAGGTATACACATTGACATTCAGCGAATTTGCAAAAATGCTATATCCACTTTGCGGTGATGCAGGCAAGACTTCTGATTTTGTTCTCAAATTGATCGAAAATATCATGGAGATACCAACAAATGAAGATGCTAAAAAGGCTGCCAATGATGAGTACAACCCTCTTGCCGGACTGGGCATAGGTACATTAGAAAAGATATATAACGGCAATAGTGAAATTAGCAAAAAGAATGCATCGGCTATCCTTACCCATTTGGATAAGGGGCGGTTTAGTGACTATATTGACTCATTGCCGACCGACACATTGGCTTTACTGACCGACAGCCTGAAGCATTCGGGAATAGAAATTGGCGTTGCGAACGAAACGCCAAACAAATGTGCGGACATACTGACTTCCATTTTGATGAACCGGGCAGGTGTAAAAAAAGCATCAGCGTCTTTACAAAACGCTAATGCTTTGACAAGTATTGAAATGTCTACAGAGCTTACTCCAGTTCTCGCAACTCAGCGAGGAATGATTCCGGAGTCGGATTTGCATTTGCTTATGGAAACGGATCATAGTTGCCCGTTATGTGGAACTCCGCTCATTGGGCAAAAAAATGATTGCGGTCTGGCGAAATATAGAATAACCAGAATCGTTCCGAACACCGTATCAGAAGAACTGAAAAAGGAACTTGGAAGTTTAATTTCACCCGTAGATCAGAGCACATCTAAAAACAAAATAGCATTGTGTATTCCTTGTAACAATAAATACACATCAAATACCACAAAAGATGAGTGCTTAGAATTACTCAATATTAAAGAAAAACTAAGCCGAAATTCCAACGCACTTGAAGCCTTGGATAAGATGTACCTTGAAGAACAGATAGAAGCCGTAATTCGGCAGATTGCCAATGCGTCGCCTGAGCAGCTATCTGACGAGCTCACTTATAGTGCAGTGCGAATAAAAGAAAAAATCAAAAAAAGCAATGTTCCGTTGTTAATGAAAGTTCGTGGGTTTGTCGTTCCCTATTACAACTTCATTAAGTCTGTATTTTCACAACTGGAGCGAGAAGGAAAGCTGATTTTCGATGATGTCGCTAACGATGTTCAGCGGAGCTACAGAAAACTGCAAGCATCCAATTTGCCGCAAGACGAAGTATATAACCAGTTAGTCGATTGGTTTAACAAGAAAACCAACGCACAAAGCGAACTTGCATGTGAGATAATAGTCGCCTTCTTTGTGCAGAATTGCGAGGTGTTCCATGCGATTGCCCAGTAAGATAAATAGCTATAACGAAAGCATTATGCCAAAGCTTTTGTTAGTTTTGAACATATTAGAGCAGGGCGATAAAGAGGCGTTGCCTCTTTATATGGATATCAAGGGTAAAACCGAGGATGTTGGTGATTTTGTTGAGATACTTGACTGCCTTTTTGCATTAGGACAGATAGAATATGACAAGGAAAAGAGGGCATTGCATTATGTTAGCCGAGATTAGATGTGACAAATTTTTGAGTAGCGGCAATATAAGGCCGCCCATTTCCTTCGGAATGGGGTTAAACGCTGTAATTGGCACTGAGTCTGGAAGTAATTCTATCGGTAAATCCACCTTTTTATTGATTGTGGATTTTACGTTTGGCGGGGATGATTATGTTCTGAAGTCAACAGATGTGCAAACACAAATTGGCGGACATACTATACAATTCACTTTTGAATTCAATGGCAAGAAATACTTTTTCTCAAGAAATACACTTGACCACACTATAGTTAGTCGATGTAATGAAAACTATGAAACAGAATCGGAAATGCCTATAAAAGAGTATAGAAATTTGCTGTTTGAGCTTTATGGCATTCAACTTCCGCTCATTAGTTTCAGAGATATTGTCGGAAGGTACTTCCGTATATATGGGCGTGAAAATCTTGATGAAAAACGACCGCTTCAAACCGCCAAGGGTGAAAGTGATAAGGCTGCGATAATTGCGCTTATGAAATTGTTCGATACATACGCTGCTATTGCTGATTTGGAAAAAACCACTGAGAAGAAAAAAGAGGAGAAAAAAACATACAGTAAAGCACAGGAGTTTCATTTCGTTCCCAAAATCACCAAGAAACAATTGACGGATAACGAGAAGAAAATTCAGGAGCTTCAGTCCGAGCTTTCTGAGCTTCAGACAAATACCGGCAATCAGCTTTTAGGTCTTGATTCTAATCAGGCTGAAATTATTGCCGATATTAAGCAAAGGCTAACTACGGCGAAAAGACAAAAAAGCAGATATATTTCGCAACTTAACGCCGTGAAAAGCGACATGGCTTTTGAAAACCCTTCCATACAGGCGAACTTTCAGGAACTGCTGCGATTTTTCCCTCATGTTGACCTGAAAAAAGTAGAGGATATTGAACGTTTCCATGCGCAGTTGGTAAATGTCCTAAACAATGAATTTGAGGAAACAAAGCAACGCCTCGAAGCAACGATTGACCTGCTTAATGGCGACATCGCACGATTGGAGAGTGAGATCAAGGCATCTGGCGTCCCGCCTAAGATTTCACGCACAACGTTGGAAACGTACTCGTCGAAAAAAGGAGAGATTGTTTCTTTAGAAAAACAGAATGCCGCTTACGAAAAAATGGATGAATTGAAAACAGCAGCGAAAAGCATGGAAAACAGGCTTGCTGCACTACAGGAAGAGCAGATCGGATTTTTACAAAGCGAAATCAATGTGAAAATGGATAAGATTAACGACTATGTTTACAGCGAAGAAAAAAAGCCTCCGGTCTTAACCATAAAAAAACCGACAAGCTATTCATTCCTCACTCCGGATGACACAGGCACGGGAACTTCGTATAAAGGACTTGTTGTATTCGATCTGTCTATATTGCAGTTAACTGCCCTACCTGCGCTTGTCCACGATTCAGTAATCTTGAAGCAGATTGCTGATGAACCACTTGAAAAGATAGTGGAGTTATATAGCAGCAGCAAAAAGCAAGTTTTCATTGCTCTTGATAAAAAAGGCTCGTATACTGAGCAAACGCAAAAAGTCTTAGACGAAAATACGGTTTTGCGTTTGGCCGAAGGCGGCGATGAGTTGTTTGGACGCTCATGGAACACGAAGGATCAGAACAACGCATAAAAGTGGAGGTGCGAACAGTGAGCAAAGATCAGAATATCGAAAAATGGTCGTCAATGGATACAATTACTGATTACCTCGATATAAGCCGCGAAACTGTTTTACAGTGGATTAGTCATCGCGACATGCCTGCCCACAAAGTTGGCCGTCAATGGAAATTCAAAATTTCCGAAGTTGACGATTGGATTCGGTCAGGCAAAGCCGCAGATAGCACGAACCCAAACGACAAAAGAGAACGGGCTGAGTAGTAAGTTAAGTGATTTTTTGCGTACTGATATCACAGAAGGGATTGGGCAAGAATGGGAGTCGTTTTGCAAAAACGGAAATTTTCGTTACAAAGCCATGCTGGATTATTGAGACCGATTATCTATTGTGGCTGGGATGCTGCTGTTATTGACAATACTGTGCCTGTGAACAAAGAATTGGCTCAGGCTTTGTTAGCGTTCAGCCCCAAACGGCGGACAATGCAAATCGAAAAGTGCTTTGTCGATATTATCGCAAAGCTTCCTGCCAATCCTGTACTCAAAGAGTTTGATGTCCTATTTAACCCGGATTACAATGTGGATGCGTTAAGAATGATGGTAAGCGCTTGCAAAGTCAAGCCGTTCAGTGCCATTTGGCCAGGAACCTTTGAGGATGGAAAACTCGTATATGCGGAAGAGGGCTTTCGGGATTATAAAACATATGATGTGAACGATTATGATATCACGTGCATCGTGAACGGAGGAAATATAAGATGAAGTATTCTGAGCTGATTAGCTTTAGTCCGATTGAATCCACGTTGCAGTTGATTCAGTCCAACAGCAATAAGACGGAAGAAATCAATAACATAAAAACCTATGTTATGTCTGACGGTATGGCGCAAAACATGAAAGCACCAATCATCGAGCAATTACAGATGGATGAGGTGGTTGATAATAAGGGTGTTCTTATCGTTGGTAACTATGGTACAGGTAAATCGCACTTAATGAGTGTGATTTCCTCTGTAGCCAAAGACGCTGACAATTTACAGTATTTACAGAATAAAGCCTTCGCGGAAGATATTGAGTGTATTGCCGGTAAGTTTGAGGTGCTGCGCATTGAAATTGGCGGCGTTACTATGTCCTTGCGCGAGATTCTCTTTGGCTTTATTGAGGATGATTTTGTTGAGCGTGGAATCGCATTTGAAACACCGGATTTTTCGACTGTCCGTGATAACAAAAAGCTTATTACAGATATGATGCTGGCATTTGCTGAAAAGTACCCCGATAAAGGCTATCTAATAGTGGTTGATGAGTTTCTCTCCTACCTAACCTCGCGTGATGAACGACAAATCGTTCTTGATCTCGAGTTTTTCCGTGCTTTAGGCGAAATGTGCTCTAAGAGCAAGCTGAGGGTTATTTTCGGCGTGCAGGAAAAGATTTTTGACAACCCGAGGTTTAGCTTTGTGTCCGATACACTCAAGCATGTATCGGACAGATTTACACAGCTGATCATTACGAAAGAAGCGACATCTTACGTTGTCTCAGAGCGCATTCTAAAAAAATCGGCAGAACAAAAGGCCTTAATTCGTAAGCATCTTGAAAAGTTTTCAAACCTTTATATGGGGATGTCTTCCCGATTAGATGAGTTTGTGGATTTGTTCCCGATTCACCCATCGTATATCGATGTATTCAATAAGATTTACTTAATTGAGAATAGGCACATTCTGAAGAATATTTCTACGACTATTCGGGATATCTTTGATACGAATGTGCCGGACGATGCGCCGGGTATTATTTCTTTCGATGACTACTGGCCCGCTATCAAGTCGAACGGCCTGCTAAAAAGCGATGTAACCATTAACCGAGTTGTAACAGCGAGCGGTCAGCTGGAAGATATCATTAACCGTGCATTCCCAAAAGCCGTATACAAACCACTTGCCATTAAAATCATATATGCATTAAGCGTACATAGGTTAACGACAAACGGCCTTGATGTACAGTTTGGGCTGACTGCTGAAAACATGAAAGATGATCTTTGTCTCTTCTTGCCCATGCCGGAACAAGATGCTGATTTTCTGCTGTCGCTGATTAATACTACACTCAAGGACATCATGACTACCGTTTCCGGGCAGTTCATCATTTTCAACGATGCGAATAATCAGTATTATATTGATGTGGATAAGGTAGTCGATTACGATGAGAAGATTAAGCAGAAGGCATCTGTTATGGCAGATGGCGAATTTAACCGTTTCTTCTATCAGATGATTTACAGTTGCCTGGATTGGGATGCAAAGCAGTATGTTCCCGGTTTTGAAATTTACCAGCGAGATTTGAACTGGGATTCGCATAGTATTTTCCGTGAAGGCTATTTATTCTTGGGGCTTCCCGGAGAGCGTAGCACCGCTCAACCGGAGCGTGATTTCTATATCCACATCATGCCTCCGTACAGCACAATGGCAATTGATGTAAAAAACCTGCCTGATGAGGTTTATTTCTTTTTCAAATCCACATCAGAGTTCAAGGAGATTTTAAGCCTCTTTGCCGCTTCCAATTCGCTTGCGCAAATCAGCGAGGGCAAGGATAAAGAAGCTTACCTGAACAAGGCCGGAATGGTTCGCAAGAAGCTCATTAAATATTTGGGCGAAAACAAAAACACTTGCTTTGATATACAGTACAAAGGGCAAAAGCGCCAAATAATTGAAGTGTTGAAGGGCAGATGCAGCAGAGAAATGGACTTCAAGGACACGGTTGATCTTGCCGCTTCCGTTTGTCTTGATGAATATTTCAATAGCATTTATCCTGACTTCCCTGTGATGAAAACGAAAATCACAAGAAAGAACATGGCAGAAAATGCGCGACAAGCCTTCGATTATTTTGCTGGGCGTAAAACGCAACCCGCAACTTTGATGCTCCAAAGTTATGGCATTCTGGATGGAGAGAAGATTCGTCCGGAAGGCTCTAAATACGCCGCCTATTATATCGACATGCTGAAAAAGCTGCCGCCACAGGGGGTTATCAATTACTCGGATATTTTCGAACAGAAATATACATATGAATTTGAAGATAAGCGCTTTAGAATCAGCTTCTTGTTCACGCCGGTTATCTTCCTATCGATGGTATATGCCGGATACGCTACCATGACGTTAAAGGACGGTACAGTTGTCACGGCTTCAAGCCTTGATCAGATTCCGAAAATCAATGTCATGGACTTGTATGAGTTCAAGTATCTGTCAAAGCCTGCGCAGATTGCTATGGTAGAGCTGAAAAAGCTGTTTGATGTTCTGGACATTAACACTGCACTACTGGATAATCCCAACGACCGCGAAGAAGGCGTGAAGCAACTGTTGTCAAAAGCGCAGGAGCTTAGCAACTCATCTGTTATGAGCGCGCGAAAGTTACAGGAAGGCTTTGAACTTTGGGGAGAGCCGCTGGCAAACACACAACAGGTAGCAAGAATGCAAAAGGCTTGCACCGCTGTTCGTGATGAGTTTAGTAACTACTCTGCTAAATACAACACACCTGCGAAGCTGAATAATTTCAGCCTGTCAGCTGAACAGATCGAGGAACTGTCAGAACAAATTGCGCTTATCAAGACTATTGCCGAATATACGGAGTTTAAGAACGACTGCTCATCGGTAGTATCCTATATCGCAAATATTGAGTTCCTTGACCTTGGTTCGGCGTTCAAGCAGGAGTTAGAAGCCGGAAAGGCATTGTTCCGAGAGAATCGAGACAGTATTGCTGACGGCGCTTTTGGAGAAGTCACCGCTCAGAAGGTTAATGCTGAGTTGGAAAAGCTCAAGGACAAATACATCACCATTTACTTTGGAGAACATAAGAAAAAACGCCTTGACATCGATGATGCAAAGCGCCGTGGTAAATTGCAGGAGAGCGTTATGCTCGCCAATCTGCGTAAATTGCGCAGTATAGAAATACTCCCTGGAGCAAAGCTGACCGCCATTGAGCAGGATATGGCCGACTTAAAAGTTTGCTATGAGCTGACACCTACAGAGCTGAAAACAAGCCACATTTGCCCACACTGCCACTATAGCTTTGGCGATAAAGCGAAGAATGTGGCCGGGCATCTGGAGAACTTGGAGGATCGGATTGACGATCTCGCGGCTGAATGGACGAAGACCCTGCTCAACACCATCTCCGACCCGATTGTAGCGAGCCAAAAGGAATACTTGAATCCTGAGCAGCAGAAAGCAATAGATGATTTCATTTCTTCCAAAGAACTGCCAAGTCGTGTGGACGACCATTTTGTAAACAGCATCAAGGCTCTGCTTCAAGGCTTTGAGCCGGTGGTTATTGACACGGATGATATCCTTGTAAGGCTGGACGAGCTTGGCCCATGCGATGTTACCACATTCAAAAACAAACTGACCGGCATTGTTGATGCCTATATCAAGGGAAAAGATACAGCTAAGCTGCGCATCGTAGTAAAGCGGAAAGATGGCGAGGTGTAAGGCATGGAACGTAGAAAACTGACAAAAGCGGATATCGATAAAGTCCGTGATATTGAGGGTTTCCCTATTGGAACAGATGAGGATATCATTGCGCTTTCAGATGCGCCGTATTACACCGCCTGCCCGAATCCCTTTATTGAAGATTTTATCAAAGAGCATGGAGCGCCTTATGATGAGGCAACGGACGATTATCATTGTGAGCCGTTTTCTGACGATACTGAGGAAAACAAACATGATTTAATCTATAATATCCATGGATATCATACAAAAGTACCTCCTAAGGCTATACAGACATATATTAAACACTATACAAGACCTGGAGACATTGTATTTGACGGTTTTTCTGGTTCTGGGATGACTGGTGTTGCAGCACAGTTATGTGGTAATGGATATAATAGCGATGGGGCAAGAAATGCTATTATTTGTGATCTTTCCTCTTATGCCACTTTTATTTCTGCTAACTACAATAATCCAAATAACGATAAAGTGATTTCCGAATTGGAGGCTATTATTGATGAGGTTGAAGCGGAATATGGAGAATACTATCAAACAATTCATATAATGGATGGGAAAGTGCAAATAGGCTTTAATGGCGAACCTATTAGAGGCAACATTAATTATGTTGTATGGTCAAACATCTACTATTGTCCTCATTGCGGAACAGAAATCAATTACTATGATGTTATGATCCGAAATGGCGCTAAGTCCACGGATAAAATGGTGAAATGTCCGAATTGTCATGCGGTAACAGACAGAACAAAACTTGACATCAAATTTCAAGTTAAATACGATGATACACTGGGTGAAACCAACAAGACTCCTGAACATGCAGCAGTTCTAATTAATTATAGTGTAGGCAGTACAAGATTCACAAAAAGGCCAGACTCGGATGACATAGCAAAACTTGAAGAAATAGAAAGAAAACCGCTGAAATCACATCCTTCTAATATGATGATTCGTGGAGATGAAACGGAACGGCTCTTCAGAGTAGGAATTACCCATGTAAAACAGCTATATACAGCAAGGACATTATTTTTCCTTTCAGAGTTCTTTGACAGGTTTAAAGATGATAATAAAAAACTGTTCTTATTTACAAGTGCAATACCAAAGCTAACCATTCTAAATAGGTTTATGCCAGAGCATGGAAGTAGGGCTTTGGTAGGCCCTCGGGCGGGCACATATTACCTTCCTAATTTATTTGTGGAGAATGATGTAATTGGTCAACTCAAGTTTCAGTTAAAGAAGCTTAGAAACCTCACCTATAGTAAAGGCAATGTATGTATATCGACACAAAGCACGACAGACCTTTCCAACATTCCCCCAAACAGCATCGATTATTGCTTCATTGATCCTCCTTTTGGGGCTAATATTATGTATTCAGAGTTGAACTTTGTCGCAGAAAGCTGGCTCAAAATTACCACAGATAATAAAAAAGAAGCTATAATCAATAAAACACAGAAGAAGAAAGTTGTTGAGTACCAAGCCTTAATGACAAAATGTTTTAGTGAGATCTACAGAATATTGAAACCCGCTCGGTGGGTAACAATAGAATTTCACAATTCCAAAAATTCAATTTGGACAGCAATACAGGAGTCTTTAGGATTTGCGGGGTTTGTAATAGCAGATGTACGGGTTCTTAATAAAGAAAAAAAGACTATTAACCAATTTACTGCAGCTGGTTGCGTCGACCAAGATTTAATCATTTCAGCGTACAAACCTAAAAATAGTTTCAAGCAGATGTTTTTGCAGAGTGCTGGAACTGAAGAATCCGCATGGGCATTTGTACGGCAACACCTTACAAACACTCCTGTTGCTATCATTAAGAATGAAAAAATTGAAATTGTAGCAGAGCGTCAAGCGTATTTACTCTTCGACAGAATGGTCGCTTATCACATTATGCAAGGCATCCCTGTGCCATTAGATGCCACTGACTTCTACCGAGGTTTAGACGAGAAATTCCTCAAGCGCGACAATATGTACTTTTTGCCGGACCAGGTTAATGAATACGACACTGCCCGAATCAAGGCAGAGGTCGAGCCTATTCAGTTTGAGCTGTTTGTAACAAATGAAAAGTCCGCCATTGCATGGCTCTATCAGCAGCTCGATGACACCTCGGGAGAGCACCAGACATATGCGCAGCTTCAGCCGAAGTTCATGCAGGAAGTGAAATCGGTTGATAAGTTTGAGGCCATGCCTGAGCTGGCGGTTCTACTCGAAGAAAACTTCCTACAGGACGAGAACGGCCGCTGGTATATCCCGGACATTACCAAAGAGGGCGATGTTGCTAAGTTGCGTGAAAAGAACCTCTGGAAAGAATTCGAGGGCTATATGAGCAGCAAAGGCAAGCTCAAGCTGTTCCGCTCCGAAGCCATTCGGGTAGGCTTTGCGCGTCTATGGAAAGAAAAGAGCTATAAAGCTATTGTTGACATTGCAGAGCGTTTGCCGGACCAGACAATTCAGGAAGACGCAAATCTGCTCATGTACTATGATATCAGCTTAGGGCGCATCTAAATTACGAGGTGAGAAGGAATGTTTGAAACCGGCGATTTCGTTTTTGACACGATAGAAAAGGCCAACGTGCAGATACTGGAGAAAATCAACATATGGGACTATGTTTCCTACAGGGTGTTTAATCCAGCCACCGGGCGCGTGTACAAGGCAACTGAGGAACAGTTGAACTCTACGGGTAGTAGCATTAACTATGATGAAAACTACCTGCGCTATGTGATGCAGCTTTCTAAAATCAAAAACGAAACCGCCGGAGGCTTTCTTTCCTCGCTGCCAAGCGGTATTATTCCATTGCCGCACCAACTCCATGTAATGAACCGTGCCATGGCGACGAATAATATCCGCTATATTTTGGCGGACGAAGTGGGGCTTGGGAAAACCATAGAGGCAGGAATGATTGTTAAAGAGCTGAAAAGCCGCGGGCTTGTAAGCAGGGTTCTGGTGGTCTGCCCTACCGGCCTTGTTACACAGTGGGCAAGCGAAATGCAGGAGAAGTTCCATGAGAAATTTCATGTTATCTTGCCATCAGACTACGATACCATTCGGCGAATAACAGACAGCGATGATGTGTACGGTCAGTTCGATCATGTTATTTCTCCAATGGATTCAATAAAGCCCTTAGAGCGACACGCCGGATGGACAGATGAGCGGGTTGAAAAATACAATAATGAGCGAATTTATTCCATCATCAATAGCGGCTGGGATTTAATCATCATCGATGAAGCCCACCGCGTTGCTGGCTCTTCCGGGGAGGTTGCCCGTTATAAGCTGGGCAGTCTACTTGCGAAGGCAAGCCCGTATTTGCTCTTGCTGTCCGCAACGCCGCACAACGGAAAAACAGAACCGTTCCTGCGTTTGGTGCGGCTTTTGGATGAGGATGCCTTTCCGAATGCAAAGTCAATTGTGAAAGAGCAGGTTGCTCCGTTTTTAATTCGTACAGAAAAAAGGGAAGCCATTGACAACAATGGGAATCTGCTGTTCAAGAATAGAGTAACCCATCTTGTCGATTTGACTTGGGATGAACGCAACGATCTCCAGCGTGAGTTGTATAAGCTGGTTAGCTCGTATGTTTCTAAAACATACAATAAGGCGCTGCGCAATAAGAAGAAAAACATGTGCCTCATTTTCCTACTCATTATCATGCAGCGCATGGTAACCAGTAGCACGGCGGCTATAAGGCAAAGCCTGGAGCGTCGTCTGAATGTGCTGGTAAATCAGCGCACACAGCTTGGAAACCTCACCGAGGAAGATTTGGACGAGCTGAATATTGAAGATGGTGTAGAAGAAGCTTTTGAAGCTATATCCTTGGATATGGACTTGGAAATCGAAGAACTGCAACAGATCATTGCCGTTGCAAAGCAGGCACAGTTTCAAAATCAGGATGCTAAAGTCGAGCCACTGCTTGATACCATCGATAAGATAATCAGTGAGGATAAAACGCAAAAGGTTATTATCTTTACTGAATTTGTTGCCACACAGCAGTATTTGCAGGAGCTTTTGCTAAGCCGTGGCTATACGGTTACAATTCTCAATGGCAGTATGAGTATTGAAGAGCGCAATGAAGCGATGGCAGAGTTTCGGAACAACACCAGCGTTTTCATATCGACGGATGCCGGCGGCGAGGGTCTGAACCTGCAATTTGCGAATATCATCATCAACTACGACTTGCCCTGGAATCCGATGAAGATTGAGCAACGCTGCGGTCGTGTCGACCGTATTGGGCAACAGAGAGATGTACATATTTACAATTTCATCCTCTCGGATACCGTTGAAAACCGTGTACGAGAAGTTTTGGAAGAAAAGCTATCTGTGATTTTCAAAGAAATGGGCGTTGATAAATATTCTGATGTGCTTGACAGCGAAGTGGCCGAATGCGATTTCACGGATGTTTATATGAATTCCATCGGTCATCCGAGTCGTGTTGAGAAAAGCACCTATCCTGTGGAAGCTGAAATGAAACAACAGCTTGCAAATGCGAAAAAGTATAAGGATGTTATTAGAGAAGAAAAAGACTTAACCCGTTTAGTTGGCACAGAATCAGATTTTGATGTTGACATGGCACTTCGTACCATGATGACCTATTATGAATGCTGGCAAGGCAATGATCCCCGCATGATTGACCGCATTAGTATTGGAGATGTAGAAGTAACCAGGCATCTTAAAGCAGAAATTATCCAGGACAAAAGCGCCCCATTGTTATTGGTCAGCATTGCGGATTTCCCCAACGAATCCGGATATTTTACGCTGTGGGAACTGTCTATCTCTGATAGCGAAAGCGGAAAGCGCATTCTTCCCATTTTCATAAATGACGATATGGTTTTACGCCCTATGGCTGGAAAACGGCTGATGGATGTCTTCCTTGATGGCGGCAGTCGCTTAACAATCGGAACAGCGGCCAATCCAAGCGCAAAGGACTATGAGGCGATCGAGAAACTATGCTCAGAATTTGCCTACGATACTTTTGTGGAGCTGAAAGAAAAGCAACTACAGCTTAATCAAGAAACCTACAACAAATATATGTATGCACTGCAGCTTCGCATAGAGGCGGCCGAGCATATTGGAATCGATAACATTCGTCGCGCAAGACTGATAAAGTTAGAAAAAGAAAAAGTCAATATCGAGGCAGAACACAAAAAAGGCGCACAAGTATATCCTGATTTTCGGATGATGCTGGCTGTCAGATTGGAGGCATAACCCCATGTTCGGAGACTATGTGTTAAAACAATCATCTGCGCAATACAATAACCGAATACTGCTTATTGATGATGGTGAACTTGACAAAACTACACATTACAGCGCAGACTTTCAGACGCATGGTTTTGAAGTAGTGCATTATGCTGATGATTTGAGCTTCCGTATGGCATACGAAGACAGGTTGAAAAAATCGGATGATAGAATCCTATTGATTGCAAACTCCAACAGCTTTATCCCTTACGATATTCGACAATGTTTTCGAGATTTTGCTTTATCATTTGATGCGCTTTTCCCAAGGCTCAACGCTACGGCATTAAAATCGTTTCCTGATTTGGATTTAGAACTTCTATGCATGGCTTATGAAAAGAATTTTGACAATCTTAATAAACAGAAACAAACGGAGGCATTTGTTCTTCATAAGGTTAATAGTCGGGAAAACATAGATGAGCATCTCAAGTGTTTATACGACAAAACGCTTGAGAATTCCCATGCAGCAATAAAGTATGCTGAGTGGTTTCAAATCGCAGAAGCAAAAGCGAAAATAGATGTTTTAGCTACAGAATACCACCTCGATTACGATACATCGGAAATCAATCGCTTTTTCCAAGCTTACATACTGGAGCAATTCGGGAAGTTGTCGTCTGAAATAAGTCGAGATACTCCGGTGCTTGTAAGCCGGGCAATGGAATATATGAACGACCATAGCAACAAATTTGTGATAATTGTTATGGATGGAATGTCTGAATTTGACTGGCTTCTTATTTCGAAGTCTTTTCGTAACGTTCAATACGAGCAGACGAGCATTTTTGCAATGATACCCAGTACAACATCCGTGTCACGGCAATGCTTGTTATCAAACAAGTATCCGCGTCAATTGCTTGAGCCATGGAAGCAAAGCAAGGAAAAGCAGGAGTTTATAGACTGTGCAAAGAGATTAGGGTTCACTTCTGAACAAATAGGATATGAACGCGGATATGACGCCCAGTTTGGCTCTTTTATAAAATGTGGCGCTGTTATCATAAATGATGTAGACGATATGGTACATGCGCAACACCAAGGCAGATTAGGAATGCTTAATGATATTCGAGTTTTGTCGGATCAGCATAAGTTAGCTGATATGACTAAGCGATTTCTGGTGGAAGGTTTCGATGTTTATATTACAGCTGACCATGGAAATACTCCATGCACAGGGATGGGAAAACTAATGGGCACAGGCGTTGAGACTGAAACAAAAAGCAGAAGGATGATCGTCCTGCAAAACTTTGCGGACAAAGAGTCCCTTGGGCTTAAATATAGGTTAGTGGAATATCCGAAATACTATTTGGATAAAGACTTTGACTATCTCATTTGTGATGTCGGCGAATCCTTTGATGCCAAAGGAGAAGATGTAATAACACACGGCGGCATGACGATTGACGAGGTTATCGTACCTTTCATTAAAATAAAGGCGGAAAAATAAATGGCGAAGATGGTGGGTCTATCAAGAAACTTGAAAATGGCATGGATGAATCAGACGGTGGAGCTGGTTTCAAGTAGCTTTACTGAAAATGAAATAAAAGAAAATCTTAATGAATACTTGGGGTTTGAGATTAAAAGCCCAACAAACATACGTAAGACCAGAGAAATACTGATGTCTATCTGGCAGTATGAAAATGAACATACCAAAAACCTCAGACCGAAGGCGTTAGACTTAATTAAAAAGCAATCCGATTATGCCCTTGAAATACACTGGTGCATGATGTTGGCGGCATATCCTGTTTTTGTGGATATGTGTAAGCTGATTGGGAAAATGTCGGAGTTCCATGATGAGATTATTCTTTCTCAATTGAAGCAGAAATTATTTGATGAGTGGGGCGAGCGGACAACGCTGTATCACTCGACCGATAAATTGATTTCAACGATGAAGGAGTTCGGAGTGTTAAGCTGTGACAAGCCCGGAAAATATCAAATAAAAAAGCATAAAGTTGCAAAAGACGAGATTAGCAGTTTTATGGTATACTCTATGATGAATGTAGACAATAGCGGCTATTACTCTTTTCAAGAAATAAATACATCTACATACTTTTTCCCGTTTGATTATCGAATCTCAAAAGAGATGCTTTTACAAGACAGCCGCTTTGTTTTGAATAACTTTGGCGGTGAATTATCTATAGCCTTACAGGAATAAAACGGGATAGCAAAAACGACGGCACAGGAACTGCTGAATGGAGGGCTGGAGACAAATGAGTTTTGATAAACCCGCAAATCCCAAAGTGTTATATCACTACACATGTACGGCGTTTCTGAGTGAAATTCTTCGGACAAGATACTTAAAGCCGTCTACCAGCAATTATAGCCTGAGTGATTTATCGCTACACCCTGTCGTATGGTTGACCTCCTCCCCAACCCCAGACAATATGGGATTGCTGTTTCGAGATGACATGCCGGACTACCTAAACAAAACCTATGTGCGCTTCACGATACGCAAGAAGCCGTCAATGAGAAACTGGCTCGAATGGAGCATCGAAAAAGGTATGGACGAAGACCTTCGGCAGGTGATTATCGCTACGGCATTGGCTGAGGAAACTCATAAAACTTGGTATGTTGCCGAGGGGGTTATCCCTATTAATGATATCCTGGTGATTGAGAATCTCAAAACCGGAGAAGTCTATTATTGCAAAGAAGCTGGAGTAGCGACAAGTCTGACGATTCGTCAGAACAATGACAGGGCGATTGGGAGTTTCAATATGCCTGACAATAAAACTCGCTGCGCATGGGGCGATACATGGGCAAGCTGTAAGGACAGCGATCCGCTGATGCGTGAATATCACGACACCGAATGGGGCAAGCCTTGCCACGACGAGCGAAAGCTCTTTGAAATGCTCACCCTTGAAGGTGCGCAAGCAGGGCTTTCATGGGCGACCATTTTGCATAAACGTGAGAACTATCGCAAGGCATTCGATGGTTGGAATATTAAAAAAATAGCAGCATATGAAGAGGACAAAATCGCCGAGCTGCTCTTGGATTCGGGAATTGTGCGCAATCGCCTGAAAATCCGCTCTGTCGTGACAAATGCGCAGACGGTGCTGAAACTTGGCTCTCTAAATGATTACATTTGGAGCTTTGTTGATGGAAAGCAGATAATAAATGAATGGGCAGCGATGTCCGAAATCCCAGCAATGACGGAACTCTCTGACCGCATAAGCAAGGATATGAAAAAACGCGGGTTCAAGTTTGTCGGCAGTACGATAGTCTACTCGTATATGCAAGCAATTGGCGTGATAAACGATCACATTTTAAGCTGTGATTTTAGAGGGTGCTAATGATTATGAATAATCCAATTTTTATAGTAGCGATAGTACTTGGAGTAGCGGCGGTTGCTGCCTTAATAGTTGTCGTCCAAAAGAAAAGGCGGGCAAGTCAGAGACAAACACACCTTGTTTCAGATGCAGGAAAAGCATCATTGCTCACTTCAGGAAAAAATGAAGGCTTGGTTGAGATACCTATAACGCAGCTTCCAGAGGCGACTGTGTTTAATGAAAATCATCTCGCCGAGATAACCGATAGCACGGTTATCTCTCGACTTTCGGCACTGGTTCCATTTGCATCTCAAACTGCAACAAAACAGGTTGCAAATAATGCTGCCAAAGCTTTGCAAGGCGCAGAACTGGTGAAGTTGGATATCCCATTCTCCCAGCTCACAAAATCAAAAGATGTGGCAGGCGCTGCCAGAGGCTATGTGCATGGAGGCAGAGGCGTTGCGGCACAAGCCAATTTAACCAAAGTTGATATGACGCAAATTGCGAAAACCACTGTTGTTGCTAACGGCGTGGCCAATGTAATGAATGTCGGCTCGTTGGTTGTCGGTCAGTATTATATGACCGAAATTAGCGATAAACTTGAGAAGATGAACGACAACATAAATAAAATCAGCGACTTTCAGGATAGAGAGTTCAAAAGTCGCATTATCTCGCTCATATCTCGTGTGAAGAAATATTCCAGCTTTAGCGCAGAAATCATTGAAAATGATGAAACCAGGCTGAGGACTCTTGGTGTTCTGGAAAGCATCGATGGCGACGCCACAGAATTGCTCGGGCAGGTGAATATAGAGATAACGGACATTTGCAGCAAAAATCCCGCCCCCGCTTACCAGGAGTATCAAGACAAAATAGACCAGCTTAGTATTTTGATTGAGTATCAGAATATGCTAACCGCTATGCTTGCCCAAATCAGTAAGCTAACATATCTTTTGGGAAAAGGCACTGTTTCCAGTGAAATGAGCTATTCCATGTATAATGATTATTTGGCACAGAGTATCGGTGCGAGAAGTATCCTCGAAAGCTGGCATGACAAACAGGCTGCATCACTTAAAATCGACCTTGACAAGAACCGCAAATCAAAGAAGTGGTTTGCGGCATTGCCTGGCATTGTCAACGAAGAATGGAAGTACCAGCCTTTAGCGAAAGGGTTAGCGGATAAAATCCACAGCCAGAGCCAAGTTGAACCGGCCACCATTGCTCCACCCAAAGAGATTTTTGAGGAAGATGTTGAAATTATCATAAGAAACGGGAAGTATTACTATTTACATGACAATGAGCAAGGTGATGGTCTTGCTGTCTGAGGAAACGTCTATGATATCCCGAAAACAGTTAATCGAATACTGCCTGACCTTGCCGCAGGCATACGAGGACTATCCCTTTGACGAAGTGGCTGACGATAATGCCACATCGGTTATGCGGCATAAGGGAGAGCTTTACCTAAACCTCAAGTGTGATCCACTGGAAGCTGATTTTCTGCGGCAGGTTTATAAAGGCGTGATTCCAGGCTACCACATGAATAAGACCCACTGGAACACTATTGTTATCGGCTCTGATGTACCGGAGGATGAAATCAAACGGCAGATTGGGATGAGCTATGATTTGATCAAGCCCAAGGTGCAGAAAAGGCGGTAGCTATGGTTGAGTTTACTCGTGAGGAATTGGCGCAGGCGTATAAAAGCCTGTTGTCTACACTTAGAAAATGCGAGAAAATCGATATGGATAGATTGGGTAAATCACAGCAAACTCTGCTTATGCGCCGGATTGCGGCACTGAAAGTGGCTCTTGCCCTGATTGAAAAAGAACAGAAGGAGAGCGGATAGCCATGAAACCCATTCCACTTGGCAGATATCGCCACTACAAAGGCAATGAATACGAAGTCATCGGTTTCGCGAAACATAGTGAAACCCTTGAGGATATGGTGATTTACAAGGCTCTCTACGGTGAGTGCGGAACATGGGTGCGCCCACTATCTATGTGGGACAATCAGATTGCGCTTGACGGCAGAATAGTAAAGCGATTTGAATATATAGACTATAGTGAACTGGGGGATCAATAATGGCGTTACGCAATCTGACCAACTGGAATGATCCAATATTTCGTAAAACAAGCCGCCCGGTTGAGATGTTTGACGAACGGTTGTGGTCTTTGCTCGATGATATGCTGGAAACGCTCAAGCATACGGGAGGGTACGGCTGTGCCGCCGTTCACGTAGGCGTCCTGCGCCGGGCAGTCGTTGTAGACGATGAACACGGTGTCATCGAACTTATCAACCCGACCATCACGCATGAGAGCGCCGACACGCAGGAAGTGCTCGAAGGCTCGATTGCACCCGGCGCGCCGCGCGGGACGGTTACCCGCCCGAAAAGCGTTACGGTAGAAGCGGTTGACCGAAAAGGTAACCCCGTTACTGTCAACGGAAGTGATTTTCTCGCGGCTACGCTCTGCCACGAGATTGATCACTTGGACGGAATACTGTTTACAGATAAGGCCTACCAATAAAAAATCGAGGTGACTACCGTGCAGATATCTCTCACGAAAAAACTTGCCACCGCCATGGGCGTAAAGCCGGATACCGGCGACGAATCCATCAATCCACTGTATTGCTGGACAGCGAACTGGACAAACACCTTTGATAACCGCAAAGAAGATATGGTTGTCATGGTGAATGGGGCTACCTGTTTCACTGTCACAATTTACGGAATCAAGCGCAACCAGTTTAAGAATATTGAGGCAAAAATGCTTGCCGCTATCCGCAATACGCTGCTTGCGATGAACCTCAACCCTGAACTGGTGGAAGAATACATGGCTGGGGCGGGCAATATCACGTTTGCTTCCAACCACGACCGCAAAATGACGGCGCGTGTCAATCGTTCTGGGCTGGATGCCGCTTTTGTTGTTGGCCGCGCTGTCAACGAATCCGGAGGCGGGATCAAATTTGAGGACACGATGGGCGGCTCAGCCAGTAAGCGCCCGGCGGGCTACAGCAACAACCCTGATGGCGGCTTCATTCCGGCCAGAGAGATGGTAAAAGCTCTTACGGAGCTTACCGGTAAGCCAGCATACAAATACCGTGCGTTTGAGCTGCTTGTCACCTTGGATTTGGACATATACAAGGCTACGCGCCGTTTGATTGTTCCGGCGGATATCGATTTTGCAAAGCTCCATAAAGTGTTGCAGAGAGTCTTTGCCTGGAAGAACTATCACTTGTACAATTTCGCGGTGTATGACAAAAAATCTGCCGAGCCGTACGCCCGCCTTGTTCCCGATGAGGAAAGCCTGGACTATGATGATACCGCAACATTGATGAGCGGCCACCGGCTGTCTGAATATCTCCCGGAGCATAGCTTTATTGTGTATACTTACGACATGGGCGATAGCTGGGAGCACAAAATTGAGCTTGTTCACGTGATCGATGAGCACAACGAAGATTCACCCTATATGCTGGTGGCAATCGGACAGGCTCCGCCGGAGGATGTGGGTGGCGTGGGTGGCTATATCGACTTTCGGGAAATCATGCTGAATCCAAACCATCCGGACTATGCTGAAACAAAGGAATGGGCGGGTTATTGGACACCGGAGCTTGGCGAATGGGAGGCCCGCCCGAAGGTTATAGATTGAGATTGGAAGGATGATTTCGGTTGCGGTCACATTTGCATAATTTCTGAATAACATCGGGCAACGCCTTATTACTCGCGAAAATCAAGGGGGAGATAAAGATGGCGCAACATCTATCAATTCGCATACCATGGAAAGACAATGGCTATGCTGGATTAGTTTGTGATAAACCATGCTACAATAACGCCTGCTTACGGCTCGCGAATATTGCCCAAAGTCGAGATGATGAATTTGAAAAGGAATTGGCTAACCAGCCAATGAGCGGTCATGAGGACGAACTGCCTTGCATATCAGAGGGCGGCGTATTTATGTCCGCTGTCAGCCATAGGAAAACAACTGTGCATCCTTATAAAAAGAATAACTCAGCAACGCATGGGCATTTTCTCGAAACAGAATTGGTATACCCTGCATTTTCACTTCCCGCTCGTCCCTTTGGCTGGACAATGTTGCGTAAAGGTAACGAACCAGCTGGGGAGAATATCCGTCGTTTGGCGGCGATGTATAATATCAATTACGATGAAGCCCGCGAACCGGATTTAGGGTTTGACACGAACTGGGTGCAGGACGCTACCAACCAGCGTGCAATATTCGAGCGCTTTTATCAAAACATAAAACCTCATAAATCCCTTGTTATCCCATATGCGAAGCAAGTTCCATTCATAGAAGATGCTAAGCGTGTTGTTATGGGCATTGGATTCGTAGAAAGTGTAACACCTCCACCGGAACATAGTCACACAGATGCCGGGGAATTACGTTCAATCCTGTGGGAGACAATGATTGGCCACTCAATTCGCAACGAGCGAAAAGATGGGTTTATGCTTCCATATCGTGAAATGATGGCTTACGCTGAGGAACATCCTGATTTCGATATGCGCTCAATAACCGTGTTTGCAGAAGACGACTATTTTGACGAATTTTCATATGCCACAGAGCAGCTCTCATATGATGCGGTGATAAGCGTCTTGCTGCAGTCAATCAAGGCACTTGGAATTATAAAACAGTGCATTCCCGGCAATTGGGATGATTGCATTGCTTGGGCGAACGCTCGGCTTGCCGAAGTTTGGAAGGATCGTGGCGCATTTCCCGGTGCTGGGATCATGCTCTATGCAATGGGTTTTAATACAGGAATTCTGATTGCCGAGAGTGTAAAAGACTCGCTTAACGATGGCGAAAGCTATGTCATAAAGCTTGAACAAGCGATTTCTGCTCCTGAAAAACATCTCCAGCCGGAACTTACTGATACTATCCACCCGTCAGTACAAAAAGCGTTTTGCAATTTGAAAGGTGAACGGAAGTCCTTGTTCTGGCTGCTTGCTCGTTTCTCGCTGAGTCTTGACCAAGCGCTTGCTCTATTTAATCGAGGCTACCATTATCTCGATTACAGGGGTAAAGAACGCTATAAAGAAGTATCAATCGACTGCACTGATGCGGAAATGCTTGCTAACCCGTACATAATTTACGAGAAAACGCGCTTGCTTGAACCAGCCTTCCAAGTACCTTATCGTAGTGTTGATATGGCAGTGTTTCCGCCCTCTGAAGTGCGGAAAATTGATCCGCTGCCTGCTCCGTCGGCGATTACCTCCGAGAATGATGAACGCCGGGTTCGTGCGTTGGCTGTAAGCATTTTGGAACGGCAAACAGATAGCGGTCACACTGTATATCCGCAGAACAGACTCATCGCAGATATAAACGAGCTTCCACTTGATCCGGCGTGTATGATAACGAGCGACATACTTGATAGCCAAGGCGACTACTTTACCTCAGAGATATGCCCAGTTGAAACGAAAAGTGGCGGCATTGCATATCAACTTGTCCGTATGCGGGAATTTGGTGAAGTTATTCGCCGCACAGTCGATAAGCTTACGAAATCAGCGCCGAATAAAATATCTGAAGACTGGGGCACAATCGTAAATGACGCATTCAAAGAAACGCCTGTAGATGATCACGAAAGGAAGGCCCGGACAGAAAAGACTGCCATACTGGAGGAACTGGCAAAATCGCGCCTATCCGTTCTTGTCGGCGGCGCAGGAACCGGGAAAACAACATTGCTCGCACTTTTATGTAAATCCCCGCAAGTGCAAAGCGGTGGGGTGCTTTTACTTGCCCCAACCGGAAAGGCCCGTGTCCGAATGAGCCAGGCAATGGATGCTCACGGGGTTATATATACAGCGAAAACAGTTGCGCAATTTCTGATTAAGAATGATCGGTTCGACTATGCAACCATGAGATATCATCTATCTAAAAAAAACGCCGAGAAAGTGCCGGATACAGTTATCATTGATGAGAGCTCAATGCTAACAGAGGAAATGTTCGGCGCTTTGCTGGAAGCGCTTCGCAACCATGCAAAACGGATCATTTTTGTTGGAGATCCCAATCAGCTTCCCCCCATTGGCGCAGGGCGACCGTTTGTTGACCTCGTGAATTATTTGAAAACCGGAGCGTCAAGCAGGTTCCCGTTTGTAGGCAAAGGCTATGGAAGGCTAACCATTACGAATAGACAGCGGAAACAGGAGGGAAAGATTCGCTTTGATACATTGCTCTCTGAGTGGTACGGTGATGAAATAGAGGAGCTTGACGGCGATATATTTGCTAAGTTACAAGCAAACGACTGCGGCGACAACATTTCTTTCAAAACATGGGAGACAACCGAAGAGTTGGAGAGGGTTATTCTCGAAACAATAGCGGAAGAAGCAGTTGATAAATCCGGCAAATGCTATATGCAAAATGTCGATGACGTAGACGGATTTGATTTTTCTTTGGGTGGTATTCCCAATAGTGAATGGATGAACTTTGGTTCCAATCCGCAAATGATAGAGGACTGGCAAATACTTTCGGCCTATCGCAATAATCCGCAATTTGGGACGGCGACCATAAACCGGACTATTCATCAAAAATATCGTATAGATGCTGCTGCTCATAGCAAATACCGAAAGCAGGGCACAAGAAATATTCTTGGTACGGATGGCATTGTCTATGGAGAAAAAATAATCAATGTTCGAAACCAATTATTAGACGGTTATCCGCAGAATGATTGCCAGAATTACGTTGCAAATGGTGAAGTAGGTATTGTCGAGCGAATTTGGCAGAAGCCAAAAGCAAAGGCCAATACACATCAAGTCAGGTTTAGCTCACAGCCAGGGCACAGTTACAACTGGCGTTCAGCAGTAAGCGATGAGGGCAATGCTGATCTGGAACTCGCCTACGCTCTAACGGTTCATAAAGCGCAGGGCAGCGAGTTTGGTAAAGTCATACTCGTCCTTGGTGAGCCATGCAATCTAATATCGAAGGAACTTCTTTATACGGCGATTACGCGGCAAAAGGATAAGCTCATCATCCTATACAATGCCGAAGCATACAATCTCCGCAGCTATTCTTCGATGGAATACTCAGATATTGCGCGACGTTTTACAAATCTATTTGAGAAACCTGAAATAGTAGAACACAACAGCAAATATTACGAGTCGAGCCTAATACACAAAACAATTCGCGGTGAACTTGTTCGTTCAAAGTCAGAAGTGATTATAGCAAATATGCTCTTCGAGCGTGATATCAACTATGAGTATGAAAAAGAACTGTCACTTGCCGGAGATGGGATTAAAATTCCCGACTTTACGATTACTGTTGCTGGGCGTGATGAGCCAATTTACTGGGAGCATTGCGGTATGATGAGTAATGCAGACTATCGCCGCCGATGGGAAGTAAAACGAAAGGTTTACGAGAAACATGGCATAGTTGACGGCGTCAACCTTATCGTTTCTGAGGAGAATGACAGCTTTGACTCTCAGAAAATAGCGGACTTGATTGACCAGTATGACTTGGGCTGGTGATAAAATTTAGCTTTCGGCTGCTGGGCACATGCAGCTATCGAAGCCACTGCGAAAATGATCGAGGGGGTGCAAGTTTTGAAGAAACCTCATGGGCACTACTGCCGAATTTGCGGTCAGCATAAAGCAAACGAAAAGTTCAGCGGGCGTGGTCATGCAGCGCATATTTGCAAGGCTTGTGCCAAGCGAGGAAATAAACCGCCTGAAATCACGACCGAAGTCCCCTTTGTCGATGAAGATGCGCCTATTCTGCATCTTGAAGAGACATCTCCAAAACCGAAAAGAAAGCGCAAACCGGACAAAGAAAAGCTTCTCCGCTCCGCACAAAAGAAGCATGCAAAAGAGCTTTTAAGGAGGATGCTTGCCGATGGCGAAAAGGCGGTTGCTGAAATTCAAAAAGATGCATCGGATGCACATATTCCGATGGAAGCTCTTCGCAGAGCCAAAGGCTCATTGGGCATACAGTCATATGCCACGGAAAACGGCTCTGTATGGCGATTGCCCAAAATCGGAACAGTCAAACCCGATAACCCCACAACCACGGACTAAGCTACTGGCAAGCTGGGCCCGCGCTACAGCGCGCGGACTTTGCTTGTTGGGCGGCGCCCAATCCCGCTGCGGGAAACCGGCTGGAGGCCGGTCTCCCTTTGAAGCCGCGTTGCGTCTGCTGCGCGTTC
>Ga0153972_1000055_pt1 | contig 30482 bp, 26 predicted proteins | sample TSGA056MetaG_FD_104732 | JGI IMG/M metagenome (GOLD analysis project Ga0153972, IMG submission 104732) | Attine ant fungus gardens microbial communities from Georgia, USA - TSGA056 MetaG | ecosystem: Host-associated > Fungi > Mycelium > Unclassified | place: USA: Georgia, George L Smith State...
AAATTCTTTGAAACCTTCGTTGCAAGGCTACCAAATTTTCCACCGCCGCAGGGCATATCCTGCCACACAAGCATTCCAAGCCTGTCGCAGTGGTAATAATAGCGCAGCGACTCAATTTTCATATGTTTTCTAATGGTGTTAAATCCCATCTTTTTCGCAACCTGAATGTCGTACGCAAGCGCCTCGTCGCTTGGCGGCGTCATGAGCGATTCCGGCCAATAGCCCTGATCCAAAACTCCGTTAAAGAAGTATGGTTTTCCATTCAAAAACAGACGTTTTACGCCCTTTTCATCCGTTTCCACCGAAAACTTGCGCATCGCAAAATAACTCTTAACAGTGTCCTCGCCCAGCCTCAGCTCCAAGTCGTAAAGATATGGATCTTCAGGAGACCACGGGTGCATATCGTCAATAGTCAAAAGCGCCGGCTTTCCTGCGGTGAAGTTGTATTCAACATCGTCTATGGTTGCGCAGCATTCACCTTTTCCCGCAACCCAAAGCTCAAGCTTTGACGTGTCGAAATGCGGAATAATTCGAATTCCCCGGATATAATCCTCCGGAACGCTTTCCATCCACACAGTCTGCCATATGCCGCTTTGCGCAGTGTGCCATATGCCGCCCGGCACCGACTTTTGTTTGCCACGGGTGTGGAAGCTTTCGTCAAGGCTGTCCCGCACAAGGACCGTGAGTGTAAAGCTTTCGTCTTCTCCAACAGCTTTTGTAATGTCTGCTGAAAACGGGGTATATCCACCAATGTGAGTTGCCACCTGCTGACCGTTTATGAAAACCTTTGCAGCTTGGTCAACCGCTCCGAAATGCAGTAAAAGCTTGCCCCTGGAAAAACCTTCAGGAAGTGTGACCTCTTTTTTATACCAGATAAATTCGTTGGGAGAAACCGTTCGTTCCACGCCTGAAAGCACCGTTTCCGGCGAAAATGGAACAAGAATTTTGGCCTCCCACTCTTGTGGAAGCTCGGGATCGTCGGACACGTTATAGTCCCACTCACCGTTCAGGTTCAGATAACTGTCCCTTTGCAGCTGCGGTCTCGGATATTCAGATAGCACACTGTTTTTGTCAAGGGCTGCCCCCCATTGTGTTAGCATATCTTTTACCTCATTATTTCTGTGTTATATGAAAATGCCTAATAATTTATTATACATCAGTATTTCTCGCCATGCAATAGCCCATTATTTAGCGATATATGACCCGCTTTCGGGTACATAGCCTGCAATCATCGGTACGATTCTTGTAGCGCTTTCTTCGCCCAAAATGCCCTCAAGCATTTGCATATCGCCAACATAGTAATCTGACGAGGTCTCGACGCACACTCTGTCAAACACGGCGAAAAAGAAATTGATATCCTGTCCGTATTTTTCGCTTTCATTCTGCCTTAAGAGATCGCCATAGCATACGGCAGAAGCCTTTATTCCTGCCTCTCTTGCAGCATCCGATACATATTTTGCGTAAACGCTCACACTGTCCGTTTTGTCTAAGGCGCTTGTCATTGTCTGGGAATAGGTAATATTTTCGGTATCAGGATGCGCAACATTTGTAAAAAGCACCTCGTCAAAGCCCATCCGGGCAGCCTCTTCTATCAGCTGGACTATATATTCTCTTGCAGTTCGGTTATATGGATCAATCCATGAGCCTCGTGCATCCGAAATAACATGATCTCCCAAAGCAGTTTTAAGTGCAACCGGAGAATTTCGCTCTGCCATGCCGTTGTCTACGAGGCAGGAAATTGACGCGACAAGATAAATGCCCTGATTTTTAAGAGCGGTAATTGTATCAGAAATATCGCCTTCACCGTTCAGCCCATAATCACCTGCCATTTTAACGCCGCTTGAATAGCTCAAAAGTCCGCTTTCAGGCTTCAGCTCTATAACAAGCGCAGAAACATTTGAGTTTGGCAGGCTTGATGCAGCAAGCGTAAGATTAACACTGGAAACATCGGCAGCTGCAACATAATTTGCCCTAAGGCTTTGTAAATCCTCTCCGGCCGTTGTAACAATGCTATCCAAGTCAGGCGGCACAACAACAATTTCAACCTCATCCGGTGATAGGGCAGGGTGAATGCTCACGCCATTATCATCATCATCTCCCGTGCCCTGCTCCTGCCTCATATATGGCAGAATAATGCTAAGCCCATCCTTGTCATAGACAATATATTTTTGCAGATAGTAGAAAAGAGCAACCGCCAGAATAAGAAGTACGGCAATAATAAATAAAACTACCGTGACTACTTTCCCAAATCTGCGCTTTCCCCTATATACGGTTCTTGGTTTGGCCATAAACGTTATCCTTCAATCTTCGTGATCATATCAACTCTGCGTTCGTGTCTTCCTCCCTCAAACGGGGTATTAAGGAAAATTTCGACTATTTTAAGCGCAAGCCCTGCCCCCGTGGTTCTCTCACCAAGGGCAAGAATATTTGCGTTATTGTGCTTACGTGTCATCTCGGCAGAAAAGCAGTCGGCGCACAACGCACAGCGCACGCCACGGATTTTATTAGCGGCAATGCTCATGCCAATGCCGGTGCCGCAAACAAGAATGCCACGGTCGCACTCGCCGCTTGCAACTGCCCTTGCAACCTTTTCGGCATATCCAGGATAGTCGCACGAATCGGTCGAAAACGTACCAAAGTCATTATAGTCAATTTCATTTTCGGTTAGATATGCAATTATCTCGTGTTTAAGTGAATATCCCCCGTGATCGCATCCAATTGCCAACATATAGTTTTTCCTCCGTATGAATTATATTTTTTCGAAACTTGCCTTTCTGTCTTTGAAGGTTGTCACATATTTAAATCCGCATTCCTGCGCAAGGGCAAAGCCCTCCTTAACGCATTTCGCGGCGTCCTGCGGTGCATGAGCATCGCTGCCTATCGTAAGGATCTCGCCGCCCATTTTGCGATAAAGCTTCAAAAGCGGCTCATTCGGAAAAGCCTCAAGCCCGTCTCTAAGACCAGAGCAGTTTATTTCAATGCCCTTGCCATTTGCTATTATTATACTAAAAAGTGTTTCAATTTTGTCTCCATATTTGTCAAGCGTAAGCTTAATATCGAACCCGTATCGGCTCATATACCTGTGGCAATAGCCAACGTGCGCCATCGTGTCAAAGAAATCAAGCTTGGCAATTTCAATAAGCTCGTCCATATACTGATCATAGAGCTCATAGCACTGTTTTTCGCTTGTGTATTGGAGAATACAAAAGTCTCCCAATCCCTGCATAATGTGCAAAGATCCCATGATGAAATCAAGTCCGGGTGTTCCGGCCATCGAAAGCGCCATATCTACATCAAAAAGCGCCTCTCCAAGCTCAAGCCCCAGCCTTACATCAATCGGCGGAGCACCATGTTCACGGGTCATCTGGCGATATTTCAGCAATGTATCCTCTGGCGCTGTTGGGCGGCTTTTAATCTTTTTCATATCCGACCAGTCCACTAAATCGCAGTGGTTAGTGAAGCACATTTGCTGCATACCCATTTTTGCAGTTGCCTCAACCATTTCGTACATCGAAGCCTCGCTGTCAAGCGAAATATCCGAGTGCACATGATAATCATATAAAAACATTTTCTCTCCTTACATAAGGGGGTTAAAACGGCCACCGTGGAAGCCATTCTAAAAATGCGTCGCCATACCATCTCGGAATTGTAATACCCGTCAGCACCGGATAAAACACTATAAACAGCACAAGCGAAACTACCGTAAAGCTTATTATAGGCCATTTCCAGTGCGTTAAATTACATCGTATTGTGGAAAATACGTGTGCAAGTGCCAGAACAAGAAACACTGTGCTTGGGAAATAGTGATAAGCGAAGGTAGTTCTTGTGATGAAAAACCAGGGTGCAAGCTGAGCAAGATAACCCACGACGATAAATGCCGCCTTCTTGTCTCTGCGGAAAATGGCAAGATATATCATAAACAGCATCGCCAAAAGTCCGCCCCAGCACAGAAGCGGATTTACAAATGCGCCAAAGGACGCATATGTGCCGCTTTCATCATAATAGCGAAGATAATACAAAATCGGACGAAGATCGAGTATCCACTCATAAAATCTGGATGAATACGGATGCTCGGAGTGTACCCCCTGATGATACGAGAACATAAACGTCTGGTTGTCCTTGACGATGTTAAAATACTCTCTGCTGAACACGCCATAGCCCTTGGCTTCGCCATATGGAATGTAGCTTAGATAATATATTACAAACGGCACAACTACGAAAAACAGAATGCTCCACAAAACAATAATTATTGTTTCCCTGACAAACATCTGCCTCCTGCCGGCACGGCAAAGCCTTACGCCCCTGTAAATTCTATCATAAAGCCACATAACGGCAAGCCCTGCGCCTGCATAAAAACAGGTCCATTTGCACGCAACACCAAGGCCGAAGGAAACTCCGCAAAGTGCCAATGGGACAAGATACGACCGCATTCGCCGTCTGGAGGAGTTAAGATATATATACATAAATAAATACATAAGCAAAATGAAAAACACCGCATAAGTATCTATCGTTGCAATTCTCGTTTGCACAAAGTGCATGAAATCAAATGCAAAAATCAAGGTGCCGCACACTGAAATTATAAACGTTCCAAACATCTTTTTGAGCAGAGTGTATAATATAGGAAGCATTAAGACCCCGAAAAGTGTGCCGATAAAGCGCCAACCAAACGGTGTCATGCCGAAAGCCCTTATTCCGATAGAAATAAGCAATTTCCCAAGCGGGGGATGGCTTACTTCGTATGGATAGATATTTTTGACATTCTCAAAAGCTGTTCTGCCATGATAAATCTCGTCAAAATACATTCCGTTAAGATATGTCGGCTTTTCAGGGACAAGCTCCTGCTCGTCAAAAAGCGTTCTTGTGCCATCGCCATAAGAAAAATAATCTGCCGGGAGTATTCCCCCCTCGTCAAAAAGGGCAAGCTCACCCATCCAGATTTGCTGATCTGAGATTAGGCGGACATATTTTGCCGTAATCGTCTCCTCAAACTCTACAACGAACCACTTAAAAAGGTCTGAGTGCTTTTGCTCAAGGGTTACAATATCTTCAAATTCCTCGCCATCCTCGGAGACTTGAAAATAATAGTTGCCTGTATAAAGCCCTGTGTAATACATTATAGAGGTAAGCTCGTAAGTATCATCCAGCTCAATAAGGGCGTATTCCCCCTTCGCCTTAAACTTGCAAAAAGTTTCCGGAGCGGTGGTATCACCAAGACCGGTAAAGGCAGTAATTGCATATATTGCCGTAATAACCAAAACCGCTATGCCGTCTTTTCTGGACATTGACTTGGTTTTTGCGCCCTCCAGCAACGGTTCCTTGCTCCTAAAAAGGACAAAAATATAGCTTGAGAATACAAGAAGTATGAAAGCTACTATTACGATTGGGAAAACAACGGTTAGCATTTCCATTAATCTATCTCCCCATGATACAGATTTTTAACAAAAGCCAATATGGTATATATTATACTACGAAAAGACGGGCGTGTCTACGCCGTCAAATTGAGAAAAGGCGGTTAGAGTGTGAGAAAAACGATAATTTCCACGGTGCTGATTATCATATGTGTAGCACTTTTGGCATTGGCTATATATATCAGCAAAAAACCAATTGAAGCAAAACCCCTTCTCGCAGTGGCTTCGCCCTCGCCTACGGTGGTGCCGGAGCCCACAGCGGAGGAAGTCGTGCAAGAAATCATGGACAGCATGACAATAGAAGAGAAGGCATGGCAAATGCTCTTTGTTTTCCCCGAAGATGTTATCTCCACTACGGTATGCACAGATCTTGAAGCATGGGCGCTTGCCTTTAGCGCAGCCCCGGCAGGAGGCTTCATCATCGGCAGTGAAAACATGGAAAATGAAGAAAGCCTTAAATCCATGCTTTCCTGCATAAGCCATTGTGGAACACCCAACGCCTTCATAGGCGTCGACGAGGAAGGCGGGAAGGTGGCCAGACTATCTTACAACCTCGGCATAACCACCGATTTTTATGCCATGTACACCTACAAGGACGAGGGTACAAAAACCGCATATTCAAACGCTAACACAATCGGCTCGGAGCTTAAAAGCTTCGGCTTCAATCTAAACTTTGCCCCGGTTGCCGACGTTTGGACTAATCCTGACAACACTGTAATCGGCCAGCGTGCATACAGCAACTTTCCCCAAGAAGCGGCTTGCCTTGTAGCTTCAGCCGTTTCAGGGTACGAAGACGCGGGAATTATCTCGGTGCTAAAGCACTTTCCCGGCCACGGCGACACCTTGGAGGACAGCCATGACGGCCCTGCCTATTCCTACAAAACGCTGGCCGAGCTTCAGGAATGCGAATTTCTTCCCTTCGTCTCCGGAATTGAAGCAAACGCAGGAATGGTAATGGTTTCTCATATTATCTTGTCCGAAATCGACCCTGATACGCCCTCAAGTATGTCAAAAAAGGTAATTGATTTGTTAAGAAATGACCTCTCCTATGACGGAGCTGTAATCACGGACAGTATGCAAATGCTCGCAGTCGCCCAAGACGATGAAATTTCATCCTGCCTTGCGGCAATCGAAGCCGGCTGCGATATTTTGCTCGCCCCGGAAAATCCGCAGGAGGTAGCCTCGGCAATAGCCGAAAATATTTCGCCCGAACGCATCGATGAGTCCGTCCGACGAATACTGCTTCTAAAACATGAATGGGGTCTTGTATAACCATACGTCAATAAAAAATGCCACGCTTTTAAGCGTGGCATTTAGTCATCAAGCGGCTATTATTTCTTAATACTGAAAAATGCGTTACGTCCCGGATAAACGGGAACATCAAAAAGATCTTCCTCAATGCGAAGAAGCTGGTTGTATTTAGCAACTCTGTCTGTCCTTGACGGAGCCCCGGTTTTAATTTGTCCCGCGTTCACAGCAACTGAAATGTCGGCAATTGTAGTGTCCTCGGTCTCTCCGCTGCGGTGGGAAACAACTGCGGTATAGCCTGCTCTATGCGCCATCTGTATTGCATCAAGTGTTTCTGTCAGCGTGCCAATCTGGTTCAGCTTTATAAGGATTGAGTTTGCAACGCCAAGCTCTATGCCCTTTTTAAGACGAGTCGTATTTGTGACAAAAAGATCGTCGCCGACAAGTTGAATTTTGCTGCCAAGGGCATCGGTGAGCATTTTCCAGCCCTCCCAGTCCTCTTCCGCCATGCCGTCCTCAATAGAGATTATCGGGTATCTCTCGCAAAATCCAACCCACATATTGACCATATCCTGTCTTGACATGACTGTCTTGCGCTTTGGCAGATGATAGCTTTGATCCTCGTCGCACCACCATTCGCTAACGGCAGGATCCATGGCAATCATAAAATCCTCGCCCGGCCTGTAACCGGCTTTTTCAATCGCCTCTACCAGTGCCTTGAGCGCATCCTCGTCTGAATCAAGGTTAGGCGCATAACCGCCTTCATCTCCGACGCCCGAGGAAGGAACAACCTTCTTGAGCGTATGGAAAACCTCCGCACACATACAAAGCGCCTCTTTAAAAGAGTTTGCCGAAACCGGCATAATCATGAATTCTTGAATGTCAACACTATTATCGGCATGAGCGCCGCCGTTAAGAATGTTCATCATAGGAACGGGAAGCGTTTTGGCGTTTACACCGCCTATGTAGCTGTAAAGACCAACTCCAAGCGCTTCGGAGGCCGCCCGTGCACAGGCTAGAGAAACACCTAATATGGCATTAGCGCCCAGACGGGACTTGTTATCGGTTCCATCAAGCTCAACCAGCAGCTTGTCAATGCCTGTCTGATCAAGGGCATTCAGGCCAAGCAGCACCTCGGCAATCTCGGTGTTAACGGCCTCAACTGCCCCAAGTACACCCTTGCCCATATATCTGCCACTATCGCCATCACGCTTTTCGCAGGCTTCAAAAATGCCCGTTGATGCTCCCGATGGCACATCAGCTCTGCCAACTGTTCCATCGCTGAGTGTCACTTCTACCTCAACAGTGGGGTTTCCCCGGCTATCCAGAATCTCTCTGCCTAATACGTCAACAATTTCAAGATAGTTTTTCATTCTTATTCTCCCTTGATTATGAGTGATTTTCCTGTCATTTGTGAGGGTTGGTTATAGCCCATAAGCTCTAAAAGTGTCGGAGCTATATCGCAAAGCCGGCCGGGGTGAAGTTCTACATTTGCACCCGAAACTATGAATGGCACAAGGCTTGTAGTGTGCGCTGTGTGCGGTGTGCCGTCGGCAAACACCATGCAGTCGGCATTGCCGTGGTCTGCCGTCACAAGCGTCATACCTCCGGCTGCCGAAACGGCGGCCACAATTCTGCCGACACACTCGTCGACAACCTCTACTGCACTAATCGCGGCCGCCAGCACACCCGCATGCCCAACCATATCACAGTTTGCAAGATTGCAAATTATAACGTCATATTTCCCTGAATTAATAGCATCTACGCAGCGTTCCGTAACCTCATAAGCACTCATTTGGGGGATAAGATCATATGTCGCGGGCTCCCTTGGAGAATCTACCAAAATTCTGTCCTCGCCTGGGAAAACCTTTTCAACGCCGCCGTTGAAGAAGAAAGTAACATGGGCATATTTCTCTGTCTCCGCAATGCGCAGTTGGGTCAGCCCCAGGTTGCTCAAGTATTCGCCCAGCGTGTCCTCCTTCTTTTCCGTTGGGAAGGCTACCGGATAAGTAAAAGTCTCATCATATTGCGTCATGCAGACAAAGCAAAGCTTCATGTCGATAACGTCAAGCTCATCCTCTTCCTGAAGGTCGTTATTCAGTGCGCGGGTAATTTCCCTCGCCCTGTCCGGCCTAAAGTTAAAGAATATCACGCTGTCGCCGCTTTTTATAACTCCGTTATCATCAAGAATAATTGGTTCAATAAACTCGTCTGTCGCTCCTGCGTTATAGCTTCGCTCAATCGCCTGCGCTGCGCTGTATGCAAGCTCGCCCTGTGCACGAACAAGCGCATCATATCCCTTTTGCACTCTGTCCCAGCGCTTGTCTCTGTCCATAGCAAAAAACCTGCCCTGAATGGTGGCAATCTTTCCGACGCCTATATCACGCAGTCTCTCCTCAAGCTCTCTAACAAAGTTTGCACCGCTTTTTGGCGGAACATCTCTGCCGTCTAAAAATGCGTGTACATAAATTTTTTCAAGTCCCACATCTCTTGCCATTTCGGCAAGGGCGTAAAGGTGGGTATTGTGGCTGTGAACCCCGCCATCTGACAAAAGTCCCATCAGATGAAGCGCAGCTCCCTTCCCCTTGGCCGCCTGCATCGCCGTCAAAAGCTGCTTATTTTCGAAAAAGCTGCGGTTTTCAATGGATTTGTTAATCTTCGGCAAATCTTGATACACGACCCTGCCTGAGCCAATGTTTGTGTGCCCAACCTCGCTGTTTCCAATTTGCTTGTCGGGCAATCCAACGTCTTTACCTGAAGCGGTAAGCGCCGTGTGAGGGCATGTTACCAAAAGGTTGTCTACTATGGGCGTTTTCGCAAGATAAATTGCGTTTGCGGCGTTGCAATCGCCAAGCCCATAGCCATCCATAATCAGTAGAACTGTAGGTGTTTTTTTCATTTAAGCTTGCTCCTGTGCGGTAGCACTAATAATTTGAACAAAGTCGCCACTCTTCAGCGAGGCTGAACCAATAAGACCGCCGTCAATATCCGGCATCGCCAAAAGGCCTGCCGCATTTTCCGCATTCATGCTACCGCCATAAAGAATGCTGACTTTTCTTGCGGTTCTTGCGTCATAGGTTTTGCGAATGAATGTCCGAATTTCGCCGCAAATTTCCTGTGCGGCTTCGTCTGTTGCGGTGTTTCCCGTGCCAATTGCCCAAATCGGCTCATAAGCGATTATCACATGACGCATTTCCTGCGCCGTGATGCCGGAAAGAGCAATGGAAAGCTGATATTGCAAATGTGCAATTGTGCCGCCCATAGCCCTTTGCGCCTCGTCCTCGCCAATGCACAAAATGGCTACTATTGAGCTATCAATAGCCCTTCTAACCTTTTTGTTTACAGTAAAATCCGTCTCGCCGAAAAACTGCCGTCTCTCACTATGCCCTATAATTACATATTTTACACCAAGCTCCGAGAGCATTTCTGCCGAAACCTCGCCGGTGAACGCACCAGCAGCCTCATAATGCATATTCTGTGCGCCAATTGCAATTCTGCTGCTTCGAAATGCCGACATTGCCGCAGAAATATTAACACTTGGCACACAAAGTACTGTTTCGCAGGTTTTAACCTTGGGGATAATCGATTTTATCTCCTCCGCAAAGGTGCGAACCTCGCTTGCCGTTTTGTTCATCTTCCAGTTGCCTGCAATTATCGCTTTCCTGTACTTTTTGTTCATGAATCTGCTCCTATTTGTCCAAAAGGCACTCTACTCCCGGAAGCTCCCTGCCCTCCAAAAATTCCAAAGATGCTCCGCCGCCTGTGCTGACGTGCGTCATTTTATCTGCCAATCCGAACTGGTTAACGGCAGCTGCGCTGTCGCCTCCGCCGATAATCGTAACTGCGCTGGAGCTTGCCATCGCATCAGCAATAGACTTCGTTCCGTATGCAAACTCCGGGAACTCAAAAACGCCCATTGGCCCGTTCCAGATAATTGTTCCGGCGGTTTTAAGCTTCTCGACAAAAAGCTCAACCGAAGCCGGGCCAATGTCAAGCCCCATCCAACCGTCGGGCATATCACATACGCCAACGATCCTTTTATGGCAACCGTTCTCGAATCTGTCCGCGATTGCGCTGTCCGTTGGCAAAAGTATCTCAACGCCATTACTCTTGGCGTCTTCAATCATCTTCAAGGCTAGCTCAAGCTTGTCTGCCTCGCAAAGAGAATTTCCTATATTGTGGCCAAGCGCATTCAGAAATGTATAGGCCATGCCGCCGCCAATAATAATAGTATCGGCTATGTTTATTAGATTTGTGATAACCCCGATTTTATCAGAAACCTTTGAGCCGCCCAAAACGACAACAAGAGGTTTGCTAGGATTTGATAAAGCTCCGCCCAGCACTTCAAGCTCCTTTGCGAGCAAAAAGCCCGAAACAGCCGGCAAAAAGCTTGCAACGCCGCAGGTTGATCCATGAGACCTGTGAACACAGCCGAAAGCATCAGAAACGTAAATATCGGCAAGCCCGGCAAGTTCCTTTACAAACGAGGGATCGTTTTTTTCCTCCCTCGGGTCAAATCTAAGGTTTTCAAGCAGCAGAACCTCGCCGCCTTCAAGCTCTGCTGCAAGACGGACCGAATCCTCGCCTGCAACGTCCTTTGACATTTTCACTGTAGAATTCAATAGCTCAGAGAGTCTTTTTGCCACAGGCGCAAGCGACAGGCTGTCCTTCCACTCGCCTTTGGGTCTTCCTCTGTGCGAGCAAACAATAACCGCAGCATTCCTCTCAAGAAGATAATTAATGGTCGGTAATGCCGCCGTAATTCTGTTGTCGTCGGTAATTTCGCCCGTCAGCTTATCTATCGGAACGTTAAAATCGACTCTTAATAAAATCTTTTTCCCCGAAACGTCAATGTCCTCAATTGTCTTTTTACTATAGTTCATCTGCTAAGCCTCCAACATATTTCCAAATGTTTTTAAGTGTGGGAACCCTTGCTGGCGCAAGGCCTCGAAGCATAAAATCGCAACGGAATTTGATAGGTTTAGGCTGCGCGCCTCTTCCCTGATGGGTATTCTAATACAGCTGTCGTGGTATTTCTGCCTTATATCCTCCGGCAAACCCTTGGTTTCTTTGCCGAACATAAGCTTAATGTCTCCTTCAAAGGAAACCTGGGTATAATCTCTTGGCGCTTTTGTTGTCGCAAGAAAAAGATTTTCCTCTCCGTTTTTCTGTAAAAAGTCTTCAAAGCTTTCATAAGCAAAAACTTCGACAAGTTCCCAGTAATCGAGCCCTGCTCTCTTAACTGCCTTGTCACTGATGTCAAAGCCCAGCGGCTTTATCAGATGAAGTCTCGCTCCTGTTGCGGCGCAGGTTCTTGCAACATTGCCGGTGTTCATCGGAATCTCCGGCTCGTGTAGAATAATATCAATCAACTTGTAATGACCACCTGATATCTCAAATGTTTGTGATGTTGTATCAAACATTACATACAACTTTCTATATCCACGACAATTATAGTATCATGTGTTAATAATTTCAAGAATTAATACGCTTTTTAATTGCATTTTTTTATAAAAACGGCAAAAGAGCTAAAAAAAGTTGAGATGTTGCTTTTTTTTCATCTAGAATTTATAATATCACTTATCAGCCAAAGAACGGAGAACCAAATGGAAACTCTATATATAGTTGTTCCCTGCTATAATGAAGAAGAAGTCCTTCCGCAAAGCTCCAGTGTTTTTGAGGAAAAGATAACTCAACTCCAAAAAAGCGGACTAATCTCAGACGATAGCAAGGTTATGCTTGTGGATGACGGTTCAAAGGACTCCACTTGGGATATAATCTCCGGACTTTGCGAAAAGAGCAATACATTTTGCGGCGTAAAACTTTCGAGAAATCGTGGACACCAAAATGCCCTCTGCGCAGGACTTGTTACGGCAATGGAAAAGGCAGACATAACAGTGTCCATCGATGCCGATTTGCAGGACGATGTAAACGCCATTGACAAAATGGTCGAGGCACGCAAGTCCGGCGTCGAAATCGTCTGCGGTGTCCGGTCAAGCCGTGAAAGTGATACATTTTTAAAACGCACAACCGCAAGAGGCTACTACGCTCTAATGAATTTTTTTGGCGCAAAGCTGATTTTTGACCATGCCGACTTTCGTCTCTTGAGCCGGGAAGCCCTGAAAAGACTGTTTTGCTACGGAACGGAAGATTTGTTCCTTCGTGGCCTTGTACCGAGGCTGGGGCTGAAAATTGAAACAACAAGCTACGACCGCAGCGCACGTCTGGCAGGCGAAAGCAAGTATTCAGTCGCCAAAATGCTAGCCCTCGCATCTAAGGGCATAGGTCTTAACAGAATAAGGCCTGCCGGGGAAATGCAGATTGGAGAGCTGTATATCGAGAAGGTAACTAATGTCTAAGTGCTATTTATGCCCCAGGTCTTGCGGTGCCGAGCGTAAAAACAGCGCCGGCTTTTGCGCAGTTAATGAAAAGGTGTCGGTTGTCCGTGCCGCCGCACATTTTGGCGAGGAGCCCTGCATAAGCGCAAGAAACGGCAGCGGCACAGTGTTTTTTGCGGGCTGCAACCTTCGCTGCGTTTTCTGCCAGAACCACGAAATAAGCGCCGGCCAAACCGGCCGACTTCTTGATGATGATGAGCTTAGCAATTTGTTTTTGCGCCTTGAAGCGCAAGGTGTTCACAATATTAACCTCGTAACGCCGACTCATTATTCCGATATAATTGCCCGTGCGCTTAAAAGAGCAAAACTTAAAATCCCCGTTGTCTGGAACAGCTCTGGCTACGAAAGCGTATCAACGCTAAAGTCACTTGAAGGTCTTGTGCAAATATATCTGCCTGACTTCAAATACGCGCAAAAAAGCCTTGCAAGGGATTATTCCGCCGCAGAAGACTATCCCGAAACCGCTCTTGCGGCAATAAAGGAAATGCTGCGCCAAACGGGTGCTTTTGTTCTTGATGAGGACGGCATAATGCAAGGCGGCGTTTTGATTCGGCACATGATTTTACCGGGCAGCGCCGAAAACACTCTGCGTGTTATTGATATGATCGAGGATAATTTTCCGCCGGAAAGCATAATGTTTAGCCTTATGGCGCAATACACGCCCATGCCTGCTACCAAAAATCATCCGCTCCTATGCCGGGGCATAACCCGGCAGGAATTTGACCGTTGCCTCTCATATCTTGATTTTTCGGGTCTGAAGGCGGGCTATGTTCAGGAGCTTTCCTCCGCAACAGATGAAATGATTCCGGCCTTCGACGGAACAGGTGTATAAAAACATGATAAATCCCCTGCCGCATAAACGGCAGGGGATTTTTAATGAATTTCACTTATTTGATTTCCTGTTCAAGATTATCAAATTCAGGCGAGTCAAAAAACTGCTCAAGCGTGATTTCCAAACCATCGCAAATCTTCTTGATTGTCGTTATTTTGGGATCTTGGCTTTTGCCATATAGAATATTCTTTATTGACGAGGGAGGCAGTGCAGATAAGGTAGCCAGCCTGTTTATCGTCAAATCATGTTCGCTGCATAGCTGCAATATGCGGTTGCGTATTACCATAACAGTAGTCACAATAGCCACCTCCAAAGCTTTTTATTAAATGATACAGTAAAGCACTTGAATTAGTAGGCTATGTGTGCTACTATTAGGCCATGCATAGCCTATAAAATATCGGTGTACTCATGAATACAAATAAATGCTTCTTTACTGGTCATCGCCGTTTACCATCAGATAGAATAAAAGAAATAGTAACCACTCTCGACCGTGAAATTGACAACTTGATATCAGAAGGCGTAACAGATTTTATATCCGGCGGCGCTTTGGGTTTTGACCAGATAGCCGCCTCGCTCATTATCGCCAAGAAAAAGATGGAAAAGAATATCCGGCTTATATTCGCCCTGCCTTGCAAGAACCAGGATAAACTCTGGACGGAGAAACAAAAGACATTGTACAAGGATTTGTTAGGCGAGGCGGACCAAGTCATTTATGTTTCAAAGGCATATAGCAATTCCTGCATGTGTAAAAGGAACCGCTACATGGTTCAAAATTTGGATTATTGCATTTGTGCCCTGCTGCACGGGGTCAGCGGTACAGGTCAAACGGTGCGCCTTGCCCGAAAAAGCGGGCTTCGGGTAATAAATGTTGCTGAAAAATAAGAGGAAGAGGATTGCCGCATAGGCAACCCTCTTCCCTTATATCAACACTTTTATCGGCAATCATTTGCCGGAATTATAGTACTCAAGATTGCTCTTAAGCCTTGCACTGTCAGGAGCTTTTTCCGCCGCAATTCTTCCATAGAAAAGCGCCTTTTCGTCATCGCCGCCATGCCATGCCGCAGTAGCCGCAAGGTCATAGGGCAGGCTGTCCCAGGACTCCTGCTCGTCAAATCCGTTTTTTGCGGTTTTTTCAATTTTTAGAGCTCGCTCGATGCAATACATCACACCCGACCACTCACCCTTTTGTTTCAAAAACTTCGCCAAAGCAATCCAAGGTTCTCTGAACATTGGCCCTTCGGCACAGGCTCTGAAATACCACGATTCGGCTTCGCCAAGCAGCCCAAGCTGCTGCTGCGAATCGGCGATAAACCGCATAGCGGCGCATCTGCCTGCTTCTTGGGTGACCGATGCCAAATTTAAATAGCGCTTTAAAGTGATTGAACAGTCCAGCCACCTTTCATAACGCCTATACATTCTTCCAAGATGCAGCAAATTCACGAAGTCGCAAGCGTCTTCGCTTACCGCAAACTCTAAAAGGGATAGATTTTCCGGCCTGTTGCCGTCGCAGACACTGTGAAGCTCCACAGCATCAACATAAACGCTCAAAAAAGCCTTGCGGCCCGTGTACTGAAGCACCTCGTTGATTGCCTTTTTCCAACGGAAATGCCGCCGTGCGTGGATTCTCTCCATCCATGAAACGCATTCCAGTTGGGGGTGCTGTTCGCTCTTACGGATATAGCGGCATCTCATTTGCTTAATGCCGGGATCGTAAGCATCCTCCAAAGCCTGGCGCCATCCGGTGCTGAAGGTTTCATCAAGGTTTGTGCAAACACACAGGTCTGCGTCGCGCGGAACCATTGCGAGCGCTTTGTTTTTTGCTGTATCATACCGAAATGGCGACAGGCGCATGGTCTTTACGGATACACCCTTTTTCTCAAGAATCTCCACCGTCTTATCACTTGATCCTGTGTCGAGAACGAAAATGCCATCAGCTTCGGACATTGATTTTGCCCATTGGGAGGCAGCTTTCTCTTCATTCCTGCATATTGCATAAACATAAATCTTCATAGCTTCCTCCCAAAGCCTCGGTTATTCGATCCTATGGACTAACAGTTTAGCAGCAATCACATCCGCAGCTTGAACCGCAATCACAGCCGCAGCTTGAACCACAGCCGCAGCCTGAACCGCAGTCACAGCCGCAGCTTGAACCACAGCCGCAGCCGCAGCTTGAACCACAGCCGCAGCCGCAGCTTGAACCGCAGTCACAGCCGCAGCCTGAACCGCAGCCATAATTGCAACCGCTGGATCCAAAATAGTTGGTCTGCAGCTGCTGAGTCTGCACACAGCTGGGGCTTGATCCACATGAGCCGCAGCCACCGCAGCTGCCGCAACCTCCGCAGCTGCACGGATCGCAACAGCAACAGCAGCAGCAACACTGACGCCTTTGTGTAGCGCATGGGTCCACACATCTTGAAAAAGTGCTCTTGACTATATTCATCGCATATAGGTCAATATCGCAGTCTTCACATTTGCATATACTACTCATTAAAAAAACACCTCCGGTCATGTAGGAAGAAAACTATTTACTTCCTCTTTGTAATATATGTCGATGGTTTACCACGCGTTCGCCGATAATTTCAAAGAGGCTGTAAGAAAACCGGCACAAAAACTGTCTATTCACGGTTTTTTTGCATTATTCAGCAGTAAAAAACCACTAAATACCAAAAATATTGGCATTCAAGTGATTGACATATAACGAAAACAGATATAAAATAAATGGTGATTTTTTAAATAAGGAGAACATGAAAAGATGAAAAAGATTTTATGCCTAATGCTTTGCCTTATCATGGTGTTCAGCCTTGCTGCTTGCGGTGGAACAAACGATGATGGCAAGACAAACGACGGTGACGCAGTCACTGACAGCACAAACACAGACAATGGCAGCACAAACGAAGACAATGACAACGCCGATGGTGACACCGCCGAACTCACCGGAACCTTCAAAATCGGCGGCACAGGTCCGCTTACCGGCGGAGCTGCTATTTATGGCACCGCTGCAAAGAACGGCGCTCAGATAGCTGTTGACGAAATCAACGCTCTCGGCGGCATTCAGTTTGAGCTGAACTATCAGGATGATGAGCATGACGGTGAAAAGGCTGTCAACGCCTTCAACACTCTTGTTGACTGGGGTATGCAGATCAGCCTTGGTTCCGTTACCAGCACCCCTGGTATCGCAACAAGTGTACAGAATAGTGAAATGAGCATTTTTGCTCTAACACCTTCTGCCTCCTCAACCGCAGTTACAGAGGGCAAGGACAACGTTTTCCAGATGTGCTTCACAGATCCTAACCAGGGCTCCGCTTCCGCACAGTACATTTTCGACGAGAACCTTGGCACCAAGATTGCTGTTATCTACAACAACTCTGATGCTTACTCAAAGGGCATTTACGACACCTTCATGGAAAGAGCAGAAGAGCTTGGTCTTGAAGTTGTTTCCGAAACGACCTTCACAGAATCCAGCCAGAACGACTTCTCCGTTCAGATCGCTGATGCACAGTCAAACGGTGCAGATCTTATCTTCCTACCAATCTACTACACCCCTGCTTCTCTTATCTTCCAGCAGGCAGCCGCCATCAACTACACACCTAAATACTTCGGTGTTGACGGCATGGACGGAATTCTTACTCTAGAAGGCTTTGATACCTCTTTTGCAGAGGGTGTTATGCTTTTAACGCCATTCAACTCTGATGCTTCCGACGACAAGACAGTTGCTTTCGTAGCAAAATACCAGGATCTTTACGGCGAGATTCCTAACCAGTTCGCAGCAGACGGCTATGACTGCATCTATGCTATCTATGAAGCAATTTATGCAGCAAATGGCGCAATCACCGCAGACATGACCGCAGAGGAGATCAACGAGCAGCTAGTTGCTCTGTTCACAGGCGATTTCGTCTTCAACGGCCTGACAGGCGATAACATGACATGGGACACAACAGGCGCAGTTAACAAGGCTCCTAAGGGCATGATCATCACTGACGGCGCATATGTCGGTATGGACTAAGCTTTAGTTTTTACCCTTAATAAAACAAGCAATGTTGAGGGTTGCCGTTTCCGGCAGCCCTCAATTCGGTTTATACAGGGCATGCCTGAAAAGCACCGATAGATACTGCGATGTTTTTCAGGCACGCCCTATTCTGGAAAAGAGGTGTGAAATGGGCTTCCTTTCGAATCTAATTAACGGAATTAGTCTTGGAAGCGTTTATGCTATCATTGCTCTTGGTTATACTATGGTATATGGCATTGCCAAGATGCTGAACTTCGCCCACGGCGACGTTATTATGATAGGCGCTTATGTATGTTTCTTCGCAATATCCCGCTGGAATCTGAACCCAATAATCGGAATTTTGCTGGCTATGGTTATCTGCACAATACTGGGCGTTATAATCGAGCGCCTTGCATACAAGCCGCTGCGCAGTGCACCGTCCCTTGCTGTGCTTATCACCGCAATCGGTATGAGCTACCTGCTTCAAAATTCGGCGCTTCTTATGTGGTCGGCAAACACAAAGGTATTCCCCTCCATCATCAATAAAAGCTCTGAGGTTCGCGAGCTGTTTGGCGGATCTGTAGTTATTACAAACGGCACTCTCTCTCTGTTTAGCGGACAGCTAACAATCACGCTGACCTCGCTGATAACAGTTTTGGTCTGTATCATCGTCATGCTGATTCTTACATGGTTCACGGGCAAAACAAAAATGGGTAAGGCAATGCGTGCCTGCTCGGAGGATACCGGAGCTGCCCAGCTTATGGGTATCAATGTGAACGGCACAATTTCCATGACCTTCGCTATTGGCTCGGCTCTTGCTGCCATAGCAGGCGTTCTATTGTGTGCCAGCTATCCTGCGCTTTCCCCGACCACCGGTTCAATGCCGGGTATCAAAGCGTTCACAGCCGCTGTTTTTGGCGGCATCGGCTCAATCCCCGGCGCAATGCTCGGCGGCATTCTTCTTGGCGTTATTGAAATTTTTGGCAAGGCATACATTTCAACCCAGCTTTCCGATGCAATAGTTTTTGCTGTTTTAATTATCGTTCTACTTGTTAAGCCAACCGGGCTTCTCGGCAAGCAGATACACGAGAAGGTTTGAGGTGGGCACTATGAAAACAATGAAAAAATCCACCACCGCAAACATTCTATGCTACGGCATCATAATTGTATTTTTTGTTGTAATACAGGCGATGCTTTCGTCCGGTTCAATCGGCACCCAGCTAAAGGGGCTGCTCGTTCCTGTTTGCTGCTATATAGTAATGGCAATAAGCCTGAACCTGACCGTTGGCGTTCTTGGTGAGCTGTCCTTAGGACACGCAGGCTTTATGAGCGTTGGCGCATTTGTGGGCGCAATTGTCTGCACCTGTCTTGAAACTGTTATCCCTCTTGGCCCTGCACGTCTTGCAATCGGCATGATCATCGGCGCATTGTTCGCAGGTTTGGCGGGTTTCCTAATCGGAATTCCTGTTTTAAGGCTGAAGGGCGACTATCTTGCAATCGTAACTCTCGCCTTTGGTGAAATTATCAAGAACCTTGCACTGTGCCTCTACGTCGGACTTGACGGCAACGGACTGCACTTCGGCTTCCTCTCCAGCATCCGCGCGCTGGGCATGGAAGAAGGTGCACGCACCATTGTTGACGGCCCAGTCGGCTTGCAGGGAATAACAAAAATCTCAACCTTCACCTCGGGCATCGTCCTGATTTTGATAACGCTGTTAATCGTACTAAATCTTGTAAACAGCCGCTCAGGACGTGCAATAATGGCACTTCGTGATAACCGCATTGCGGCAGAAAGCGTCGGCATTCCGGTCACAAAATACAAGCTGATGGCATTTGTTACCTCCGCAGCCATTGCAGGCGCAGCAGGGTGCCTTTATGCAATGAACTACTCAACCGTCGTAGCAACGAAGTTTGACTTTAACGCCTCGATTCTGGTTCTTGTATTTGTCGTTCTCGGCGGACTTGGCAATATGTGGGGTTCGATTATCGCAACGGGTCTTCTGTATGTATTGCCCGAAATTCTCCGCCAGTTCAACAGCGATATTCAAAAATATCGTATGCTTATTTACGCAATCGTGCTTATCCTGGTTATGCTGGCAACAAACAACAAAGCGATCCGTGGCTTCTTCTCCAAAATGAAGGACGCCATATCACGAACGGCCTCCGGCCGCAGGAAATCGAAAGGGGGCGAGCAAGGTGAGTAACTACGAATGGCAAAACCGCCCCGAAACCAAGCTTGTTGATGTCCCCTCTGTCAACAAAATTCCCGAGCGTGACATTGACAAAAGTCCAATACTCGAAGCACGTCATCTTGGTATAGACTTCGGAGGCCTTACCGCCGTTGACGATTTCAACATGGCAATCGGCCGAACAGAAATTGCCGGGCTAATCGGCCCTAACGGTGCCGGCAAAACCACAATTTTCAACCTGATAACCAAGGTATACCAGCCCACTCGTGGCACAATCCTGCTTGACGGCAAGGACACGAACAACATGACAACGGAACTGGTTAACAAGGCAGGCATCGCCCGCACCTTCCAAAACATTCGTCTTTTTGCAAGCCTGACAGTTGAGGATAACGTCAAAATTGGCCTTCATAATCATATCAAATATGGTATGTGGAGTGGTATTCTAAGACTGCCAAAATATTGGAGAGCCGAAAAGATAGCACATGAGCGTGCGATGGAGCTCCTCTCAATTTTCGATATGCAGGACTACGCAAACCTCCAGGCAGGTTCTCTGCCCTATGGCGCACAGCGCAGGCTTGAAATCGTCCGGGCACTTGCAACAAATCCCTCGCTTCTGCTGCTTGATGAGCCTGCCGCAGGCATGAACCCATCGGAAACCGGGGAGCTGATGGACAACATCGTAAAAGTGCGTGACACCTTCCAGATTGCCGTCATGCTCATTGAGCACGACATGAATCTTGTCATGGGAATATGTGAGGGTATTTGTGTTGTTAACTTCGGCAAAATCATCGCCAAGGGAACGCCCAGGGAAATTCAAAACAGCCCCGAAGTTATCGAAGCCTATCTCGGCAGGAAGAAGGAGGGCTGATTAGTTTGCTGAAAATTCAAAACATCAATGTATATTACGGAGCAATTCACGCAATCAAGGATGTTTCGTTGGAAGTAAATGAGGGCGAAATTGTCACTCTGATCGGCGCAAATGGCGCAGGAAAAAGTACGGTTCTAAAAACCATTTCAGGCCTGCTTCGCACAAAAACAGGCAGCATCAGTTTTATGGATAAATCCATTGCGGCAACGCCGTCTCACAAAATTGTCGAAGCCGGACTTGCTCACGTTCCTGAAGGACGTCGCATTTTCGCTCAAATGAGCGTTTTGGAAAACCTTGAAATGGGAGCATACACCCAGACGAAAAAGTCGATTTCCGAAGACCTTGATAATGTATTCGAGCTATTCCCAAGGCTGCTGGAGCGCAAAAAGCAGGTCGCAGGAACTCTCTCCGGCGGCGAGCAGCAGATGCTTGCAATGGGAAGGGCCCTAATGTCGAAGCCTACGCTTTTAATGCTTGACGAGCCGTCAATGGGCCTTGCCCCCCTGCTTGTAGAACAAATTTTTGAAATCATTTCCAGTATGCATAAATCCGGAACAACCATCCTACTTGTTGAGCAAAACGCTCAAATGGCGCTGTCCGTTGCCGACAGAGCATATGTTCTTGAAACCGGCTCAATCGCCCTCTCCGGCACAGGAAAAGAGCTTGCCGAGAGCGACAGCATTAAAAAAGCCTATCTCGGCGGATAAGCCCAAAATTATAATCGCTGCGGGCAAAAAACTGTCGCAGCGATTAATTTTTCCATTATCTTTTATGCAAATTAGACGGATTCATGTGCTATAATGTTTTAATAACTAAAAGCAAAAAGGAGTAACACCCATATGACACGAAGAAACTCGGTGCGGATAATTTCAGTAATTCTTGCTGTTTTATTGCTTCAGGTGCAGATTTTCGCTTCGGGCGCAGGCACCGGCACAGCCGGATACACAAGCAAAATTCAGCTAGCAGAAGGTTTTACATACACAAACAGCCTGTCATATAACTCAGACGGAAAGATGGTTGAAGGCTTTGAGCTTGAAAACACGGCTTCTTCGCCTGTCTATCCAATTGTTGTGTCGTGCGACACCATCTATGGCGGCATGACGGTCTCCGATGTCACAACCTATGCCCAAAGCTTGGGCTACAACGTTGTCGGTGCAATCAACTCCGACTTTTTCATCACCAGTACAGGCGTACCTATGGGAATTGTGATTGAAGACTCCGTCTTCAAATCCTCCGGCGGCGGACGAACCGCAATCGCATATGGCGAGGATGGCGCATTTGTCTCGCAAAATACCGAAGTTAAGATCACCTTGAAAAACCAAACCGGTCAAAACACAGGGAAAAGCTTCTCAACCACTTACTTCAACAAAAGCCGCGCAGATGGCGGAGTGTACCTCTTCGATGAGAATTTCTCTACAGTGTCAACACGGACAACAAGCGATGGCTGGGCTGTAGTCTTTAAAATACTTGACGGAGAAATGACCGTCTCTGGCGAAATGCAGCTGGAAGTAGCAGAGCTTAAGCCCGAATGCACCACCGTCACGCTATACGACGGCTACATGGTGCTGACAAGCTCCCAAGGCTCTGGATACGGCGAAGTATTTAATATGTTTGCAGAAGGCGACCGTGTCACACTCTCAACGGCCTGCACCGACGAAAGGCTTGCCGAAGCTACTTGGGCGTGCGGAGGCGGCGATGTTTTGATAGAAAACGGCAATATCACAAGCAGCTCCTCGTGGGATCAGACAATCGCATCAAGCAATCCCAGAACCGCCATCGGCATCAAGGCCGACGGAACGCTGATTTACTATGTGCTTGATGGCAGAACAACCGCATCAGCAGGTGCAACGCTCTCGCAGCTTGCCTCTGACCTTCGCTCTCGCGGCTGCGTTTGGGCATTGAACCTTGACGGGGGCGGATCCAGCATTATGACCCTGCGACTGCCTTCAGGCGGCTCTAACACCGTCGTCAACACCCCCTCCGATGGGTCTATGCGAAAATGCGCCAGCTACATTCTTTTTGTCACAGACGAAACGGGCTCCGCCGCCAGAAACCTGTTTATTAATGAAACCGGCTCTGTCGTCCTTGCAGGCTCAAGTCTTGAACTTACAGGTCTCGCAACTAACTCCGCCATGTCACCAACGGCCGTACCGGCAGATTTAACCTACACGGCATCCCGCGGCACCATCAGCGGCACAACATACACCGCTCCCAACACGGACGGCATTGACATTATCACAATTTCGTCAGGCGGCGGTGTAACAGGCACGTGCTCCCTCTATGTAATTACCAAGGCCAGTACCCTGCGAGTTTCAAACGAGAAAGCAGACACAGTTTATAAAGTGGGTCTCAAAAACGGCGAGGGAAGAACATTCCAGGCTCACCTAACTTATATGACCAAGCCGGTAATTATGGATAAAAGCGCAGTCGAGTATATTTGCAGCGAAGAGCTTGGAACAATAACCGAGGACGGCGTATTCCTCGCCACTGGCAGTCCTGGCTATCAGTCGACCATCACTGTAAGCGCTGGCGGGCTCACCTACCAGTTTGACGTTGGCATTTCAAGTGACTTCTCCGACATCGAGGGTCACTGGGCAGAGAGCTTCATCCAAACGCTCTACTCCCTAGGAGTTGTTAACGGCGTTACCGAAACAAGCTTTGCTCCCGAATCGGGCATAAAGCGAGGTGATTTTATGCTGATGCTCCACAGAGCTGTTAACACGCCACAGGCTGAAGAGAGCTCCACCTTCTCAGATGTTTCATCAGATATGTACTACGCCGGTGCAATATCATGGGCATCAAAAAACGCCATAGCAACAGGCTATGACGACGGAAGCTTCAAACCCGAAGAAACCCTGACTCGTGAGCAGGCATTCACCTTCGTATACAGATTCCTAAGCGCTATGGGCAAGGAGCTTGACGCCACCGACAGCACCATACTATCAGAGTTTCTTGACTTTGCCGAGCTCTCTGACTATGCGCTCGAGCCTACAGAAACACTAATATCCCTTCAACTCGTTTCCGGCTCTGACGGCAAGCTGACTCCCAAGCAAACCCTGACAAGGGCGCAAATGGCTAAAATCCTATGCGGAGCGCTAAGTCTCATCTCCCCCGGCACCACCGAACAAGTATCATAAAACTCTGCCAAAGAAGCTCTGAAAGCTTCCTTGGCAGCTGAAAAGGGATTGCATCGTAATGAACTGCTCTCCGCCGGTTCTCGTAGATTTGATGCTGCTGCCTTTGATACAAGCGGTCTTGGGCGTCGTATTTGCGCATCAGACGCAATACTGCCTTGTAGCTGATGACAAGACCGGTTTCTCGAAGCAGCCAAGCTTTACCCGACGATATTCGCAGATTCCTATCTCAATTGGTTTATTTCTATTATTGTTTCGGCGCTGAAATGTTTCGTTCCCATAAAAATGCCTCCTGTCATAGTTATCCTATAACAGGAGGCTCTTTTTCTTCAATGCCTATTTTGGGGTGCTCAGTTCAAGTAGATACATCCCTTTTTTTATCGGCTTATAAAAACTTACATACTGCTTGCAGTATCCATTATTCTTTCGGAAATGTAACCACTGACCTCTTGTCTATCTATCCCAAGAGCAGCAGCAAATTCACCGAACAGCAAATCCTCTGCCTCTTTCATGAATCTCTCGTCAACAGTTCCAAACTTCTTTTTCGCAGCCTCCGCCTCTTTTCTCTTGGTATAAAGAGACATTGTCATTTCGACTAAATCTGTGCATTCGTGGCTTTCAAGACAGCTCTTGTAATGCTCCTTCAGCTGAGTAAGATTGCGGTTGTGATAAGCCTTCACCGGCACAGTAGGAATCGTACTGATAATTTCATCCACTTCGCTCTTCGTAATGATAGGTCTCATAAAAACCTTTTCGTTATCAACGGGCGTCGTAATACCACAATTTTGGTATAGGGGTTTAAGAACGTAGTATTCACGGTCATCATCGGCGTCTTGGCATATAATGTCCGAAACTTCGCAAACGCCAGTCCTGCCGTAGAGTATCAAATCGCCTATCTGAAACACTTTGTATAACCCCCTCTAAAAAAAGATGCACGGCATCCCCGTGCACCGCTCCAGTGCAAGGTGTAATTGCCACCCTGCGTCCATTTATCATATCCGCAAGATATGATATAATCATGAGCTTCGCTCATTTAAGTCTAAATGCGCTTTTGGCGCAGATATAATAACCGCTTGTGGTTATTATACCACAAAATATAGCTGTCGTGTGCAATTATTTTACCCCATATTATCAATTTTATGCAAAACTCTTAACATTTACCACTTTATTTATCGGCAAATTAACCAATCTGCAAATAAAATACCCGACACGCCATTATGCAGTCGGGTAAAATTTACATTAGAGGCGAAAATATTCTGAGCAGACTAATGAATAGCCTCTTGAGCAATGGCAGTTTCTTCATTTTCGAAAGAGAAACCTCCTCGCATAAGGCCTGGGTCTGGACAAAATCTTTATACACATCGCCAACACTCTGTGTGCCATAAAGCATAACAGCACATTCAAAATGCAGGTACATACTGCGGAAATCGAGATTTATTGTGCCAACAACTGCATTCTCGTCATCAGATACGATGGTTTTGGAATGCATAAACCCCGGCGTATACTCATAAATCTTCACACCGTTTTTTATCAGCACCTCGTAATACGACTGCGTAAGCCAGAAAACAATCTTTTTATCAGGTATCGCAGGCGTAATAATACGTACATCTACACCCGTTTGCGCAGTTTCAATCAGCGCCGTAATAAGACCGCTGCCAATGATCAGATAGGGCGTTGTGATATAAACATATCGCTCGGCCTTGCCCAGAATTTGCTTAACAATAACCTCGCTAACAGAATCATCGTCAAGTGGTACGCCGTTAAACGGCTGGACAAAACCGTCGTTCCCGCCTTTCATCGTAGGTGTATTGACAATATAATCCTCGTCATTTCCTGTGGTGCTGCCCCAAAATGACAAAAACATCATCGTCATGGACCAAACCGCCTCGCCCTCAAGCCTTATGGCAGTGTCCTTCCAGTGTCCGAAACGCTCTTGCTTGTTGATATATTCATCGGCGATATTAATGCCGCCTGTATATCCAATATTGCCGTCAATAATGCACATTTTGCGGTGGTCACGATTATTAAATCTAGCTGAAAATACGTTGCTTAGTCGATTGAAAACACAGCACTTAATGCCCAGCTCCTCCATCTCTTGTGGATAATCATAGGGCAAAATGAGCATACATCCAAAGTCGTCATACATCAGTCTAACATCAACGCCCTCTGCGGCTTTTCTCGTAAGAATATCCAAAATTGAGCTCCACATGATGCCCGGCCTGATAATAAAATACTCCAAATAGATGCTCTTCTCTGCACTTTCAAGATCGTCAAGCATCTTGGGATACATATCATCTCCAAGAGAAAAATACTGCGTTGCAGTATTCTCATAAAGCGGTGCAAATGCCGTACGCTCAAGGTAAGTTGCTCTTAGTCCGCTATGCGTGTTGGCATTTTTAAGTTTCTCCAGCGCCAAGGCAGCATTTTGTGCGTAAGGCTGAGCCATGATTGCCTGATCATGGCGAAAAGCGACCATTTCCCCATGCTTTCGCTCTCTTCGTGTTGGACGAATTCGACCAAAGAGCAAGTAAAACAATCCGCCAAAGACCGGAAAAAGCAGAATAGGAATAATCCATGCAATTTTGTACTCAGGATTGGAATCCCTACGGACAATTATTATTGTAGCCACTATGGAAATAAGGGTGCAAATAATATTAAAGTAGATAGACTTACCGGAGAAAATAACCGAGCCTACCATAAGTACAGAGATTTGCACAATCACGAGCAGCGCAATAATAACAATTCTCAGCAGCACACTAGCGCTTATTTTCTTCACTCACTCACCCCCCCCAAAGTTTCACCTTTCAATTTTACAACAATATGAATATGATGTCCAGCAAAACATACTCCTGCAACTTTTGTTAAGAAGGTTTGCCCAAAGAATTAGTTAATCAATAATATTTTCGCAAATATCTCCATAACTCCTGCTTAATTGCGCAATAGCCCGCCGTTTCTCATTTAATACTGTAATGTGCTATAATTATATGTTAACTTTTAAAAATAATCTTTTTGATAGTGAAACTTTTTGCGGCTAACCCGCCGCTATAATAGTAAAGGCGGTGGTTTGATGCCGAACCCAAACATCGCTTCGCGGTTCGATGAGATATATAATTCCACAAGCAAGCAAGTGTTAACGTTCATCACGGCGAAATGTAAAAACACTGCTGATATAGCCGACATTTTGCAAGAAACATATTTGGAATTGTATCAGGTTTTGAATAAACGCGGGGCAGACTATGTAACCAACGAAAAGGCTTTTGTTTTACAAATAGCAAGACAGAAAATTTCTCGGTATTACTCATTACTGAAACGGTTGCAAACTTTTGTTTCCATGAGCGTAACCAATAATGATAATGAGATCGAGGTGTCTGATGTTCAAGATAATACTTTCAAATTGGAAGATTACGCGGTTAATAGAGTTTTACTTGAAAATGCCCGCCGGTTCATCCAGTCAAAGCCAGAAGAAACTAAAAAGGTGTTCTATCTTTTTTATGATGTTGGTTTGTCCATTCCAGAAATTGCACACACACTTTTCTTGAGTGAATCAAACGTGAAAAACAAATTATACCGCACGTTGAGAGAAATCCGAAACCTACTAAATGAAAGGTAAGTATCAATATGAAGGGCAACGAAATCATTGAATATATCGTCCGGGGAGATATGCCGGATTTAGAGGAAGTTCGCGAAAAGTGCCATAAGCAGACTGTCAATGAGACAGACAAAAAATGGAGCAGAACGAGAAATCTTAAGCCAATACTTCGAAGACCGTTACTTGCAGGAATTGTCGTTATTCTATGCCTATCGCTTGCGTTACCTGCTTTTGCTGTTAATATCCCTATCACATACGAATTGTTGTATTCCATTTCTCCATCTGTCGCACAATTCTTTAAGCCGATACAAAAAAGCTATGAGAATGACGGAATTTTGATGGATGTCATAGCTACTAACATTTATGATAATACCGCAGAGCTTTACATTTCTGTCCAAGACTTAACAGGTACTCGCGTGGATGCAACAACTGACTTGTTTGATAGTTATTCAATAAATCGTCCATTTGATAGTTCTGCCACCTGTCAACTCGTTAGTTTTGACGAAACAACAAATACCGCCTTCTTCCTTATCTCTATAACGGAATTTGGCAATCAAAAAATCTCAGGCAATAAAATCACTTTTACAGTTCGCAACTTTCTCAGTGGTAAGAAAATATATGAAGGAATACCCATAACCATTGATATGTCTAATATCTTAAATAATCCAAAAACAATGCCAATGCCTACTGAAAACGGCGGCGGCTTTGGCGGAGAATACGGCCTAATTGAAAAAAATCCGTTTGTGCTTATTCCTTCTTCTCCAATCAGTTTTGGTGTAGATGGGATTAATATTACTGGTATGGGATATGTGGACGGTCTGCTTCATATTCAAACAACTACCGGAGATTATCTGACGAGCGACAATCATGGATATTTTTACTTCAAAGATAAAGACGGTAGCGATACTCAATGCCTATATAACATTTCATTTAACGAATATGAAAACGAGGGACGAGTACGTTACAACGAGTTTGTTTTTGATATTCCACAATCACAAATAGATGAGTATGAGATATATGGTCATTTTGTCGCTGGCGGTATATTAACAGAAGGATACTGGCAAATTACGTTTCCGCTTACGGCTTCATAATGTTGAGTGTCATAAGCAGTCATAGAGCGGTAAATCCTCTATGACTGCTTTCTTTACCTTTGCGTAAAATATAGACGGAACAGACGGAGAAGTTTTTATTGTTAAAAAGCCCATTTTGGAATTATGCTGTTTTTACTGGGTAGCATTAGCTTTCTGAGAGACCTACTTCCGGAAATAATAGGCTTTCGCACCAGCAGACCAAACAGAAATATAGCAGTGAGATAGATTAAAACATATATCCCGATACTCTGCCTTTTACAATTCCATGCCCTGCACTCATGGACGTTTTACTCGCAGTATGGCGCGGATGGTGCTCTACAAGAAATTCACCTATATGAAAGCCTTTGAAGATCCATGAAAAGACTTCTACAGAGCAAGCAGGAACAAACACGGGACATCATCAATCAGTTTGCAAATCGTGTGGAGGGCACTGCCCATTTTGAGCACAAAAATACCGCAGAGCCACCCTAATACAGAGTGATTCCACGGTATTCATGTTTTCCGGTATCAATCTTGAAGTTGATACTATGGTGGCAGGGGCAGAAGGGATCGAACCCTCGGCCTACGGTTTTGGAGACCGCCGCTCTACCAGCTGAGCTATACCCCTATATATAGTAAACAAACAAGAGCTTGCAATTGACATGGTGGGCCTTCGGGGACTCGAACCCAGGACCGTCCGGTTATGAGCCGGATGCTCTAACCAACTGAGCTAAAGGCCCACATCTTGTTGCTCTTTTCAAGAGTGGCAATACACTAACAGCCGCCTTTCGGCGAGGCTGCCATCTTCAGGCTAAGTATCTCTAAATTATGGACTCCTGGAATAAAAAGCACCGCCGTCACGATATCGTGACGGCAATACCGTTTACTGTGGCGCCTCTTGTAGGACTTGAACCTACGACACCGCGGTTAACAGCCGCGTGCTCTACCGGCTGAGCTAAAGAGGCACATACGAGCCTAAGTATTCACTTAGGCTCATTTTTTGTGTTGGCATCGACCTATTTTTCCGGTCCGTCTCCAGACAAGTATCTTCGGCACTGGTGAGCTTAACTTCCGTGTTCGGAATGGGAACGGGTGGACCCTCACCGTTATAAATACCAACTGTTGGTACACCTTCAGGGACTCGAACCCTGGACACCCTGATTAAGAGTCAGGTGCTCTACCAACTGAGCTAAAGGTGCATATGTGGTGACCCGTGGGAGAGTCGAACTCCCGTTTGCGGCGTGAGAGGCCGCCGTCTTGACCACTTGACCAACGGGCCATATAGACTGGCTCAATTGAGTTTGCACCCTCAAAACTGAATAAAGAGAAAGACATTGAAGAGCAAGGCTAAGCCTGCATAATATTGTAGGTCAAGCCCTCGGGCTATTAGTATCGGTCAGCTAAACATGTTACCATGCGTACACCTCCGACCTATCAACGATGTAGTCTACATCGGCCCTTACTCCAAAAATGGATGGGAGATCTTATCTTAGGGAGAGTTTCACGCTTAGATGCTTTCAGCGTTTATCTCGTCCATACGTAGCTACCCAGCTGTGCCGTTGGCACGACAACTGGTGCACCAGAGGTATGTCCATCCCGGTCCTCTCGTACTAAGGACAGCTCCCTTCAAATCTCCTACGCCCGCAACAGATAGGGACCGAACTGTCTCACGACGTTCTGAACCCAGCTCGCGTGCCACTTTAATCGGCGAACAGCCGAACCCTTGGGACCGAATACAGCCCCAGGATGTGACGAGCCGAC
>Ga0153972_1000056_pt1 | contig 30456 bp, 27 predicted proteins | sample TSGA056MetaG_FD_104732 | JGI IMG/M metagenome (GOLD analysis project Ga0153972, IMG submission 104732) | Attine ant fungus gardens microbial communities from Georgia, USA - TSGA056 MetaG | ecosystem: Host-associated > Fungi > Mycelium > Unclassified | place: USA: Georgia, George L Smith State...
AAAACCGCAAATGCACCCGTAATCCTCACACCGCATGACGGCGAGTTTGCCCGAATGGGCGGAGATATATCGGCGGGAAGAGTATCGGCTGCGCAAGCTTTTGTGACGGAACATGGCTGCATTTTGGTGCTAAAAGGGCATCGGACTCTGTGTGCGTTTCCGGACGGAGAAGTTTACATAACTCCGCACGGAAATCCGGGCATGGCAAAAGGCGGCACAGGAGATGTTCTGGCAGGCATATTGGGCGCATTTGTGTGCCAAATGCCTATAAAGCAGGCGGTGATTTCCGCAGTTTTCGTCCATAGCTATGCCGGAGATTGCTGCGCCGAAGATTTGGGAGAATATTCGCTGACGGCGACCGATATAATTAATAAAATTGCGATGGTAACAAGTAGTTTTACAAAATAGAAGATTGGGGCAAGTGGCATGAAAAAACTGACTGCACTTGCACTAATGATAAGCCTGATGCTTTTGCAGGGATGCTCCTCGCAAAACCTTTGGGAAACGAAGCTTGAGGAAAAACGACTGGAGCTTAGTGAAGCTGAGACGGTCACATTTACCGCCGATGCTGTGGCGAATCTTGGGACGAAGGAGTTTTCCTGCAAAATGGACTGCCTTGCTGATGATAGCGGCGTAACCGTGCAGGTGATTGAGCCTGAAATTATCGCAGGAGTCACAGCGCATATTTCAAACGACTGCACAATTTCATATGAGGGAGTGCAGCTTTATGTGGGAGACCTAACCGCCTCCGGGATAACGCCTGTTACAGCCATTTCAACCGTTGTCAGGGCAATTTTAGGCGGCTTCACTCAGGAGATATGGAAGGAACAGTATGGCGAAACTGAGCTTGTTGTCATGCTGTTTTACGAAGACGAAGATACTGATGTAAAAATCTGGTTTCAGGCTGAGAACCTTGCACCCGTACATGCGGAAATTATCTGCGGCTCAGCGGTTGTGTTTAGCTGCGATGTAACAGATTATTGCATTGCATAGAGGATAGAAAAGATGAAACAAAAGATGAGAGCTTGGGCTGAAATTAGCCTCCATAACATTGAATTTAACGTTAAAAGCCTCAGGGCGGCGGTGCCGGAAAGATGCAAGTTCGCCGGCATTGTTAAGGCGAACGCATACGGGCATGGGATTTTGCAGGTTACGCAGGCGGTGTTAAATGCCGGCGCCGATTATCTTGCTGTTGCCTGCTTTGCGGAGGCTTCCCAGCTTCGGGAGGCCGGCGTTTGCGCCCCTATTCTAATCATGGGAGTTACACCACCTTGCTTTGCTGAAGATTTGGCGGAGCTTAATATAACGCAGGCTGTTTCAAGTCTTGCTTATGCTAAAAGCCTCAACGAAAAGGTCAAAAAGCCTCTTAAGGTTCATATAAAACTTGACACAGGCATGGGACGCACCGGCTTTAGCGTGAGAGATGAGGATTTTGATGATATACAAAAAGCGATTGGGTTTGAAAATTTGAATTTTGAAGGCGTTTTCACCCATTTTTCAGTGTCCGATGTTCCAACTGAAACCTTTACGAACGAGCAGTTTGCGAGATTCAAGGCTGCGATAGAAAAAGCGCAAAACGCCTCTTGCCACACGTTTGATATCTGCCATTGTGCAAACAGTGGAGCTGTAATAAACTACAGGGAGCTTGCACTTGATATGATACGTCCGGGCGTTGCAACCTATGGGATGTATCCGGCGCAGGAGCATGGCGGTATAGAGCTTAGGCCTGCCCTTGAACTGAAGGCCAGGATTTGTTCTATCACGAATCATTACGCAGGTGATACGATTAGCTACGGCAGAACCTACACAGCGTCAAAGGAAATGCGAGTAGCTGTTTTGCCAATCGGATATGGCGATGGTTTGCATCGGTGCCTCTCAGGCAGGATGGACGTTATTATCCGTGGCAGACGATGCCCTCAGATTGGTAGAATTTGCATGGATATGTGCATGGTCGATATCACGGACCTGCCCGATTGCGAAGTCGGCGATGTTGCAACCTTGATCGGCAGCGATGGAAATGAAACGATTCTGGCAAGCGAAATGGCTGACAAGGCTGGAACCATTAACTATGAGATAACCTGTGCCCTCACCCAAAGGGTTGAGCGCATATATAAATAAAATTTTTGATTTTTTTCTTTCTAGTTTGACAAGCCTTAAAACCGGCATATGGCTTGGCAAAAATGAGAAAACAGAAGTAAGCTGCGATAATTATTTGGACAAACAGGTATAAATTGCGTATAGGTGCGGGAAAATAATAATGCGACCCTACATAAAATGTAGTGGGCGACTATCCTTCATCGGAGAGTGAATACGCATGAGTATGGTCAAACGCGGAGACATCTATTACGCTGATTTAAGCCCCGTGGTGGGAAGCGAACAGGGCGGTGTTAGACCTGTGCTGATTGTTCAAAACGACACAGGCAACAAGCACAGCCCAACCGTTATTGCAGCTGCTATTACCAGCCAGCTGGGTAAGGCAAAGCTTCCGACCCACATACAGCTTGATTCACCTGGGTTCGGATTGTCCCGCAACAGTGTAATTCTCCTCGAACAGATTAGAACCATCGACAAGAGTAGACTTAAAGAAAAGATGGGAAAGGTCGACGAGGGTGTTATGACCGAGGTGGACAACGCGATTGCTGTCAGCTTTGGGCTTTAACACAAAAGAGAAAATCTTCGGGCATTTAGCCCGAAGATACCCACGGAGGTACATATTATGCTAACGAAAAAATTCAAGGTATTTGTCTGCGCTGCTGCTCTTATAATTATGGCGACCGGCGTTGGCGTTTACGCCGCAGGAGTTTATGGCTCGCAGGAAGACCCTCTTATCACAAAAAGCTATCTTGACGAGGTTTTAACCCCACAGCTTGAAGCGAAGTTTCAAAATGCTCTTGGAGAAGCCACGGGTACATTTGCTGTTGTCACCTTGGACAGCGGCAAAACCCTGACTGCCAGCGCAGGCTGCGAAATTATTCTGCGCAGCGGCTCGGCAACGGTGTATGCCCCAGTAGCGGGACTTGTTGACACAACTGACGGCACTGCCGCAGCAGGGGTGGCGGCTGTTGTAACGAACCATCTCTATATGGTTGCCGCAGATTCTGATGGTGTCAAGGCAGGCTCCGGCGGAGCAACGCTTCTAGTCTGCGGCGCTTACACGGTAAGCTGATTTTTTCCCCGAAAAAAGTATATTTATCTTGTTCCGCTCATATGTTTTTATGAGCGGAAACTCTTTTTAAAAGATTTATATACGGAGGTTTATCATGGAAGAAAAATATCCGATTTTGAGCGAGGGAGCGCTGGTAGGCGAGCTGACCGTGAGCCGAGAAGGACTGATGACCGTTTTTGACGCCAACTGCCGCATGACGGACGACATAGTAAGACTGTCGGTATATGGAGATGGCGCTGAGGGATATCTTGGCGTTATGGCGCCGAGCGAGGGAAGGCTTAGGCTGAGAAAGGTCTTAAGCCCCAATGCAATGAAGGCTATGCCGGGCGTTATCGAGGAGGTTGCCTTTTCGGGCAGAAGCGCCGTTCCCGTAACGGAAACCGAAGTGCCTGAGGCTGTGGAAGCTGAAACGGACGATGTCAAGGCAGCGGAAATCGAACCACAAGAGGCGTTTGCGGTTTTTGAACAGGTTGAAGAGCCGGAAGCTGCCGCGCTGCCGGATGCCAAAGAGCCAACACAAGAAACCATTACCCCACAGCAGGAGGACACATATTGGTATCCATCGTCAGATGGAGCACTTGTAAGTTATGACGGCGACAAGAGCCTTATTGCATTTCCGGCAGGTGATTCCCGTGTGCCCGACTACATAAAACCAATTGAAAAAACGATTGAGGGCACAGATTACTGGGTTTATATAACGCAGGACGGAAAAATTATTAACTAGCAGCTTAAAGCCAATACACGCTTGTGTATTGGCTTGTGTTTTTTGGCGTATATGGATATAATCTAGTTATGGGGGGGATATGTATGAACCTCAGAAAAAAGCTGTTTAAGCACAAAAGGCCATATGATTTAGCGAGATCCGACGATGCTTTTGTGAATGCGGCGAGAGAAAATGCGATATTCCATATTAAAAACAATGAAAAATACGCCAAAATCTGCGAAATTGACGGATTCTCGCCTGATGATATCAAGAGCATTGATGATATTTACCGCATTCCGCCAATCCCCACTCTGTATTATAAGCGCAACGAGATTTTTACAATGCCCGACAGTCGATTTCAGGTTCACACAACATCTTCCGGGACAAGCGGAAAGCGAAGTCAAATTCGATTTGATTTTGGTGCGCTGTTAAACGATGTCCGCATGGTTTTGCATGTTGCTAGTCACCATAAGCTGCTGTCTCCAATTCCTGTGAATTACATTATTTTGGGTTATAAGGCAACAAAGAAAAACCAGATGGCGACGGCAAAAACTGCCTTGCTATCAACGTTTTACGCCCCTGCACTTAGTAGAAAATATGCGATTAAAGAAAAGGAGGACGGCTTTGAAGTTGACTTTGACGGTATTATTAGAGCGCTTTCAAGATGCGCCAGAAGTCATTTTCCCACCAGATTTATGGCGTTTCCTGCCTACACGCTTTTTATGCTGAAGGAAATGCAGAAAATGGGATTGAAGCTCAAACTGCGCAAGGGCTCAAAGTTTCTGCTTGGCGGCGGCTGGAAGCAGTTTATCTCCGAAAGTGTTGATAAACAGGAGCTTTATGATTTGATAGAGGAATATTTGGGTATTGAGGAAAAAGACTGTGTTGAGCTGTTTGGCGCCGTTGAGCATCCTGTCTTGTATTGTGACTGCAAGAATCATCATTTTCACGTTCCTGTTTACAGCAGAGTGCTGGCAAGAGATGTCAAGACATTGACCCCGCTGGGATTCGGAGAGGTCGGCATTGCAAATTTCATCACGCCTATGATGAAAAGTATGCCGCTGATTAGCATCATGACCGACGATTTGTGCGTTATCCGTGACGGGAAGAATTGCGGCTGCGGTGTTGAAAGTCCATATTTTGAAATATTGGGCAGGGTCGGCGTTGCCGATATCAAAACCTGTGCTGCCGGGGCAGGAGAAATTATGAAGGGGGCGGTTTTGTGATTTTGGCAAACGGCAGATTGATGCCCGAAAGTCAGACGGCACAAGCTGTTGAGCAGATGCAAGACGAAATCTGCAATACCTTGGACCAAAGTGCGCTTAACTCAATGCTTGTTGTCGCAGCTTGCGATAAGTTATCCGGAAAGGTAAAAAGGGGCGAATATGATACCCTGATTGAAAGCCTTGTTCAAGCAGCAGTGGTGACAAGAGGACAAATTGAAGCTGCCGCACTTCATATGAGCCGAGAGGCTCTTTTATACAAACTGCAAACAGAACTGCAAGACCTTGATGAGCAGGTCACTCCGCCGTTTGCCCACGGCACATGCCGGCGAAGGGCTCCACTTGGGGTGCTGCTTCACATTGCTGCAGGCAACATGGATGCGTTGCCTGCGTATAGCTGTATTGAAGGGCTGCTTGCCGGTAATATCAACATCATAAAGCTGCCTGACGCAGATAATGGACTGTCCGTAATGCTGCTGGGTGAGCTTGTAAAGTGCGAGAGCGCACTTGCTCCATATATTTATGTTTTTGACACCCCGTCAAGCGATGCGCAGACGCTGTTTGCCCTTGCAGGGCTTGCAGACGGCATCATAGTTTGGGGCGGAGACGAGGCGATTTCGGGCATTCGCAGGCTTGCTCCAACGGGCGCAAAGCTGATAGAATGGGGGCATAAGCGCAGCTTTGCATATGCCACCCCAGAGGGCGCAAGTGAAGACGGTTTGCAAGGACTGGCTGGTCATATATTTGAGACCAATCAGGTTTTGTGCTCTTCCTGTCAAGGCGTTTATTATGATACGGACAGCGCCGAAGAGCTTGAGGCCTTTGCGCAGAGATTGTTTAAGATTCTTGAAGAGGTTGGGCGGGAGAAATATAATGCGCCAAGCGTCATGCGGGCAAGGCAAACGCTGTCCTTACGAACTCTGAAGCTTGAAGGCAAGAAGCTATTGCAGGGCGATTATTCGAGCGTTATAATCGATCAAGATTCCCAGCCGGAAACCTCGCTGATGTTTGGCAGCGTCTGGGTTAAGCCGCTAAGGCGTGAAAAAATTGTTAAGACGCTTTTTAATCACCGCAGATATATGCAAACTGTTGGACTGCTGTGTGCGGAAAGCGAAAAAAAGGAAATTGCGGACATTTTTTCAAGAGCAGGAGTAGTTAGAATTACAACGGCGAGCTCCATGTCAAGATCATTTGCGGGCGAAGCGCATGATGGCGAATATCCGCTTCTTCGCTATACAAAAATAATTGAAACTGATTAAAAGATACACAGGGCTTTTTCCTCGTGTATTTTTTTTGCCCTCTTGGGAAAGAATAGCAACAAATGTTTATAAGCATGAGGTGATTATTTTTGAGTGGAAAACATCTTGGAAAGCAGACCATTATAATGCAAAATCCGCCATATATTGCATCGGGCGCTTGCATTGTCGGGACGAAAGAGGGCAGAGGGCCGCTGAAAAATTGGTTTGATTTGATTAGCAACGACACATATTTCGGGGAAAAAAGCTGGGAAAAGGCTGAAAGCACTATGTTGAAGCAAAGCTTTGGCATAGCATGCGACAAGGCTAAAATTGCGCCCAGCGACTTACAGTATATCTTTGCAGGAGACCTTTTGAACCAGTGCACAAGCTCTACGTTCGCTCTTAGGGAATCTGGGGTGCCGTTTTTCGGGCTGTTTGGAGCGTGCTCAACTATGGGGGAAGGATTGTCGCTTGCGGCAATGACAATTGATGGCGGCTTTGCGGACGCAGTTTGTGCCATGACCTCATCGCATTTTTGCTCTGCAGAGCGCCAGTTCAGACTGCCGCTTGAATATGGCGGACAGCGAACCCCTACAGCGCAATGGACTGTTACGGGAGCAGGCGCTGTCGTTCTTAAAAGATGCGGACAAACCGGGCCGCACATTACACATGTAACTACGGGCAGAATTGTGGACGCCGGTATTGTGGACGCAGCCAACATGGGCGCTGCGATGGCGCCTGCCGCACTTGAAACTATAATGACACATCTTGAGGATACGGGAAGATCGAGCGAATACTACGATGCCATAATAACAGGCGACCTCGGACTTTTAGGGCACAACATTCTCATGGAGCTGTTTGAGGCAGAGGGGCTTAAATATCCGAAAATATTCACGGACTGCGGCGTGCTTATCTATGATATTCCTGCTCAGGATGCCCACGCAGGAGGCTCCGGCTGCGGTTGCAGCGCATCGGTTTTTGCCGGATATATTCTTCATAATATGCTTGAGGGCATTTGGAACAAAGTGCTATTTTGTCCAACGGGCGCACTAATGTCTCCGACTACCTCAATGCAGGGGGAGAGTATTCCGGGAATATGTCATGCGGTTGCAATTGAGAATATACAGGAGGTACAGTGATATGGACGCAATTTATCCTTATATAAAAGCATTTGTTGTTGGCGGCGCATTCTGCGTTATTGGGCAGATTTTGGTTGACAAAACCAAGCTGACTCCTGCCAGAATTTTGACCACCTTTGTTGTGCTGGGCGTTGTTCTGGGTGCCTTGGGCATTTATGAGCCTCTCGCCGAGTGGGCTGGAGCCGGAGCGACAGTTCCGCTTACGGGCTTTGGCTCGGCGCTTGCAAAGGGAGTGCGTGAAGCTGTTGCAGAAAAAGGGCTTATCGGTGCTTTCACCGGCGGACTAACCGCCGCCTCCGCAGGAATTTGCGCCGCTTTGTTTTTCGGATATATTATCGCACTGATTTGTAAGCCTAAGGACAAGTCGAAATAATAAAAACTGCGCCTGACCCTTTCGGTCAGGCGCAGTTTTTGGTTTTTAATCTCTTTCAACAGAGACGAGAAACTGTTTTTTGTCATATGCTCCGCGTTCGTCTTTTTTGGAGAGTCTGATTCTGTCAAGCTCTTCGGTGGAGACGCCTTTGTTTTCGGCGATGGCATAGACGACCTCTATGATGTCGCCAAGCTCCTCAATATTGTAGCCGTCGAGATATTCGGAAACCTCTTCATATATTTTTGCGTGCAGGGCGTCAACATACTCTGCCGGGGTAAGCTCCTTCATCAATGGCTTTCCGCCTGTTCTGCGGATGATTTCAGGGATTTCGTCTCTTACCAGTTTTTTGTATTCCTTAATCATGTCTATACCTCCTGAATTATTTTTCTTATAAACGGCTCATGTGCCGGTTTGATCTCCGAAAATTCGTAACACTTCATAAGCATTTTTGAGGCCTCTTCGGCGTCATTTTCAGTTTTTGCATGGATTGTTGCAAGAGCTTCGCCTGCGTTTACATAGTCTCCGATTTTTTTGTTCATTACAAGGCCGACGCCAAGGTCAATTTCGCTTTCCTTCGTAACCCTCCCACCGCCGAGATGGAGTGATACCATGCCTATGCCGTCGGTTTCGATGCCAGAAATGTATCCCGATTGGGTAGAAAGAGCCTGCACAGCAACGGGAGCGGAGGGGAGAAGCGAAACATCATAGACCGCCCTTTCATCGCCGCCTTGAGCAGAAACAAATTGCGCAAGTTTTTTGATTGCCTCACCGCTTTTTATGGTAGATAAAAGCAGATGCCTTGCGTCATCATTCGTTTTTGCAATGCCTGCTTCTTGCAGGATGCATGAGCCCAGCGTAAGGCATAGCTCCAAAAGGTTGCCGCCAAATTCGCCTTTCAGTGTTGCGATGGCTTCCTTAACCTCCAGTGCGTTGCCGACGGCGTCGCCCAAAGGCTCGTTCATGTCGGAGATTACGGCAATTGTCCTCTTTCCGGCGGCAGTGCCGACCTGAACCATTTCGGCGGCAAGAGCTTGTGCTTCCGAAAGAGTTTTCATGAATCCGCCGCTGCCGATTTTTACGTCCAGTACGATGATATCGGCGCCTGCAGCAAGCTTTTTTGACATTATACTGCTTGTTATAAGCCCACGTACCGCAACGGTTGCCGTCACATCACGCAGCGCATAAAGCAGCTTGTCGGCAGGTGCAATGTTTGCCGTTTGACCTGTGATTGACATGCCAACTTCGTCCACAGTCTTTAAAAACTTTTCAAGCGAAAGGGCACAGGAGAAGCCTGGAAAACTTTCAAGCTTATCGATTGTGCCGCCTGTATGGCCAAGGCCACGGCCGGACATTTTCGCCATTTTCACTCCTGCGCAGGCAAGCATTGGGCACAGGACAAGGGATGTCTTATCGCCAACGCCGCCGGTGGAATGCTTGTCCGCTTTGATTCCGCTAATACCGCTTAAGTCAATAGTTTCGCCGCTTTGCACCATAGCCATTGTAAGATGCACTGTTTCATCGCTGTCAAGACCGTTAAAGTACATTGCCATGAGCATTGCAGACATCTGATAATCGGGTATTTCACCGCAGGTGTAGCCGGACACTATGAAGCCAATTTCATCTGCTTCGAGCTTTCCACCGTCTCGCTTTTTGGCGATAAGTTCTGTCATTAGCACTGCGGCATACCCCCTTTTTTGATTAAACGAGCTTGCGACCCATCAAAACACCCATTATCGATGCCATCATCAGCCCCCTTGTCCAACCGCTGGAGTCGCCGAGACAATAAAGGCCTTTCAGGCTCGTGTTGAAATCGGTATCCATTTTTACCCTGTTGGAGTAGAACTTCAGCTCCGGCGCATAAAGCAGGGTTTCCGTCCCTGCGAAGCCTGGGACAACCTCATCAACAGCCTGAATGAAGTTTATAATATTTGTCATGGATCTGTACGGCAGAGCCGCTGTGATATCGCCTGCAACTGCGTCAGGCAAGGTTGGCTTTACATTCGATTGCGCAAGCTCCTTTTGCCATGTGCGCTTGCCGTCAAGAATATCACCATATCGCTGCACCAAAAGATGCCCGTCGCCAAGCATATTGGCAAGTTCGCCGACCTTTTGTGCGTAGGCTATTGGCTGGTTGAAGGGCACGCTGAAATTATGAGAGCACAGGATTGCAAGGTTTGTATTGTCGCTCTTGCGCTCTTTATATGAATGGCCGTTTACAACGGCGAGATCATTGTCGTAGTTTTCCTGAGAGACAAAGCCGCCCGGGTTCTGGCAGAAGGTGCGAACCTTGTTCTTAAATGGCTTTGGATAGCCGATAAGCTTAGATTCATAAAGAACCTCGTTCACCTGCTCCATTATTTCGTTTCTTACTTCCACGCGAACGCCGATATCAACAGTGCCCGGTCCGTGGTCGATGGCGTGCTCCTCACACAGGGCCTGAAGCCAGTCTGCGCCACGTCTGCCCGTTGCAACAACGGTTTCTGCAGCGAAGATTTCGTGGCTTTCTGTGCCGTTTGTAATAAATGCGCCCTCGCATTTGTCGCCGTTTATAATAACGTCGGTGCATTCGAAGCCAAACATCATTTCTACGCCGTTTTCGCCGAGGTGGTTTTGGATGGCAAGGTAAATATCCTGTGCTTTTTCGGTTCCCATATGGCGAATCGGGCAGTCAACAAGTCGAAGGCCTGCCTTGATTGCGCGCTTGCGAATGTCTTTTACAGCATCGGTGTTGCCTATTCCTTCGATGTGCTCGTCCGCACCGAATTCAAGATAAATTTTGTCGGCATATTCTATGGTTTCCTGCGCCAAGTTTTCACCGATTAGTGAAGGTAAATCGCCGCCAACCTCGCAGCTTAGAGAAAGCTTTCCGTCAGAAAATGCACCGGCGCCTGAGAAGCCTGTAGTGATATGGCAATATGGCTTGCAGTTGACGCAAACCTTGGTTTTCTCTTTTGGGCATCTGCGTTGTTCGATGCTTTTTCCTTTTTCGACTATTGTGATCTTCTTTTTTGAGCCTTTGCGAAGCATTTCGATCGCAGTGAAAATTCCGGCAGGGCCTGCTCCGACTATTAATACGTCTGTTTTCAAGGGTTTATCAGTCCTCTCGTAAAAAGAAAAAATGCTTTATTGCAAATAATGATTATAATTGCTTGCAAAATATCGAAGCAATTATAATCATTATGTCATAGCAACGCTCTTTTGTCAATCTGGAGGGCTTTGGGCTTACCCGAAATTGTCATTCTCCTCTGTATTTAATTCGGGTGGCAATGCCCCCTCGTATGTGCCTTTCAGCTTTGTTTACCTCCAGAACATCCTTCACCTGAAGATAAAGCGATCTGTTTATGCGCTCAAGGCGCTCTGTTAGGTCTTTATGTACGGTGCTTTTGCTTACGTTAAAATGTTTTGCCGCAGCTCGCACCGTCGATTTGTTTTCTATGATGTACTGCGCAAGCTCGCAGGCTCGTTCCTCGATGTTGTTTCTCAAAAACACCACTCCCTGAATTTCTTTGTCATGATTATCTATATTCGCAGGTGAGGTGATTTATGAGCCTTGCATATAAATATCAATCAAGTAATAAGAAAATTCAAAATGGGTGCTGTAATGATGACATTTGAAAACAGAAAAGATATGCTTGATGCACTGATTTGTTCGGACAAGGGCAACTGTCTTGTCTGCAACCGCTGCACTGGAGTACGCCCCACAGAAAGTGCTAGCATTGCCTATCAGAATGAGTGCGGAAACATGAAGATGAAGCTTGATCTGGCTTGCGTAGTTAATATTACTTTTTTGCGACTTGTGCAGTATATAAGGAGCACAATACCGTACTTCCGAAGGAGGAGAGCGGATTCGGAAGTCCTCCTATAGCGTAAACACAGCAGGTGGTTACACCAAAGCATCGAAATTTGGATTGCTGTGCAGTCTATTTGAAGTAATTTACTGCGTTTTTGAACATACCGATGTCGTATTTGCCGGGGACGTTGCGATACAGTCCGCTACCAATACGCTCGGAATGCCCCATTTTGCCAAATACCCTGCCATCGGGGGAGGTTATACCTTCGATTGCGCAGACGGAGTTGTTAGGGTTAAACGCAATGTCGCTTGTTGGGTTTGAGTCGAAATCGACATACTGCGTTGCGATTTGTCCGTTTTTTGCCAGAGCCTCTATCAGCTCATCGCTTGCGTAGAATCTGCCCTCGCCGTGTGAAATTGGAACGGAATAAACATCGCCAACACGGGAATTCGAAAGCCAAGGTGAAAGCGTTGAGGCAATTCTTGTGCGAACAATCTTGGACTGATGGCGGCCGATGGAGTTGAAGGTCAGGGTTGGAGAATTCTCATCGGGGTCGAGGATTTTGCCATAAGGCACAAGACCAAGCTTGATGAGGGCCTGAAAGCCGTTGCAGATTCCGCAAATTAGTCCGCCCCTATCATCTAAAAGAGCGCTGACCTCGTCCTTGATTGCGGCATTTCTGAAAAATGCTGTTATGAATTTACCCGAACCGTCCGGCTCGTCGCCGCCTGAGAAGCCGCCTGGTATAAATATTATCTGCGTGTCCTTTAGCTTCGCAGCAAAACTATCAATGCTGCGTGAAATAGCGTCGGCGCTAAGATTTTTCACGATGAAAATTTCCGCTGCAGCGCCGGCTGTTTCAACCTGCTTTGCGGAGTCATATTCGCAGTTAGTGCCCGGGAATACCGGAATTAGCACCCTTGGACGGGCAATTTTGACCGTGTGCACAGCCGGGCGTTTCTTTTTGTAAGAGAAGGCCGGGATGGGTTCGTCACTGGTCTTGATATTACAGGCGAATACGCTCTCAAGCTTGTCTTCATATTCTTCGCGGAGGGCGGCAAGTGAAATTATATCGTTTCCAAGAGCTATTTCCTCTTCCCCGGTTGTGCAGCCAAGCAGCGCACCGATTTCGTCGTCGCCGCTAAGCTCAAGAATAAATGAGCCGTAGCTGTAACCGAAAATCTCATGAAGGGCAGTTTCGTCCTCGTATTTAAAACCGATGCTGTTGCCAAGACACATTTTCAATACTGCCTCCGCTACGCCGCCGAAGCACGGGGTGTATGCGGCACATACCTTGCCGGTGCGCATCAGAAGGCTTACAGTTCCGAACACTTTCTTGAGGCTGTCGCAGTTCGGAAGCCCTGTTTCGTCATATTCAGGCTTTAGCCAGACAACCTTGTGCCCTGCTTTTTTGAATTCGGGAGAGATGATGTCTTTAATTTCACCCGTTGTCACGGCGAAGGAAATCAGCGTAGGCGGAACGTCGAGCTTTTCAAATGAGCCGCTCATGGAGTCCTTGCCGCCGATTGCGGCAACGCCAAGGCCGAGCTGAGCCGTCAGCGCACCAAGCAGCGCCGAAGCAGGTTTGCCCCAACGCTTTGGGTCTTTACCGAGCCTTTCGAAGTATTCCTGAAACGAAAGATAGGTTTCGTCAAATTTTGCCCCTGTGGCAATTAGCTTCGAAACCGACTCAATAACTGCAAGATATGCGCCGTGATATGGGCTTTTTTCGGAAATGTATGGGTTGAAGCCCCAGCTCATAAGAGAGCAGGTGCTTGTGTCCCTGTCTGGGATTGAAATCTTGTTTACCATTGCCTGAACCGGCGTGAGTTGGTTTTTGCCGCCGAACGGCATCAGGACGCTTCCTGCGCCGATGGTGGAGTCGAATCTCTCGGATAGTCCACGTTTTGAGCAGATGTTTAGATCTCCTGCAAGGGCAAAATACTCCTCTTCAAATGTGCCTTCAAACGTTTTAGTATAGGGCTTTGGCGCTTCGCAGGAGACTGTTATGTGCTTTTCAGCTCCGTTTGTGTCAAGAAATTCTCTTGAGATGTCAACAATTGTGTCGCCGTTCCATGACATCCTTAGTCTGCCGCTATCGGTAACTGTTGCAACTATCGAGGCCGCAATGTTCTCTTCGTCAGCAAGGGCAAGGAATCTATCGGCATCCTTTGCATTAACGACAACTGCCATACGCTCCTGAGACTCGCTTATTGCGAGCTCTGTGCCGTCAAGGCCATCATATTTTTTAGGTACTGAGTCAAGATTAATATCAAGGCTGCCGGCAAGCTCCCCGACGGCGACAGAAACGCCGCCTGCGCCGAAATCGTTACATTTTTTGATTAGAAGTGAAGCTTCCTCGTTCCTGAACAGGCGCTGGATTTTGCGCTCCTCGGGGGCGTTGCCCTTTTGAATCTGCGCTCCGCACTCTTCAATCGATTTTTCGTCGTGGCTCTTTGAAGAACCTGTTGCGCCGCCGCAGCCGTCTCTTCCCGTTGCGCCGCCTAGCAGGATTACCAAATCGCCATTTTCGGGCCTTTGCCTGCGGACATTTTTCTCCGGGGTGGCGGCGATAACGGCGCCTACCTCCATACGCTTTGCGGCATAGCCATCGTGGTAAAGCTCGTCAACAATTCCTGTTGCAAGACCAATCTGGTTGCCGTAGGAGCTATAGCCTGCGGCTGCCGTTGTGACAATTTTTCTCTGAGGCAGCTTGCCGGGGATTGTCTCCGATACGGGGAGCAGCGGATTTGCGGCTCCTGTAAGACGCATTGCGGCATAAACATAGCTTCTGCCCGACAATGGGTCACGGATAGCGCCGCCGATGCAGGTTGCAGCTCCGCCAAAGGGCTCAATTTCTGTAGGATGATTGTGGGTTTCGTTCTTGAAAAGTAGCAACCAAGGCTCTTTTACGCCGCCGATTGTGACATCAATTTTTACGGTGCAGGCGTTAATTTCCTCTGACTCATCAAGCTTTGAGAGCAGACCATCGGCCTTCAGGCGCTTAACTGCGATAGTGCCCAAATCCATAAGGGTAATTGGTTTTTTGCGGCTTACATAATCTCTAGTTCTGATATACTTGTCAAGGGCTGCTTTTAGGATTTCGTCATCGGTGTCGATGCTGTCGATAATTGTGTTGAAGGTTGTGTGCCTGCAATGATCCGACCAGTAGGTGTCGATAAGGCGAACCTCTGTTATTGTCGGGTCACGCTTTTCGGAAATGAAATAGTCCCTGCAAAAGGCAAGGTCATCCTCGTCCATGGCAAGGCCGTATTCGGAAATGAAGCTCAGTATCGCTTCGCCCTCAAGAGATCTGAAGCCCTCAAGCGTAGCAACCTTTTGAGGCAGAGGGTATTGCATCTCAAGCGTTTTGGGAAGATTAAGCGCTGCCTCACGGGAGTCAACGGGATTGATAACATATTTTTTGATTGCTTCAAGCTCAGCATCCGAAACATCGCCATAAACCAAATAAACCTTGGCGGTTTTGACCACAGGTCTTTCGCCACGGCTGATGATTTGTATACATTGCGCCGCCGAATCAGCTCTCTGGTCAAACTGACCTGGTAGATATTCGGTGGCGAAAACCTTTGCGTCATTGTCGTCAAGCTCGTAGGAGACTATATCGAGCTGAGGCTCGGAGAAAACGGTCTTCACAAAGTATTCGAAAGGCTCTTCACAGTTTATTTCTGCATCATAACGGTTTATAACTCGAACTGCCGTCACGGAATAAATGCGCAAAAGCGCCCTGAGGTCTGACAAAAGGGACGAGGCATCAAAGGCGATTTCTTCTTTTTTCTCAACGTAAACCCTGTTTACCATGCTTTACACCTCCGAAAGCGCCTGAAGCGCCCTTTCACCGATATCATGGCGGTAATAAGCATTTTCAAACTTTATGCCCTCGGCGGTGGTGTAGGCAACTTCGATTGCGCTCTTTAGATTGTCGGCAAAGCCGACTGCGCCAAGAACACGTCCGCCGTTTGTTTTAAGAACACCGCCGTCAAGCGTTGCGCCTGCAATATAGATATCCTGATTCGAGGCAAGAGGGGGCAAGGTCATAACAAAGCCCTTTTCGTATGAGCCAGGATAACCATTGCTTGCAACAACAACGCAACAGGCAGCGCCGGATGAGAATTTCACATTCATCTTGTCAAGCTCTGAGCGGGAAACGGCCATCATAATATCCAAAAGGTCGGTTTCAAGAAGCGGTAGGACAACCTGCGTTTCGGGGTCACCGAAACGGCAGTTGTATTCAATAACCTTTGGGCCTTTTGGCGTCAGCATAAGTCCGAAGTAAAGGCAGCCCTTAAAGGTGCGGCCAAGACTGTTCATTGCCGCCATTGTCGGTATGAAAATTTCGTCCATGCACTGGTCGGCAATTTCCTTGGTGTAGTAGGGGTTGGGCGCAATTGTGCCCATGCCGCCTGTGTTAGGTCCTTTATCGCCGTCGCCTGCACGCTTGTGATCCATTGAGGATACCATCGGGATTAGGGCTTTGCCATCTGTAAATGACAAAACGGAAACCTCCGGCCCTGTGAGAAACTCTTCTATTACAATCTGGTTTCCACTTGCGCCGAAAATCTTGTCCTGCATGATGGATTTTATGGCGTTTTGTGCATCGCCAAAACTCTCGGCGATTACAACGCCTTTGCCAAGAGCCAAGCCATCCGCCTTGATAACTGCCGGATAGGGTGCACTTTCAAGATAAGCTATAGCCTCATCAGGGTCTGAAAAAACCTCGTAGGCTGCGGTGGGGATATTAAAATCCTTCATGAGGTTTTTGGAAAAAACCTTGCTGCCTTCTAAAATAGCCGCTTTTTTGTTTGGGCCGAAGCATTCAATGCCAATATCGGCTAAAGCATCAACGCAGCCCAAAACAAGTGGATCGTCAGGACCGACAACTGCAAAGTCAATACCCTTTTCCTGAGCAAAGGCGGCGATAGCGGAAATGTCATTGGCCGCAATTGGTATGCAGGTCGCATCCGCCGCAATTCCGCCGTTTCCAGGAAGAGCGAATATTTCTGTGACCTTGGGATTTTCCTTAATCTTTTTGATTATGGCGTGCTCTCTGCCGCCGCCGCCGACAACAAGTATTTTCATTTGTGCCTCCTGAAATTCCCATTGGAATATTTTTAGTGATGGAACAGTCTGATGCCCGTGAAGCACATGACCATGCCATATTTATTTGCTGTTTCAATAACATTGTCGTCTCTTATGCTGCCGCCCGGCTGAACTACGTAGGAAACGCCGCTTTTTCTGGCGCGCTCAATGTTGTCGCCAAAGGGGAAAAACGCATCGGAGCCAACAGTAACGCCTGTTACAAGGGCAACCCAGTCCTTTCTCTCCTGTGGGGTGAGAGGCTGGGGGCGAACTTTGAAAATGTTCTGCCATCTGCCGTCAGCGAGAACATCCTCGTCCTCGTCTGATATATATATATCAATTGCGTTGTCCCTGTCAGGACGGCGGATGCCATCGACAAATTCCAGACCAATCACTTTTGGGTGGCGGCGAAGAGCAAAGTTATCCGCCTTGCTACCTGCAAGACGGGTGCAGTGAATCCGGCTTTGCTGACCTGCGCCGACGCCGATTGTCTGGCCGCCCTTTACGAAACAGACGGAATTTGACTGGGTGTATTTAAGCGTTATAAGAGCAACAAGCATATCTGTCTTTGCCCTTTGCGGGAGGTTCTTTTCATTTGTAACGATGTCCGAAAGAATTTCTTCGTCAATCTTCAGTTCATTTCTGCCCTGCTTGAAGGTTATACCGAATACATCTTTTAGCTCGTCCTTTTTTGGGATGTAGTCCGGGTCAATTTTGACTATGTTAAAGCCGCCCTTTTTCTTGGTTTTTAGAATCTCGAGCGCCTTTTCGGAATAGCTTGGAGCAATTATGCCGTCGGATACCTCACCCTTTAGAAAAAGCGCCGTAGCTTCGTCACACTCATCCGATAGCGCTGCCCAGTCGCCATAGGAGCTCAGTCTGTCAGCGCCTCTTGCACGTATATATGCACATGCGATGGGAGAGAGCTCGGCGTCTTCCTCAACAAAAAACACTTTTCTGTCCTCGTCAGAGAGTGGCAGTCCAACTGCTGCGCCTGCCGGTGAAACATGCTTAAAGGACGCAGCGGCAGGAAGCCCTGCTCCTGCCCTAAGCTCCTTTACAAGCTGCCACGAGTTAAGCGCATCAAGAAAGTTGATGTAGCCCGGCTTGCCGTTTAATACTTCAATCGGAAGGCAGCCGTCTTCGATAAAAATCTGAGATGGCTTCTGGTTGGGGTTGCAGCCATATTTTAGCTCTAAAGAATCCATGCCGTCCTCCTTACAGACTTGCGTTTTTGTTGATTATCTTTTGCTTGCACGAGAAGGTTTCGATGTTTTTATGGCAGACATAAAGGGAAATTTTGTTATCGGGATCAAGGCTTTCCCAAATGTCGGCAGCGAAGCGGTCAATGCTGTCATTAATTGCGATGCGCCTTGGCTCACCTGTGAAGGTTGGTAGGGGGCTGCCATCGCTATCGTAGGTGTGGAGGAAATGTCCTGTGCCGTTGATTTTCGGGTAGTTATAGAAATATCTGGCGCAGGCGCTGCCCTTTTCATCGGAACTTTTCAGGATGCTCATGCCGTAGCTTCCGTCGGGATGAACAATTGCAGAAATTCGGGGGGTGAAGTTTGGAGCATCAGGCTCAAACTCTCGGGTTTGAAGTGCTGATTGGAAGCTGCCTTCTGCTGCCAAAGCGTCTCTAATTGTGTCGGTTTGATCGCCGTTAGTTATGATAATTTCGTCCTCATGAAAACGAACGGGATGGTAGATTATGAGCGATGGATCAGAGATTTTTTCAGGGTCGTAGGCTTCGGTTTTTATGCCGTCCTGTGTAGGACGGAAAACACGATTGCGGCTGTTTTCGCTTCTGCCCATGATGAAATAAGCGATAGCGCTAATTGTTCCGTCCGCTGTTGTGCCGGTTATGATACCACGGCCCGGATAGCTGTTGGGTAGCAGAAGTTCTTTAATATTTTTATTTATATAATTATCCATATTTAATCTCCATTTATGAGCTTTTTGCAGACCTTTTCGCAGGCCTGCGGCAGTATAATCCATTCTGCCTGTTCCATAACACGGCGCTGTAAAACCTCGGCTGTGTCACCTTCAAAAATCTCGACGGCCTTCTGCGAGATTATTTCACCGCCGTCGGGAATCTCATTTACATAATGCACGGTTGCGCCCGTAAGCTTCACTCCATAAGAAAGGGCGGATTCATGAACCTTTAGTCCGTAAAATCCCTTGCCGCAGAAGGAGGGAATCAGGGATGGATGCACGTTAATTATGCGGCCGGCAAATTTTTTTGTGAAGTCAGAGCTTAGAATGCGCATGAAGCCCGCGAGAACGATAAGTTCAATCTCTCTCTCCTGCAAAACTTCGCAGAGCCTTGCTTCAAACTCCTCCTGCGTGGGGCACTCGGCCTTAGAAATCACCACGGAGGCGATTTCCGCCGATTTTGCCCTTTTAAGGGCATAGGCGTTCGGATTAGTTGAAACCACAAGGGCGATTTCGCCGCTTAGGAGGCTTCCTGCCTTCTGTGCGTCAATAAGAGCCTGAAGATTTGTTCCGCCGCCTGAAACAAGGACGGCAATTTTAATTTTTCTCATGTTTTTACCATCAGTTTACGACGATTTTCTCTTCGCCACGGGTTATATGGCCGATGATGTAAGCATCCTCGCCGCTGAGCTTAAGGGTTTCGAGCGCATTTCCTGCTTCGTTTTTGGACACAATAACTGTCATGCCGACGCCCATATTGTAGGTGTTATACATATCACGCTCGGGTACGCTTCCCGTTTTCGCGATGTATGAAAAGATTGCAGGAGTTTTTATAAGGGACTTATCGATAACCGCCGTGTGGCCATCGGGGATTGCACGGGGAATATTCTCGAAAAATCCGCCGCCTGTTATGTGACTGATGGCACGGACATTTATGTTTTTAACGAGGTCAAGAATTGGCTTTACATATATTTTGGTAGGCGTAAGAAGCGTTTCGCCAAGGCTTTTGCCGCCAAGCTCGTCAATTGGAGCTTTTAGGTTGCAATTTTCAATGTCAAACACCTTGCGGACAAGAGAAAAACCGTTTGAATGAACGCCCGACGAGGCAAGAGCGATAATAACATCCCCCTCACTTACGGTTTCGGGGTCGATAATCTTACTCTTGTCAACAATGCCGACTGCGAAGCCCGCAAGATCGTACTCGCTGGGATCGTAAAAACCCGGCATTTCGGCAGTTTCGCCGCCAATCAATGCAGAGCCGGACTGCACGCAGCCTTCGGCAACTCCTGCTACGATCTGCTCAATTCGCTCCGGTATGTTTTTGCCGCAGGCGATGTAGTCCAGAAAAAACAGGGGCTTCGCTCCGCAGCAGACAATATCATTAACGCACATGGCGACGCAGTCAATGCCCACAGTATCGTGCTTGTCCATAAGGAAGGCAAGCTTTAGCTTGGTGCCAACACCATCTGTTCCGGAGACCAAAACAGGCTCCTTCATGCCCGTAAGATCCGGTGCAAACAGTCCGCCAAAGCCGCCTATCGCAGACATTACGCCAGGGCGGCTTGTTCTGGCGATGTGGCTTTTCATAAGCTCAACCGCCTTGTAGCCCGCAGTGATATCAACTCCTGATGCTGCGTAGCTCTCGCTGAAACTCTTCATAAAGCGCCTCCGTAATTGTTAATTTGTGTCGGAAATTTGTTCTGTAAGCCTTTTTTCGAACTTGCTTTTTGACGGCGACTTGGGAATCTCGGTTGGGTAATTGCCGTTGAAACAGGCTGCGCACATTCCTTTGCTGTCGTTGCCACCTGTAAGATGCAAAGCGTTTTCAACGCTGAGATATCCGAGGGAGTCGGCTCCTGCTATCTCACAAATTTCCTCAATAGTGTGATTGCAGGCGATAAGGTTTTCACGGCTGTCAATGTCTGTGCCGTAATAGCAGGGGTTCAGGAACGGGGGCGCTGATATGCGAATATGAATTTCTTTGGCTCCGGCTTCACGCAAAAGACCCACAATGCGGGCAATTGTTGTTCCTCGCACTATGGAGTCGTCAACCAGAACAACTCTCTTGCCGCGGACAACCTCCGCAACGGGGTTAAGCTTAATCTTAACCTTGTCCTCGCGGGACTCCTGTCCGGGTGCGATAAATGTTCTGCCAATATATCTATTTTTAATGAAACCGGTGTCATAAGGGATTCCTGACTGCCTTGAAAAGCCAAGAGCTGCCTGAATCCCGGAGTCGGGTACGCCGATTACAACGTCCGCCTGAACAGGATGCTCAAGCGCCAAAAATGCGCCTGCACGCATACGGGCGTCATAAACGCAGCATCCGTCGATTACTGAATCGGGGCGTGCAAAATAAATGTATTCAAAGACGCAGATTGAACATCCGTCGGTTCGGCAATGGTCTGTGATGCTTCTCGGACCGTCTTTGTCAAATACCATTATTTCGCCGGGCACAATGTCACGAATGAACTTTGCACTTACTGCATCAAGTGCGCAGGACTCGGAAGCAACGACATATCTGCCGTCCTCTGTAGCTCCGTAGCAAAGTGGTCTGAAGCCGTTCTCGTCTCTTGCAGCGATAAGCTTTGATGGGGACGTGATTACCAGGGAATATGCGCCCTTAATCTTTTTCATCGCACGGCTGACAGCATCTTCAATGGTGTCTGTGTTAATGCGTTCCTTTGTTATGCAGTAGGAAATAACCTCGGTATCGCTTGTGGTGTGGAAAATTGAGCCTTGAAGCTCAAGCTCCTCACGAAGCTCCTGGGTGTTAACAAGGTTACCGTTGTGAGCAATAGCCATGCGGCCCTTGATGTGGTTTACCACAATCGGCTGCGCATTGGTACGGCCGGTTTGCCCTGTTGTGCCATAGCGAACATGGCCGATTGCAATGTTTCCCTGGCCAAGAGACTTTAGGATATCGCTTGTGAATACTTCGTTTACAAGGCCTGTGTCTTTATATGACTGGAAAAGGCCATAATCGTTTACAACAATTCCGCAGCTTTCCTGCCCTCTGTGCTGAAGGGCAAAAAGTCCATAATAGGTCATGCTGGCAACATCGTATGTTTTGGGAGCGTACACGCCAAAAACACCGCATTCTTCTCTCAAACCGCTCATTGTAATCCTCTTTTTTTAATTGTTTTGATTTTGTGTTGTAGATTTTAGCCAATTATGCGTTTCATCATTTCGGAATATGCATCTTCCACACCGCCAAGGTCACGCCTGAAACGATCCTTATCAAGCTTTTCACCTGTTGAACTGTCCCAGAAACGGCAGGTGTCAGGAGAAATTTCGTCTGCAAGGACAATTGTGCCGTCCTGCGTTTTGCCAAACTCAAGCTTGAAGTCAACAAGAGTAACGCCGACGTTTATGAAGAACTCCTTCATAACTTCGTTTACCTTGAACGCCATCTTCTTAATTTCGTCAATCTCGGCTTGCGTTGCAAGCCCAAGCGCGAGCGCATGGTAATCATTTATCAGCGGGTCGCCCAAGTCATCGTTTTTGTAGGAGAACTCAATTGTGGGAGCGTCAAAAACAATGCCCTCATCAACACCGTAGCGTGCGGCAAACGAGCCTGCCGAGATGTTGCGGATTATTACCTCGAGCGGAATAATGGTGACTTTTTTGACGATGGTTTCCCTGTCATTTATCTCTTCGACAAAGTGGGTTGGAACGCCTCTGTTGTCAAGAAGCTGCATCATGAAGTTTGTGACACGGTTGTTGATTACGCCCTTTCCTGTGATGCTACCCTTTTTCTGACCGTTAAATGCAGTTGCATCGTCTTTGTAGGAGACTATGACGAGATTATTATCTTCCGTTGAATAAACCTTTTTTGCCTTGCCTTCGTAGATTTGTTGAGTCTTCTTCATGCTAAAACCCCTCCTGTGAGCTTGTTTTTTTATTTTGTGCCGTATTCTTTTTCAATCCGTGCATTTTTTTCGAGCACAGTTTGCTTGGATTTTTCTCTTTGCATGTCAAGCGCCTTTGCAAGATCAGAATCTGATACTGCAATAATTTGCATAGCAAGAAGAGCAGCATTTTGCGCACCGTCTATTGCAACGGTGGCAACAGGAATGCCTGATGGCATCTGAACTGTTGACAGCAGTGCATCAAGCCCGTCAAGTGTTGAGCTTTTTATTGGAATGCCGATGACGGGAATGGTTGTGTTGGCAGCAAGAGAGCCTGCAAGATGCGCAGCTTTTCCGGCAGCCGCTATGATTGCGCCAATTCCGTTTTCTCTTGCGCAAAGCGAAAACGCCCTTGCTTCCTCGGGCGTTCTGTGAGCCGAGAACACATGAACCTCGGTTGGGACGGAAAATTCTTTTAGTGTGTCAATTGCCTTTTCTACAACCGGCAAATCGCTGTCGCTGCCCATAATGATTGCAACTTTTTTCATTGGCTAATCTCCTGATAATTAAAGTTAATTTCTTTAAGAAAACAAAAAAGGGCGACCTCATCCCCTGTGTGGATAAAGGCTGCCCAGACGGTCGACATTTTTTCTCATTATCTGCTCCCGTGTGGTTATCCACAATCCGTCAGTCACAGACACTTCTATTTATTTATTTATTCTTATAGTATCATTATCTGCGGATTTTCGCAATTTGTCAAACTAAATAAAAGCTGGTATGTTTTTAAGATGTTTATCAAGGTTAGTGACGAAATTGCTTTTTTAAAGAAAGTTTGCCTTGACTTGAACGTCCAAATGTGATAATAAATTATAGGATATGCACTAATATAAAAAGTCAGGGAACAGGGAGGCGCAAAAATGATAATAGAAAGCTCCGGCGCAAGCAAAAAAGACAACTTAATTCCAATTGACGCTTTCCCGTCGATTGATATTCCATTTCCTGTTTCTGTTGATAATCCGTATTTTTCAAAATTTAATGATTGTTTTATTTTTCCCGGTTTTTCAGATGTTCATGTTCATCTGAGAGAGCCGGGTTTTTCGTATAAAGAAACAATCGCCTGCGGGACAGCGGCGGCGGCGAACGGCGGCTACACGTCAGTTTGCACAATGCCCAATCTTGACCCTGTTCCGGACAGCAGGGAAAATCTTGAAAAACAGCTTGAAATTATCAAAAGAGACGCAAAAATCAAGGTTTATCCGTACGGAGCAGTTACAATAGGAGAAAACGGCCAAGAGATTTCCGATATGGAGGGCATGGCAAAAGACGTTATAGCCTTTTCGGACGACGGCAAGGGCATTCAGGACGCAGGCATTATGCGGGAAGCTATGCAAAGGGCAAGGGCGCTCGGAAAGATAATCGCTGCACACTGCGAGGTTAACGAGCTTTTGCGCGGAGGATATATTCATGATGGAAGATATGCCAAGGCACATGGTCACAAGGGTATTTGTTCCGAAAGCGAATATGTCCAGATTGAAAGAGATGTTACCTTGGCTTCTGAAACAGGCTGCAAATATCATGTTTGCCATGTTTCAACCAAAGAAAGTGTTGAGATTATTCGAAACGCCAAGAAAAGCGGTGTTGATGTCACGTGTGAAACGGCTCCGCACTATCTTGTCATGTGTGAGGACGATTTGAAGGAAGATGGCAGGTTTAAGATGAATCCGCCTTTGCGCTCGGAAAAGGATAAAAACGCACTTCTTGAAGGCATTATAGACGGAACAATTGACATGATTGCCACAGACCATGCGCCGCATTCGAAAGAGGAGAAATCCAAAGGCCTTGCAGGCAGTGCTATGGGAATTGTAGGACTTGAAACTGCGTTTGCAATTTTGTATACTGGACTTGTGCGAAAAAACATAATTAATCTGGAAAAACTAAGCGACTTAATGAGCGTTGCGCCACGCAGGCGCTTTGGGATACCTGGTGGATATGCCAATGGCGACTACACGGTTTTTGCGCTGGGCGAAAAATACACGATCAATCCCGAAAAGTTTCTTAGCAAGGGACGTGCCACGCCATTTGAAAATAAAGAAGTATTCGGGCTTCACCTTATGACGGCAACAGGAGGGAATATAGTATGATTAAACAGTACGACAGAAAGATTGTTCTTGAGGACGGAAGCGTGTATTACGGCTACGGTTTCGGGGACACAGGCGACAGGGTGTGCGAGATAGTTTTTAATACCTCGATGGTAGGTTATCAGGAAATTGTATCCGACCCCTCCTACACATATCAGATGGTGGTTATGACATATCCGCTCATAGGAAACTATGGAACGGCGGACGACGACTTTGAAACAAAAGTGCCGACGCTCGGTGCGCTTGTTGTAAGAGAGTATAACGATTCCCCGAGCAATTTCCGATATACAAAAACGTTGTCGGAGATTCTTGAGGAGTATCACATCCCGGGTATCTGGGGTGTTGACACACGCAAGATTACCCGCTCAATAAGAGACATCGGCAGCAGGAAGGCTCTGATTACAAGCGCCGAAACGTCCGACGAAGAGGCGATGCAGATTCTAAAAGACACCAAGCCCTTGAGGGACGCAGTTTCAAAGGTAAGCTGTAAAAAGCGTTGGTACTCCAGAACCTCGAATCACAGATACAACATTGTGGCGGTGGACTGCGGCATCAAGCTCAGCATAGTAAAGGGATTAAACGCACGTGGCTGCAATGTGACGGTTGTACCATATGACACTTCGGCGGAAACTATCTTAGGCATGGAGCCTGACGGAGTTTTCCTGTCTAACGGACCCGGCGACCCGGTGGACGTTCCTGAGGTTTCGGATCTTGTCAATAAACTGAAGGGCAAGATGCCAATCTTCGGAATTTGTCTGGGACACCAACTGATTTGCCTTGCATACGGCGCAAAGACATATAAGCTCAAGTTCGGTCACCGCGGTGGAAACCATCCCGTTCGTCAGCTTGCGGACGGAAAGATTCAAATCACAAGCCAGAACCACAGTTACGCAGTCGACGAAGCGTCGCTTGAGGGTACAGGTCTTGAAGTAACATATATTAATATTCTTGATAACACGGTAGAGGGTGTTAAAAACGAGAAGGATAGGGTTTTCAGCGTTCAGTATCACCCGGAAAGCGCTCCGGGGCCACAGGACAGTTTTTGTCTTTTTGACAAGTTTATCGATTTGATGGAGGAGGCAAAAAACAATGCCTAAACGCACAGATATTAAAAAAGTAATGGTTATCGGTTCAGGTCCGATTGTTATCGGTCAGGCGGCTGAATTTGACTATGCGGGAACTCAGGCTTGCCTTGCTCTGAAAGAGGAAGGGTACGAGGTCGTTTTGGCAAACTCAAACCCCGCTACTATAATGACGGATACCACCATTGCCGACAAGGTTTACATGGAGCCTCTCAATCTTGAATTTGTCGCAAAAATTCTCAGGCACGAAAGACCTGACGCCATAATACCCGGCATCGGCGGCCAGACGGGGCTGAACCTTGCCATGCAGCTTGAGAAAAAGGGCGTTCTTAGGGAATGCTCAGTTGAGCTTTTGGGAACACCCAGCGAGAGTATAGATATGGCCGAGGACAGGGAAAAGTTCAAGGAGCTTTGTATCAGACTCGGAGAGCCTGTTGTGCCTAGCGAAATCACGCACTCAGTTGAGGAGGGCGTAGCTGCAGCTTCGCGCATTGGATACCCTGTGGTTCTGCGTCCTGCGTTCACGCTCGGCGGCACGGGCGGCGGCTTTGCCGACAATGAAACCGAATTTCGTGAGATGATGAAGCATGCGCTTGCATCGTCTCCCGTAAAGCAGGTGCTTATAGAAAAAAGCATTAAGGGTTATAAAGAAATTGAGTACGAAGTCATGCGTGACGCAAACGACACTGCAATTGCAATTTGCAATATGGAAAACCTTGACCCTGTCGGTGTTCACACAGGTGATTCGATTGTTGTCTGCCCGAGCCAGACGCTCACGAACAAGGAGTTCCATTTGCTTCGTGACGCAGCGCTTCGTCTTATAAGGGCGCTAAAAATAGAGGGCGGCTGCAATGTGCAGTTTGCGCTTGACCCCCAATCATTTAACTACTATGTTATTGAGGTTAACCCCAGAGTTTCAAGGTCTTCGGCGCTTGCCTCCAAGGCAAGCGGTTACCCGATTGCACGGGTGTCGGCCAAAATAGCTCTTGGCATGCATCTTGACGAAATCATGCTCGCAAATACCCCTGCCTGCTTTGAGCCATCGCTTGACTATGTGGTTACAAAAATGCCAAGATTTCCGTTTGATAAGTTCAAGGATGCCAGCAACAAGCTGGGTACCCAGATGAAGGCAACGGGAGAAGTAATGGCAATAGGCAGAACCTTTGAGGAAAGCCTCTTAAAGGCTGTTCGTTCGCTTGAAATTGGTGTTAACCACATATACATGCACAAGTTTGACGACTATACGGACGAGCAGCTGATGGAATACATAAAGGACGGCACGGACGACAGAATTTATGCAATTGCAGAGCTTGTCTACAGAGGTGCCGACATCGGAATGGTGTGTAACGCAACACAGATTGATATGTTCTTCCTTGAAAAAATCCAAAAGATTGTTAAGTTTGAAGACGACATAAAGGCAGGAAAAGGCGATCTTAGAGTTTTGCTTGAAGCCAAAAGAATGGGCTTCTCCGATAAATATATCGGCAGACTATGGAAAATGGATGAGCTGGAGGTTTACAATCTTCGCTGCGAAAACAAAATCTATCCGGTTTATAAAATGATTGACAGCTGTGCAAGCGAATTTGCAAGCTATATTCCATACTTCTACTCCACGTATGAGGACGAAAACGAGTCAGTTCCCTCGGACAACAAAAAAATTATTGTTCTTGGCTCAGGACCAATCCGCATTGGGCAGGGGGTTGAGTTTGACTATTCAACAGTTCATGCAGTAACGACGATTAAAGAGTCTGGATTTGAGGCAATTATAATCAACAACAACCCCGAAACCGTTTCGACCGACTACACCTGCAGTGACAAGCTCTATTTTGAGCCGCTGACGGTTGAAGATGTTATGAATATTGTAAATCTTGAAAAGCCGGAGGGCGTAATTGCCACCCTTGGGGGACAAACAGCCATTAACCTCGCCGAGGCGCTTGCTGCAAGAGGTGTGAAAATTATCGGAACTGACTGTGAGGCAATCGAGAAGGCGGAAAACCGTGATGCCTTCGAAAAGGTGCTGGACGCTCTTAACATTCCAAAGCCGAAATGCGTTGCAGTTACAGGTGTTGAAGAAGGCATTGCAGCCGCAAAAAACATCGGATATCCTGTTCTTGTCCGCCCGAGTTTCGTGCTTGGCGGACGTGCAATGGAGATTGTTGCAAAAGAGGAGGCTCTGCGCCTATACCTGAAAAATGCCGTTGAGGTTGATGTTGACAAGCCCGTGCTTGTTGATAAGTATGTCGTCGGCAAAGAGGTTGAGATTGATGCCGTTTGCGACGGCGAGCAGGTTTTCATCCCCGGCATTATGGAAATGGTAGAGCGAACGGGCGTTCACTCGGGTGACAGCAACAGCGTTTATCCGCCTTATTCGCTTTCAGAAAATGTGAAAGAGACTATCTACAGATACACCGAAATGCTGGGACTTGGAATCGGTATTGTGGGACTGTTTAATATTCAGTTTATCGTGGACGAAAACGATGATGTGTTTATTATTGAGGTTAATCCCAGATCCTCCCGAAGCGTTCCGTTTTTGTCAAAGGCAACAGGCTATAGCCTTGCCGACATTGCCACCAAGGCTATGCTTGGCATAACGCTTGCTCAGCAGGGCATCACCGAAATGCACCCTGAGGAGAAAAAACGATGGTATGTGAAGGTTCCCGCATTCTCGTTCTCAAAGCTTTCGGGGCTTGACGCTTATCTGTCCCCTGAGATGAAATCCACAGGCGAGGCTATCGGTTATGACGACAAGCTTTACTGGGCGTTTTTCAAGGCGCTAAAGGCTTCGGGCGTTAAGGTTGAAGATTACGGAACAGTGCTTGTAACCCTCGCAGACGAAGACAAGGAAGAGGCGCTTCCGCTTGTTCGCAGGTTTTACAATATGGGCTTCAATATTGAGGCAACCATAGGAACTGCAAACTATCTTAGAGAAAATGGCATACGCACAAAGGTGCTTGGCAAGCTAAGCGAGGGCAGCGACGAAATTTTGCAGTCCATTCGCAGCGGATATGTAAGCTACATTATCAATACAAGAGCAATCTACTCCGGCGTTCACTATGAGGACGGTGTTGCAATTCGTAGATGCGCCGTTGAAAACGGCGTTACCACCTTCACCTCGCTTGACACCGTGAAAATACTTCTTGATGTGCTCGAGGAAATCACCTCCAGCATCTCAACAATCGACGCATAAGAATAGGAGGAACGATGAAGCAGACTTTTTTTGAGATTGAAAAGCATGATGCCATTGCCCGTGATGTTTTTAAGATGATCTTGCGTGGGGATTGCAGCGAGATAACAGCGCCGGGGCAGTTCGTGAATCTCAAGCTTGATGGATTTTATCTTCGCAGGCCAATTTCAATTTCCGACGTTATAGATGACAAGCTGACTCTTGTTTACAAGGTAGTTGGCGAAGGAACAAAGAAAATGTCAAGAATGCAGGCAGGGGAAGGCTTTGATACGCTGCTTCCGCTTGGAAATGGCTACGACCTCGACCGCTGCGGCGATACACCGCTCATTATTGGCGGCGGAGTTGGAACGCCTCCAATGTATTTGCTTTGCAAAAAGTTAATTGAAACGGGCAGAAAGCCCAGCGTTGTCTTGGGCTTTAACTCAAAGTCAAATGTGTTTTATGAGGACGAATTTACCGCCTTGGGTGTCATCACCTGCATTGTAACGTCTGATGGGTCATACGGCGCAAAGGGTTATGTGACGGACATTATGGAACATCTAACCTTCAGCGATACCTGCGCCTGCGGCCCTGAAGCAATGCTGAAGGCGGTTTATGATGCAACGAATGCACCCGGGCAGTTCAGCTTTGAGGAGCGAATGGGCTGCGGCTTTGGCGCCTGCATGGGCTGCTCGTGCAAGACAAAATATGGCTACAAGCGCATCTGCCGTGACGGTCCGATTCTGTTTAGGGAGGAAATAGTATGGTAAGCACGAAGGTTTCTTTATGCGGTATCGAGCTTTCGAACCCGATAATACCTGCAAGCGGCACATTTGGTTATGGCTATGAGTTTTCCGTTTTCTATGACATCAACGAGCTGGGAACATTTTCTTTCAAGGGAACCACAAGAGAGCAGAGATTCGGAAATGACACACCCCGCATCGCCGAGTGCGTCGAGGGTATGATAAACAGTGTCGGACTTCAGAATCCGGGAGTTGAAAAGGTAATTAAAGAGGAACTGCCAATACTTAAAAATGTGTTTAAAAAGCCTGTAATGGCAAACGTCTCCGGATTTTCAGTCGAAGAATATGTTGAAACCTGCAAGATGCTTGACGCCGAGGAGCAGGTTGGCTGGCTTGAAGTTAATATAAGCTGCCCAAATGTACATCTGGGCGGCATGGCATTCGGCACAAGCGAGGAAAATGCGGCAAAGGTCACATCGGCTGTCAAGGCGGTCACCAAAAAGCCTATCATTATTAAGCTGTCGCCGAACGTAACGGATATTGCGTCCATCGCAAAAGCCTGCGAAGACGCGGGAGCTGACGGAATAAGCCTTATAAATACCCTTTTAGGAATGCAAATTGACCTTAAAACCAGAAGGCCTGTCACCGCAAATCCATACGGAGGATTTTCCGGTCCGGCAATTTTCCCCGTTGCGCTCAGAATGGTAAGCCAGGTCGCAAAGACAGTCAAAATCCCGGTTGTCGGCATGGGCGGAGTTTCCAGTGCGCAGGATGTTCTTAAAATGGTGATGGCAGGCGCTACAGCGGTTCAGGT
>Ga0153972_1000057_pt1 | contig 30247 bp, 27 predicted proteins | sample TSGA056MetaG_FD_104732 | JGI IMG/M metagenome (GOLD analysis project Ga0153972, IMG submission 104732) | Attine ant fungus gardens microbial communities from Georgia, USA - TSGA056 MetaG | ecosystem: Host-associated > Fungi > Mycelium > Unclassified | place: USA: Georgia, George L Smith State...
GCAAGATTTTTATGATCTGCATCCAATAGGAGTCCCCGGCGAAACCTGGCTTGTCGAAGGACATCTCTTTACGTGGGATGCCGAGACTAACAGTTGGAAAGATATGGGGTCTCTGATCGGCCCCCAAGGCCCCCAAGGTGACCAAGGTGAATCGGGTAGTGTGCCAAGTGAATTACTGAATGGAGCGATCACTGCCTCGGCGCCACTTGAGTATACTGTGGGGGGCGTAACATTTAGCGTAGTATATGTCACAGGCACAGACTATTGCAGGTTATCTATGAGACCGGCAGATCCCAGCACGCCAATTCTTTTGGACATGAAGCGCTCATCTCAGTATGATGTCTCCGGAGTTGACGGCACAGATCAGAGAGATAATTATACGCTTACGGGCACTTTGCTTATTGATCCAGTAGTATATTATAGGTCAAGGGAGATGCACAGAACTTGGCTTCGCCAGCAGGATCCGGGTACAGGAAAATGGAGATTGGATGAAATAAATCTCTTTATATCTAACGGTTCGCAAAGGGTTACCGTTTGGGTGAATGAAATTTTTAAAGATACTGATCTATAATAGATTATAGGTGATACCGGAATAGGATACAGGTAATAAAACAATGCTTGGCTCCGGAAGCACTTCACAATAAGAGATGATTAGGGTTCCGTAAAGTACCAGACCGCTGGAAGGTGTCCGGTGGTCTGGTACAATCAAATGATGCAAATGGTAGAAACATATTTTATTGGTAAGGAGAATTTTTATGTCATTACCCAGTTTTCCAGCAAATGATCCATCCCTTACCCGGGAGGATGTCATCAATCAAATTATCTCTTCCATCGCAATGGAAGAGCTTGGCCTGAGCCATGTCATCAACGCGGAAGGCGAAAAATTGCAATATGCGCTGGGAACGATTGAAGGAGTGAGCGGTCCGGCCGTACCTGCAACGATAGAGGACTTGCTTAAACTGAATGAGAGTATCCGAGATACGCTGGACAGTACAATGCAGAACCAAATGTTTCTGAAAGCAAAGATGCAAAACGCGCTGACCGCATCCGTGATGCAAGGCCCTACAGGGCCAACGGGGGCAACCGGCGAGATGGGCCCTGCTGGTCCTCCAGGACCAGCAGGGCCGCAGGGCTTGCAGGGTGTTTCAGGTGAGCAGGGGATACCGGGTATTGCAGGCGCACAGGGGCCGCAGGGAATTCAAGGGCCGACCGGTGAACAAGGAATCCAAGGGCCGCAGGGGATCCAAGGGCCGACCGGTGAACAAGGAATGGCAGGACCGCAAGGCCTCCAGGGCATTACAGGGGCGGAGGGCGCTCAAGGCCAACAGGGAGACCCCGGAGAAAACGGATTTTCCGGGATCACGGTACGTGGGAATTACGATCCCGACGCAACATATAATATCAATGATTATGTTATTTCAGCCGAAGGGAATGGGTTTGTTGCACGCGTAAACAGTCCAACGAGCGATCCACCTACCGATTTCGTCAGTACCGACGATTGGTCCGCGTTTGTGGCGAGGGGGGCACCCGGCATACAGGGAGTGCAGGGGAATCAAGGCATCCCCGGCTCGGATGGTCCCGCCGGTCCAGCGGGTCCGCAAGGCATCATGGGTCCGCAAGGCCCAGCGGGACCCACGGGAGGGCAAGGATCGGAAGGGCCGCAAGGACCGGAAGGACCGATGGGGCCGCAAGGCAACACCGGCCAGCAGGGTATTTCGGGCGAGCAAGGCCTGCCAGGCCCTATGGGGCCTACCGGAGCAACAGGGCCAGCCGGTACGGCAAGTATCTTTATCCCATTTGCGTCAGGGCTAGATGGACCGACAACTAGTACAAATGCAGCCGGACAATCAACCTCGGTGTACGCTGTGGGTTTTGGAGTACACACCGAAACTGCCAACACATTAACATTGATTTCAAACACATTTAGCTTCGCCGATGGAAACGCCTTTTCGTTTGTCGTACCATATGACGCAACCGTAGCAGCCATTTATATGACCGTTACGAACTTAGGATTTACACCGTCAACAAATGTTATCCCATATATTATCCTTGCAACAGCGCCGAGAAACAGTAATATTTTCACGTTGCGGCAAGAAACGAAAAGCCCAACTGAGAATCCATATTCTCAGAATACGTCATATCCCACAAATACAATTTTATATGGATCCAATACCAATATCAACATGGCAATTCCGGCGGGAACGCGGGTTGCGATTGCTTGTGGATTTAATACCCAGGGAGGATTTCAAGCACAGTCATTTTGGTTCTACTACACCGGAGGCATTCTTTTTAGATAATCGGCTTGATCGTTTCAAAACAGCGTGTTCCCCTTGAACAAACGGCCCCACCGGTACCAATGGCTTGGATGGGTGCCCCCGGGACTGCCAGCCAAGATGGAGCAACTCCAACGGTTGCGGATGTCACTAGCTTGCCATAAGCCATTCTTGGCCTAGGAAATATTTCACAATTAAGGGATCATCAGGATTTCGTAACGCATCAGACCGCCGGAAGACGTCCGGCGGTCTGATGCAATAACGTATAAATGACAATAAGCCGTCCCATTTTTGGTGTGTTCGGGCGGAATGGTGCTTTCAATCGTCCTCGGAAAATTTTCGATTAATATCGCCCGCATTCTAAATTTTCGGGTCGGGATCCTTGTCTAGTGTAATAAAGTAGTCGTATAACGGCATCAAAAATTCAAAACCGCCGGCAATCCGATCCACCAATTCCGGTGAAAAAAGCTCCGCGCCATTCTTCTGTTCATGGATTAACGAAAAGGATTTCTTATTGTACCATATGGCCGTTTTGGAGGTTGGCGCTGTTTTTTTCCGTACATACTCGGGTCCATCCAATATAAATTCGTCCTGCTTTGCCAGCGGCGCGATGAGCTTTTCGAATTTCTTCGGGTCTTTGTCTATACGCGCCCGCAGCTTTGCCATGGTCAACGGCTTTGCCTGATAATAGCCCAAGCCATAGCTCCAGGCTTCGGGCTTCAGCTCAAACCAGAATACGGGGGTGGATGTCCACTCCTCACTGGGCTTTTCAATGGAAAACCACAGATGGTCCCGATAGGGGCCATCTGTGCGCAGACGCCTGGCATCCTTGTAGATGCGTGAGACCTTATGGATAAAGCCGCAGTCACCGCAGGTATCCTTGACACGCTCAAACACTTCAGCCCCTAACGCCTTCATAGGGCAGAGAAACTCGCGCTTATACGCATCCTTGTGTTCTTCAAACCAAGGTTTTTGGTTGTTGAAGCGAAGGCTCCACATAAAATCAATGGTACGAGAGGAAAAACCTTCAAACACTTTGATCACTCCATATCCTTTGTAAGCCTCTTGTAAAAAAGACTCCGCCAGCCGTTCAAGCGCCGAACTAAGATTTTCCATCGCCCGTGACCGATGGGTGCGGCGCCCGCCACGCCGTACCCTTTGCCCTATGTGCCGTTCCAAGCGCTGCCTGCCGATGTGATCGTCGGGTATTGCCGGGGACGAATAGTGAATGTTGACGGAGCAAAACAAAAAGCCTTGTAGTCGTTGAAGCTACAGGGCTTTTTCATGGTACGCCCGACACGATTCGAACGTGCGACCTACAGAGTCGGAGTCTGTCACTCTATCCAACTGAGCTACGGGCGCTTACAGTGATCGTCATTATATCAAAAAGGAGCTGAAATGTAAATAGTTATTTTCTTTGATTTCACGACTTGCGCGTCGCGCAAAAAAAAAACGGCGGTGTTGCTTTGCATTCCCACTTGACTTTGGGAATAAATTGGAATAGAATAAATTATCCACGGGGTTACGCTGGAAACGGCATGGCCTTCACGCTTTGAAAGGGAGACAAAGAGCTTATCGAGAAAACTGCCGGGTTTCCCGGCCTGCTGCCGCAGACTGCTTTGGTCTATCCACAAAGCGACCTGCGGATTTTTATTTGCAGGCAATTTATTTTGTTAAGGAATTGTTAAGATATGCATTAGACTTTGTTCAGAGTTGGCTGCTATGATAATAACCGTAAGGGGATTCCCGATTCAATCATAAAAAGGAGCGTAAGGCAATGAAGCGGAAACGATACTTCAAAGCGCTGGTCAGCCTGGCATTGGGCGCGGTACTGCTCAGTGGCGCGGCCCTGGCCAACTACGACAACGCCAGCGGCTATTCCATGCTGAAAAACAGCCTTCTAAAAATGCAGACAGAGGAAAACTTCAGCGCCACGGCGGACGTGGTCCTGGACTATAACGGGGAGATGCTGCACACCGTAAGAGGCGTGTCCATGTACGACCGGAACGGCGCGACCTCATCCTACTCCGCATCATCGTACAATGACGGCGGCACCCATGAATCCTGGACGCAGGACGGCTGCAACATTTACAAGTATGACACCGGCGAGTATGCGCTCGGCACGGCGTACAGCAAGGGCTTTAACGACAGCTATCTCAGCAGCACCGCCGAAGAGAAGGACATGACGGACAAAACCGTCGCCTTTGTGGAGCTGATTGCCGACACCATGGTGGGCGACCTGAAAAACAACTTCGTGCTCACAGACAGTTCCGGCGGGCAGAGCACCTATCAGATCAATTTGCAAACGTCCCAGATCCCGGCCCTGATCCAGTCCGGCATGAGCCTGCTGTTTTCCAGCTACCGCTATGACCAAGCGAACTCGGGCGGCTATGTGACCTGCGAGGATTTTGAAGTCCTGCTTGAGGCTATATCTGAGGAAGAATACGATGCGTTGTTTGAAGCTGCCTGGACAAAAATTGCGGGAACCAATCAGATTGCCTATATCAAATCGGATGGCAGCATCGTATATTATGCCGATCAGGATGCATACCTCACGGCCATGGGCTATACAACCGATTCTTTCGACATCGCCCTCGAAAGCGCCTTCAACACCCTGCTGGACAGCGACCCCGTAATTGAGCGCGTCGGCGGAACCTTCTCCTTCGACAGCCACGACCGGATCACGGAGGCGCAAATCGAAGGAACGCTGGCAGGCTATGACGCAAGCGGCGCAAAGCAGACCTGCACCTTGACCCTGAACGTAAGCATTTCTGACTACGGCACCACAACGATCGCCCCCTTTGATACGTCCCTCCTGGATTTTGACTGGGAAAAGGGAATCACCGGTTACAACTGGTACAATTTTGACGCCAACGGAAATCTGGTTCCATAGTACGGCCACGCAAACGAATGCTTCGGTAACGGCATTGAAATGTCCGTAAACGGATCAGAAATCGACGCAGCGGCAGCGGATGCGTCGGAAGCCGGTGACGCGGAAGGTTCGGCCGCGCCGGAAACAGCGGATCCGGAAGCGGCATAAGCAATTCACGCAAGTAATGTCGTCCGGCGAAGCAGCATGCCTGTTTCGCCGGACGGACGAAGATCCGGTCCCGAACGAACCCGGCGGAGCGGTTCGGAACCGAGAGGAATCGCAGCACAGCGGGCAAATATCGGCGCTTTGCGCCGGTGTCGCGTCGCGGCGCTTGCTCCGACGAGAGGAGTGATCCGGTGGAAGCGGTACTACAGGTCAATAACCTGACAAAGCTCTATAAAAACGGACGGGGCGTTTCCGGCGTTACCTTTGAGGTCGGGCGCGGGGACGTGCTGGGTCTTTTGGGGCCCAACGGCTCCGGCAAAACCACAACCATGAAAGCCATATGCGGATTGTGCCATCCCGACGTGGGAGAGTCCGTTCTGTTTGGCCACAACGTGTTTACCGCCTATGAAAGTGCCATGGGAAAGGTGGGCTGCCTGATTGAAATGCCCGCTCTTTATGAATATATGACCGCTTGGGCCAACCTGAAGCAGGCGGCGGGCCTGCATCCGGATGTGACGGAGGAAAAGCTTCAGCATATTTTGGAGATGGTGCGGCTGGAAAAATATAAAAACGACAGGGTGAGCCGGTTCTCCCTGGGGATGAAGCAGCGGCTGGGTTTGGCCCTGGCCCTCGTCTCGGAGCCGGCGCTTGTCGTATTGGACGAGCCGGCAAACGGGCTGGACATTGAGGGCATGATCGAGGTACGGGAGATCATCACCCGTATGGCGGTGGAAAAGGGCACAACCTTTCTCATTTCCAGCCATCTGGCCGGGGAAATCGAAAAGACCTGCAATAAAGTGGCGGTTATTTATGAGGGGGAGATGCTGTCCTTCCACACAATGGAGGAGGCGCTCCGCTTAAATCCCACCCTGGAGGATTTTTTCCTGACCACAGTACGGGAGAAACGGGGGGAACTGATCCTATGAGACTTTTTCTGGGCTGTGTAAAAAATGAATTCGGCAAGCTGCTGCATAAGAAAAAATATATGGTCTTCCTGCTCATCGAGGTGATCTTCTGCGTCTGCGTCCTTTTGATTCAGGCCGCAGTGAACCGGGCCATGGACGGGGAGATCGTTTTGCAGGCGAAGAACATGTCTCTGGGGATGCTCACCTTTTTTATTCAGGTGTATGTCCCACTGGTGCTGTTTATGGCCTGCTGCGACCTGTTTTCGGCGGAAATGCAGGACAATTCCATAAAAGCCGTGCTGATGCGGCCGGTCTCCCGGTTCAAGATTTTCTTTGCCAAAACCCTTGCCATTGCCGCCTTCGCTGTTTTGTATCTGGCAGCGCTTTTCCTGGTTACCACCATTTTGGAGGTGGCTTCCAGCGGAACGGTAGCTCGCTTCTGGAGCAGTCTCGGGGCCTACCTTTTGGATATTATCCCGCTGTTGATTTTGGTTTTGATGGCCGTTCTGGTGAATCAGGTCACGAAAAGCAGCTCCATGGCCATGTTCCTGTGTATTTTGCTCTATGTTGTCCTGTGTATTGTGGGAATCGTGATCCCGGAAGCGTCGGGGCTGCTCTTTACCGGGTATATGCAGTGGCATAAGCTGTGGCTCGGCGCGATTTTGCCCTTCGGCGCCATGCTGGCTAAGATCGGCCTGCTTTGCGGATACGGCCTGGTCTTTGGCGGCGCGGGCTTTCTATTATTCGACCGCCGTGACTTTTAGTTTTGTAAGAACGAAAAAAATTTTGGCTCCTTTGCAGCCGCTACGGCACATGTAACTTTTTCGGAGGCGGATTCCATGACAATAAAAAACCGGTTCATGACGTCCGGCATCTGGATGCTTGTCGTTCCCATCGCGGTCATTTTTCTGATCGGGCTGGTAATTTTGACCCGATTCTTCGTTTCAAACCCGTCTTACGCGGTCTATATCGTCGAAAACAAGGATTGGGGGCTTCTTACAGGCGACCCCCAGTTTTTGCAATGGATCGTGCTTTGGGCGCTTACCAGCGTGGCGGTGATGATTGTCAGCGGCGTCGCTACCGTCTTGTATCTGCTAAACGCCCTGTCAAAGCCTGTTCGCGAGCTGAAAAAGGCGGCGGACAGCATCAAGGCCGGAAGGCTGGATTTTGAGGTGATGACCTCCGATTTTGAGGATCTGAACGGACTATGCACCGCCTTTGAGTCCATGCGGAAGCGGTTACAGGAAGCAGATTTGGTGCAAAAGAAATATGAGCGGGAACGAAAGCTGCTGATCGCCAACATTTCACACGACCTCCGCACCCCTATAAGCTCCATCCAAGGCTACGCGCAGGGGATTCTGGACGGTGTAGCGGATACCCCGGAAAGGCGGCGGGAGTATCTGGCCACCATCTGCCAAAAGGCAGCTGTTCTGGCGGAGCTGGCGGAGAGTATGGGCGAATTTTCCGCTTATGAGATGAAGCGGGTGCCCTATGAATTTCAGGTCTTGGATCTTGTCCCCGTTCTCCGGGGGTTTGTGGAGGAATCCCGTTTGGATCTGGAATCCGAGGGGATCGGCCTGACCTGCACCATACCGGAAGGCCCCCTGATGGTGCTGCTGGATCAGGCAAAGCTGCGCCGGGTATTGTCCAACGTGGTGGGCAACGCCATCAAATACAGAAAGCCAGGGCCCTGTACGCTGGAGATCGACCTGGAGGCGCAGCAGGGCGGCGTATGCATCACCGTGACGGACAACGGAAAGGGGATCGGGCCGGAGGACATCCGACGGGTGTTTGAGAGCCATTTCCGGGGCGACCCGTCCAGAACCAGCCAAGTGAAGGGGCAGGGCCTGGGCCTTTCCATCGCAAAGCAGATCGTAGAATCCCACAAAGGGAAGCTCTGGCTGAAAAGCGAGGAAAACGTGGGCACTACCGTGTTCATCTATCTGCCCAATGCCGCCGCGCCGCCTGGACGGGAAAAAGGAGATCCCAATGAAGCTGTTGATTATTGAGGACGACAAGAGCATCGCGGAGCTGGAGCGGGACTATCTGGTTATGTCCGGGTACGAGTGCGACCTGTCGGACCGGGGGGACGCCGGGCTGACCCTTGCCCGGGAAGGGAATTACGCCCTGGTCATTCTGGATTTGATGCTGCCGGGCATGGATGGGTTCGACCTGCTCCGGCGGCTCCGGGAGGAAACGGAGGTTCCGGTAATCATCCTCTCTGCCAAGGGGGACGACATCGACAAAATCCGGGGTCTGGGCCTTGGCGCGGACGATTACATGGTAAAGCCCTTCAGCCCCAGCGAGCTGGTGGCCCGGGTCAAAACCCGGATCGACCGCTACAATCGGCTGACCGGCAAAGCCGCGGCCGCCGAAATAAGCCAAAATCTGCTGATCCGGGGGCTGGAAATCAAAACGGGCGCCCGCCGCGTGCTGGTGGACGGGGTGGAAAAGACCCTGACAAACAAGGAATTCGACCTGCTTTTATACCTTGCTGAAAACCCGGATCGGGTTTTCAGCAAGGAGCTTTTGTTCGACCGGGTCTGGGGGCTGGAGGCGTTGGGGGATATCTCCACCGTCACGGTGCACATCCGCCGCATCCGTGAAAAGATTGAGGGGCGGGAGAAATTTATTGAGACGGTTTGGGGGGTCGGGTACCGGTTTATGTCGTGAGCGCGGGACTGGAGGTCGTGCTCAAAAACAAAAGGCACGTCGTGCGGGACGAATCAAGATGGCTTTTACCGGGGCCGGGAGACCCTGTGGATCATGGCTGACGGCTCCCCCGGCCGAATGGAGCGTCCGCGCCCCCTTTGAGACGGATACAGCCTGACAAAGCCGGCTTCCGCAGCCCGGAATATTCGCCGGAACGCCCACATAGGATAATGGAGGAAGGGGGCGTTTCGATGACCAGAGCGGATATCTTGAACAGCGTATCCAAGGCCGCCGGCGTAAATGTGCGGGAAACGGAAAAGGTGCTGGACGGACTTCAGGACTTTCTGACCCGAGAAACCGACGGGACAAAAAACGGCATTGACAAGGTAAGCAAAATCGTGGGCATCTTTCATATTTGGAACAAAAAATAGCCGCCCTGATCTCGTTCGGGTGTCCGGCTGCCCTCCGCCCAAGCGGAGGGCAGCTCTTGTTTTGGCCGGCGCACACCGTCTTATGGCAGGCTGTCCATGGACGCCAGGGAGACGCCGGAATAATACCACTTCAGGATCGCCTCATAGCTAAATCCCAGCCGAGCCAGCTCGTTTGCGCCGTATTGGCTCATGCCGACCCCGTGGCCATAGCCCTCTACTTCTAAAATCAGCCCCTCCTCCTGCAGGGTAACCGTGATGGCCGTGGAACGCAGCGCAAACAGGCTTCGGAACGCCGGTCCGGTCAGGGATACGCCGCCAACGGACAGGGACAGAATCCGTCCTGTGTCGGAGCGGACAATCCCGGTAATCCATTCGGCGGGCAACCCATCCAGCGCGGCCTCCGGATATGCCTCAAGTATGGTCACCCTGAACTCCTCATAGGTCATGGCGACGGAGGTGTAGAAATTCGGAACGCTTGCCTCCGTCTCAAAGGTCTGTACGCTTTGCAGATACGGCAGATCGCCCCAAATGTCGGCGCTTGCCTCGGTCCGGCCTGAGGAAGCCGCGTGGAACGCCGCCAGAATGGGCGCATCCTCATAGACGATACAGACGCCGTCCGTCCCGGCAACGGCCTCTATAATCGTCGCCAGGTTTTCTTCATACGCCGCCCCCCATTGCTCCGCCAGCGTCTCATATGTTTTATACGCCTGGCAGCATGCGGGATTGTCGCAAAGCCCCGCATCCGGGTGGCTTTCGCTGGGAGCGGCGCGCAGCTTGTACAGGGCGTAGGTACGGGCGGCGACTGCCTGCGCCTTGAGCGCCTCCTTTTCGAAGGAAACCGGCATCTCCGCAGCGACCGTCCCCACCAGATAGTCATGCATACTGATCTCCCGCGCCTGTCCCTGGATTTGCACCGTAAGCATTAAGTTTTCGTCCGATTCCACACCCGCCTCGGCGGACGCGGCGGGCTCCTCGTCCGCCGACGGCTCCAGGATGCCGCTGGGCGCGTCGTCCTGAGCCACAGACCCGGAGGAAACGTCGATGATCAGCAGCGGAAGAAAAAGGACAACGATCAGCAGTAGCAGGGAAACCAGAATAATTCGCTTCATAAACGGCTCCTTTTCACGGAGGGCGGTTTTTCTTGACGGGGCTTTCAATCTGATGTAAAATATTCCACAGCCCAGACAGGCCCTAATTTTTATATATTTAGGATGGATAAAATTTATGCGTAAAACCGGAATCCTTCCAGCCGCCCTTATCTGTGTGCTTGGCGGCGTCGGCACCGCCCTGCGAAGCTGGGAGCTGGCGACCGCCTTTGAGTCGGAAACGGGCCTTGCCATAAGCGGCGCCCCTGCCACCACGGCCCTCGTCGGGCTTTCCCTCGCTACAGCCATTATTTGCCTTCTGCTTGCCCTTCGCCTGAAGGCTCGGACGGCGCTGCGATTCCATGCGGTGTTTGGCAGCAGCGGCCTGCGGACAGCCCTGCCGCTGCTGCTCCCGTCGCTGCTGATCCTCTTCTGCGGCGTCCTGGAGATCGGCGAGGCCCGGCAGTATGGGCAGCCACTCCTAATGGACATGATCTGGCTTTTTCTTGCCATTGCCGCCGGCCTCTCCCTCCTGACGGTGACGCTGTCAGCCCGCCGGGAACAGCCGGACAACGGTCTTTCACTTTTGAGCATCATCCCCGTCCTGTTCCTGTGCGCATGGCTGATCTTCGCCTATATGGACCGGGCCACCGACCCTGTAATCCTGGACTACGCCTATGAGTTTTTCGCCCTGGGCTTTTCCGTTCTGGGATTTTACTACACGTCTGGATTTGCCTTTGAAAAGCCGCGGCCGCGCAGGATGGCGTTTTGCACCCTGATGGCCGTTTACTTCTCCCTGGTTACGCTGGCCGACGGCCATACCCTCTGCCACAAGGGGATTTTCTTGGGCCTGGCTGCGCAGCTTCTGATCTATTTCACACAGCTTATGGGAAACCGGGGCGGAGACGCCGCCCCCTCCCCGCAGGAAGCCTCCTCGGAAAAAAACGGTCCGGAGAAAATGTAAAAACTGTTCCGCCGCCCTTTTGGAAAAGGGCGGCGGAACAGTTTGCGCAAAATCCGGCTGTTATGCCACATTGCCGACCACGGGTTCTCCCTGAAACGCGCCGGGATCCACGGCTACAAGCTTTTCCACAAGCTGCTCGGCTTCCATCTGCCCAACCAAATTGTTTTTCCAATAGCTTGTATATACGGTTAAATAGGTATGATTCCCCAACTCCGTGATATAATATGCTTCATAAAAGGCGGTCTGGCTGGAGGACTGAGAGGATATCAGATAGGTCAGGACAATATAATCCATCCCGCCGATGGTCTCCATCGCCTCGCCCTCATAGCTGATGTTCCAGCCTTCCTCCGTGTAGCTGCTGTCGTTCTGATAATAGTCTTGGCAATCGTCTACAAATTCGCCAAAGTCATAGTAGGTGTCCTGCTCAATCCACAGCGCCAGCTCCGCCGTATCCCTGTCGTTGATATCCTCACCGGAGCTCAGACTGGCAAGGTAAAAATAGGCGTATCCGTCATAGCTGCTGTAATCCAGCTTTTCAATGGCGTCGGTCGCCGCCGGATCCGTGGAGAAGTTGAAATCGTTTTTGCTCTGAATGTAGTAGCCGGCCGGCAAGGTAACGGTCACACCGAAATAGCTGGTCTGATAAACGGCGTCCGCTTCCGCCTTTTCCGGCGTCCAGGTTTCCGAAGGGCTGGTATCCGCCGCCGGATCCGCCGAGACCGTCGTTGCAGCGGACGGCGCCGCCGAGTCTCCCTGGAAAATATCCCCGATGGTGTCGCCGGTATTGCAGCCGGCCAATGCAAACAGGATTGCGGCAGTCAGGAAAAGCGTCAGTACTTTTTTCATTGTCTTCCTCCCTCGTGCGCGTCTAACGCATCGCGCCTGTCTTTCACGCTGCGTTTTCAGACACGCCCTAATCAAATTGTTCCTGCCGCCTATTATAACACCCCGCGCAGGGTTTTTCAACAGAATCAGCCAATCTCCCCAACGCCGAAAAAAAGTGCGGGCCGCCGCAGGCAGCCCGCCAAAATAGGGTTGTGGGATAAAGATATGAGCTTACGAATCCCGTGCAGGGGATTCAAGGCATCCTCATGCCATTGGATAAGCTGTGCTAGTATCATAACGCGAATTGAAAAATTTGTAAATAGCAAAATCCCACTAGTTTTGTCGATTCATTTTTTAAAAAAAAACAATTCGAACCGGCTGTCTTTCCGATTTTTGTTGCCCGTTGCTTCCAGATGTGATAAAATCCTCGCCAGACGCCACGCGCAGGTTCTCGGACGGATCTGATACGGTAACCGATGGGGCAAAGCCCCGGGAAGGAGCGGAACGATTTGGACATGCAGCTTTGTGTCCCCTGCCTGTTTGGCTTGGAGGGACTTGTGGCCGATGAACTGAAGCGAATGCACATGCGGGAGGTCGCGGCGGAAAACGGCCGGGTTTCCTTTCGCGGCGGGCCGGAGGATCTGGCGCGGGCGAATATCCGCCTGGCTACGGGCGAGCGGGTTTTGATCCGGGTGGGACAATTTCCCGCCGATAGCTTTGACGCCCTGTTCACCGGAACGACGAGTCTTCCCTGGGCGGAATATCTCCCACGGGACTGCGCCTTCCCCGTAAAGGGCCACTGCCTAAGTTCCATGCTTCACTCTGTGCCGGACTGTCAGCGGATCATCAAAAAGGCCGTTGTGGAAAGCCTCAAAAGAGCCTGTAAAACCGACCTGCTCCCGGAGACGGGCCCGGTTTATCAGATCCAATTTTCCATTTTAAAGGACGCGGCCACCCTCTATCTGGACACCACCGGCCCCGGCCTGTACAAGCGGGGCTACCGCATTCAGGCAAGCGCCGCCCCCCTGCGGGAAACCCTGGCGGCCGCTATGGTGAGGCTGTCCAGGTACCGGGGCCGGGACGCCTTCTCCGACCCTTTTTGCGGCTCCGGCACGATCCCCATCGAGGCGGCCCTTGCCGCCCGGAACCGGGCGCCGGGCCTGCGCCGTAAATTCGCGGCGGAGGCCTGGCACTTTCCGCAAAAGCTCTGGCAGGATGCCCGTGCGGCGGCGGCGGCGGACGAATACGCAGGCAGCTATGAAATCCTGGCAAGCGACATCGATCCTTCCTGTATCGAAATTGCCCGGCAAAACGCCAGACGGGCCGGCGTAGAACAGGACATCCGCTTCTGCGTCTCGGACGCCGCCGCGTTCAAATGGGAGCGGGACAAGGGCGTGCTGGTAACAAACCCGCCCTACGGCGAGCGCCTGATGGATCTGCGTCAGGCCGAGGCCCTTTACCGGGCGTTTGGCGCGCGGGTGCGTACCCATGCCGGCTGGAAGCTATATATTCTTTCCCCCCACGAGGGCTTCGAGTCGCTGTTCGGTATGCCCGCCGACAAGAAGCGAAAGCTCTACAACGGCATGATCCGGTGCAACCTCTATCAATACTTGGACGGGCCCGGGCGATAAATGAACAAATTTTAAACAATTAGGAAACCGGAGCATTTTGAAGAAATTTAACGAATCGCCTTTAAAATCAAACCTAATTTGAAATAACCCGGAATTGCAGTTGCTTTTTTGCGAAAAAGAAGAAAAATTCCACTTGCGAAATAGTGCGCAATGGATTATTATAGTAACGGTTTAGCACTCCTTCGAAGAGAGTGCTAATGTTTCCCGATAACGAAGCCATTACAGCTTGAAAAAACAGGAGGTATTGCAATGACACTGAAACCCTTAGCCGACAGAGTAATCATTAAGCAGGTGGAAGCGGAGGAAACCACCAAAGGCGGGATTATCCTCACAAGCGCCGCCCAGGAAAAGCCCCAGGTTTATGAAGTAATCGCGGTTGGTCCCGGTGGGGTCGTGGACGGCAACGACGTAGAAATGCTCGTTGAACCCGGCGACAAGGTCATCACCGGCAAATACAGCGGCACCGAGGTCAAGGTCGACGGGGAAGAGATGACCATCGTCCGTCAGAGCGACATCCTGGCTGTCGTGGAATAAAGCGGCCGCCGTCACCAAAATAAACGAGTATAGCAGGAGGTAAATTAAACTATGGCAAAACAAATCATCTATGGAGAGGAAGCCCGCCGGGCGCTGGAATCCGGGATCAATCAGCTGGCGGATACCGTTAAAATCACCATTGGCCCCAAGGGCCGGAATGTGGTTCTGGACAAAAAGTTCGGCGCGCCCCTTGTCACCAACGACGGCGTGACCATCGCCAAGGAGATCGAGCTGAAGGATCCCTTTGAAAACATGGGCGCCCAGCTTGTAAAGGAGGTCGCGACCAAAACCAACGACGTGGCCGGCGACGGCACCACCACGGCGACGGTTCTGGCCCAGGCCCTTGTACGGGCGGGCATGAAGAACGTGGCGGCGGGCGCCAACCCCATGGTCATGAAGCGGGGCATCCAGAAGGCCGTGAGCACGGCGATTGAGACCATCAAGGCCAACTCCAAGCCCGTAAACGGCACCCAGGACATCGCCCGGGTAGGTACAATTTCCTCCGGCGACGAACTCATCGGCACCCTGATCGCGGAAGCCATGGAAAAGGTTTCCCAGAACGGCGTCATCACCGTGGAGGAGTCCAAGACCGCCGATACCTACAGCGAGGTTGTCGAGGGAATGCAGTTTGACAGAGGGTATGTCACCCCCTATATGGTCACCGACAACGAGAAGATGGAAGCGGTTCTGGACGAGCCCTACATCCTCATTACCGATAAAAAAATCAGCAACATTCAGGACATTCTCTCCCTTTTGGAAAGCGTAGTGCAAAGCGGCCGCAAGCTGCTGATCATCGCCGAGGATGTGGAGGGCGAGGCGCTGGCCACCATTATCCTCAACAAGCTCCGGGGCACCTTCAACTGCGTATGCGTCAAGGCGCCCGGCTTCGGCGACAGAAGGAAGGAAATGCTCCAGGATATCGCCATCCTCACCGGCGGCCAGGTGGTTTCCAGCGATCTTGGCATGGAGCTGAAGGAATCGGATGTTACCGTGCTGGGCACCGCCCGCCAGGTCAAGGTTTCCAAGGAAAACACCATCATTGTAGACGGCGCCGGCAAGGCAGAGGACATCCAGGCCCGGATTGCCCAGATCAACAACGAAATCGAGCTGACGACCTCGGATTATGACAAGGAAAAGCTCCAGGAGCGCCTGGCGAAGCTTTCCGGCGGCGTGGCCGTGATCAAGGTCGGCGCGGCTACCGAGGTGGAGATGAAGGAAAAGAAGCTCCGCATGGAAGACGCCCTGAACGCCACCCGGGCCGCCGTGGAGGAAGGTATTGTGGCAGGCGGCGGCGTATCCTTCGTAAACGCCGCGCTGGCGGTTGAGAAGCTTCTGGACGCTGCCGAGGGCGACGAAAAGACCGGCGTGGACATCGTGGCCAAGGCGCTCCAGGCTCCCATCCAGCAGATCGCTGCCAACGCCGGGCTGGAGGGCTCCATCATTCTGGATCGGGTACGGACGGCGGGCAAGCCCAACTACGGTTTTGACGCCGCCGCTGAAAATTACTGCGATATGATCGAAACGGGCATCACCGATCCCACCAAGGTTTGCCGCAGCGCCCTGGAAAACGCGGCCTCCATCGCCGCCATGGTGCTCACCACTGAATCTCTGGTGACGGATATCCCGGAACCGCCCGCTCCGGCCCCGGGTGGAAATCCCGACATGGGTGGCATGGGCATGTATTAATCCCAAATCCCCAAAAGCGGGTACAAAGAGGCAAGGAGCATCTCACTTCTTGCCTCTTTTTCTTGACAGACCCAGTTTATCTGGGTATAATAAGCTCCAAGCGGCTATTTCGCGTTTGCGGGCCCCCTTTCCGCCCAACGGAAACGGAAGCCGAAAAGCTGGGTAATGCCGCCTCCGTCATACCAAAGGGCGGACACTTCAAAAAACGGGAGGTGCAGCGAATGCTTCGCACATATCAGCCCAAAAAGCGCCAACGCGCCAAGGAGCACGGATTCCGGAAGCGCATGCGGACTCGGAACGGGCGAAAGGTTTTATCCCGCCGCAGAGCAAAGCGGAGAGCAAGGCTTTCCTATTAACACAAAGCACAAATCCCCGTAATCGTTTGCGGCTGGCGCGGGGACGGACGATTTTTAGGGCGGGTGTTTCCGCCCTAATATGTATGCCGCAAAGGGGTTTGCGGGTTGCAATTTTCCAGCTCACTGAAAAATAATTACGAATTCAAGCGTCTGTACGCCAGGGGCAAAAGTGCAGTCACGCCGCTTATGGCCGTTTATTGCAGGAAAAACAGGACGCCTGGCAATCGGCTGGGCATCACCGTCGGAAAAAAGGTGGGCAACGCCGTAATCCGGAACCGGGTGCGCCGCAGGCTGAAGGAGATTTACAGGCAGAACGAAGCGTCCCTTACGCCCGGGTATGACATTGTGATTGTCGCCCGGGTCAGAAGCAAGGACGCTTCCTATCAGGCGTTGGAAACGGACATGCTTCAGGTATTGAGAAAGCTGTATTTGACGCAATGATAAAAAAAGCGCTGATTGCCCTGATTCAATTTTACAGGAACCATATTTCTCCACATACACCGCCGTCCTGCCGCTATATTCCCACCTGCTCGGCCTATGCGCTGGAGGCTGTTGAAAAATACGGCGCGGTAAAGGGCGGTCTTCTGGCGGCCCGGCGGTTTTTGCGCTGCCACCCCTTCCACAAAAAGGAAGATTTTTATGACCCTGTACCCTAATGGCCTGGTGATTTTTAATCGGGCCACGTTTGAAAAACCGATCCGCTTCGGTGTATTTCACCGACGGAGAAATGGAGTAATGAATGGCGATTATTACCGCGCCGTTTGCATGGCTGATCAAATCTCTGTATTTTTTAACCGGTAACTATGGCCTGGCACTGATGTTTTTCGGGCTGATCATTGCCCTGATCCGCTGGCCTTTCGATATAAAGAGCAAGCGGAGCCAGATGAAAATGGGGCTTTTGTCCCCCCAGATGAACAAGCTCAAGGAAAAGTACGGCGAAAATACGCCAAAATATAACGAGGAACTGCAAAAATTTTATAAGGAAGAAAACATCAAGCCCCTTGGCGGATGCTTGTGGTCACTTCTTCCCATTGCGATCTTGATGATCCTGTTCCCCGTTGTGCGCCAGCCCCTGACCTATCTGATGAGCCTAACGGAAGCCCAGATTGCCGTAGTCGGGGAAACGCTGGCTGGCTTGGGGACGGAGATCGACATGGCCTCCGGCTGGAGCCAGATTTATCTCGTCCAGGCCATGTACGCGCACTTTGACGCGATTCAGGCCGCCCTGCCGGACGCCACGGGCCTGTTTCCCCTTAACATGACCTTTTTTGCCGGGATCAATCTGGGCAGTGTGCCGAAATGGAACTTCTTTCTCCAAGAAAGCTGGACCGCCCAGGATGTCATGCTGTTTTTGATTCCCGTCATTTCGGCGATCACGGCCTATTTCTCCCAAAAAATCTCTACAGCCACCTCTTACCAACAGATTGATCAAACCCAGCAGGGAACGATGAAAGCCATGACCCTTATTGGTCCGGTGCTCTCCCTTTGGATCGGCTTCACCTACCCCGCCGCCATGAACATTTACTGGCTGACCCAGAATCTCGCCAATATGGTCATAACCGCCATTACCAACAAACGCCTGACACCGGAATACAACGCCCTTGTGGCAGAGCGGGACGAAAAGGAGCGCAAAAAGGAAGCGGAGCTGGAGGCCAAGCGTCAGGAAACGGAGCGGCTGAAAGCCTTGGGCATTACGGAAAAAAACCGAAGCACCTCCAAGAAAAAGCAGCAGAAAGCGGAAAAGGAAAAGGACATCCAGCGGCGGGCCGCCGTCAAGAAGGCAGATTTGGAGCGGCCGGACGAGCCCAGCCGGGCAGGCAACCGCCACTTTGCCCGGGGTCGAGCCTACAACCCGGACCGTTTCATTGAAATCACCGACGCTTCGGAAAGCACTGCTCCGGCGGCGGAACCTGACGCGATTGAATCCCCGGCGGACGAAGCGCCGCGCATAGATGCAAGCAACGCGGCCTTCGATTCTTACGCTGAGAGCGCATATGAGGATGATTCGGACTGGGACGATACGGAGCTGATTGAGGCCGACGGAAGCGATTCCGAGGAGACGGAAGCGTAAGGGCGCGGCATTCCGCTACGTGAGATTTGCTTGTAAAGGAGAATACGAATGCCTGAAAAGACGATTGAGGTATCCGGAAAAACAGAGGAGGAGGCCATCGCCAAGGGGCTGGCGGAGCTCCATCTGGAACGGGATGCGGTATCCGTTGCGATTGTACAGCGGGCCAAGTCCGGGTTTTTGGGGATCGGCGCGGCGCCTGCCATCGTGTCACTCCGTTATTCCTATGAGGAAAACGCTTCCCAGCAGGCGCGGGCCGCGGCCTTCTTAACGGGGCTGCTCACGCGCATGGGTTCCGACGCCGTCCCGGTGATCCATGCAACGGAGGAGGCGCTTCAGGTCGAGCTGAAGGGCGGCGAACAGAAAATCGGGATGCTGATCGGCCGTCGGGGCGAGACGCTGGACGCCATTCAGCACCTGACCAACTACATCGTCAACCATGGAAAGGAGAAACGGATTCGCATCACCATCGACGCAGAGAATTATCGAAAAAAACGGGAAGAATCGCTGATCAGGCTGGCGGAAAAGGAAGCCGGCAAGGTGGTGCGGTACCGGAAAAACAGGACGCTGGAGCCTATGAACGCCTATGAACGGCATGTAATTCACACAGCCCTGCAGGACTATGATGGCATCTCCACCTATTCCACCGGCACGGATCCGGGCCGGAGAGTGGTGATCGCGTTCAACCGAACGAAAACCGGCGGCAGCCAAGAATGAAAAAGAAAAAGCGGCGGCCGGATCCCGGCCGCCACTTTTATTTGCAGACGATAACAGGTTTCGAATTCCATTTAAAAACATTCTATGTTCTTACAGCGCGAAGCGCGTATGGAATTTATGAGACGTGCCGCGCAGCAGCGCGGCGTGCTCGCGCCGCCTTCAAATGGAATACGATCATTTGGAAGCAGTTTTAGTCTCCGAACCGTATTAACTTCACATTTTCCGAAATTTCGGACAGGGCTTTCGAGGCCTCCATGTCATAGCTGTTCGTTTTTGCCATATCCCCCAAAGCCACCATGCCTACAACCTTGCCGTCGCTGACGACCGGCAGCCGCCGCACCTGCTCCGAAGCCATCAGCCGGGTAGCCTGTCGCACGTCCTCCCCCGGACTGACCGAAACCACGTTCTTCGACATGATATCCCGCACCGGCGTCGTCTGCGGATCGTTTTCCGCGGCGACACACCTGAGGACGATGTCCCGGTCCGTCACAATGCCCCGGAGCTTGCCGTCCTGCGTACAGACCGGGACGGAGCCTATGTTGTGGCGGTAAAACAGGCGGGCGGCCAAGGACGCCGGCTCGTCCGGGGAAACGGTTACCACGTTTGGACTCATAATATCACTGATCAGCATATGCAAAACCTCCAAAATCTTGATTGGTCCATGAAAATAGTATCGACAAAAGGGGGTAGGTTTATACGGGCCGGCGAAAAACGGCGCCGTATTCAAGCAATGGAGCATACGGATTATATGCGCCTTGCCCTCCGTCTGGCGGCCCTGGCCGGAGCGGCGGGCGAGATTCCCGTGGGCTGCGTCGTAACAAATAGGGACGGCGCTGTGATCGGAACCGGCCATAACCGCCGGGAATCGGACCGGAGCGCCGTGGCCCACGCGGAAATCCTGGCCATTGAGGCAGCCTGCCGTGCCCTTGGGAATTGGCGTCTGGACGACTGCAGCCTCTATGTAACCCTGGAGCCCTGCCCCATGTGCGCGGGGGCGATTCTGAACGCCCGCATTTCCAGGGTGTTTTACGGCACCCGGGACCGGCAGACGGGGGCCTGCGGCGGCGTTTTAAACCTTTTTATGGAGCCCTTTGATCACACCCCCCAGCTAACCGGCGGGGTCCTGGAGGCGGACTGTACCGCAGCGCTTCAGGCCTTTTTCAAAACGCTGCGGCGCTGACCAGGGGTTCATCCGGCAAGCGCTTGCGCTTTCCCTCGGTTCGCCCATCGCACGCAGCCTACGTCAAACGGAAAAGGAACCGCAACGGTATTCCCGTTGGGGTCCCTTTTTGCAGGCGCAAGGAACATTTACGCGGCGTTATCCGGGCCGCCTCTATATCTCTTTGCCAAGATATTTGTGAAGCATTTCCATCACCGCAACGAAATCAAGGGGTTTCCCCACATGGTCGTTCATCCCGGCCGTGAGACAGCGCTCAATATCCTCCCGGAACACATTCGCGGTCATTGCAATGATCGGAATGCGCCCCGCCTCCAACGCCGGGAGCGCCCGGATTCTCCGCGTAGCCTCATATCCGTCCATTTCCGGCATCTGGATATCCATGAAGATCATATCGTAACGCCCAGGATCGTCCTCAAATTTCTGAAGCGCCTCCGCCCCGTTTTCCGCGCAATCGATGGCCATGCGGGTGGGCTCCAGCAAGGCCAGGACAATTTCCCGGTTGATTTCCACGTCCTCGGCCAGCAGCAGCGTGCATCCCTCAAAGTCGCTGGCCTCATCCCGGTTCATTTCCTCCGCCGCGGCCAGCTTTTCCTCTCCCATGCATTCCGCGATGCTGTCGGCAATGGCGGACGGAAGCAGCGGCTTGGCCAGGAATTTATCCACGCCCGCGCCCTTGGCCTCCGCCTCCACAACACTCAGCTCCGCAGCGGAAATCATGATGACAACAGTATTCCCCATGTCGTTCGCCTTGATGCGGCGGGTCAACTCAATCCCGTCCATATTGGGCATCTTCCAATCCACGAAGCATATGTCATAGCTGCCGTTTTTCGCGATCAGGTCTAAAGCCTCCTCCCCGTTCGCCGCGACAGCAAATTCGATGCCGAAACGCCCCAAAACCTCTGCGAAGTATTCCCTGATTTCCACCGAATCGTCCACCATCAACACCCGCACGCCGCTCCAGTCAATGCGGGGATCCGCACTCTCCTCCGCGCCGCGCTTTGCCTGAATGGTGAACAGGAAGGTGGAGCCTCTGCCCAGCTCGGACTCGACCCAGATTTGTCCGCCCATCAGCTCGACAATCCGTTTTGAGATGGCAAGGCCGAGCCCGGTGCCGCCGAATTTGCGGGAAGTGCTGCTCTCGGCCTGCTGGAAGGACTTGAACAATTTGCTCTGCTGCTCCTGGCTGATCCCAATCCCCGTATCTGCCACCTCAAACCGGATGGTGCAAACGCCGTCCTGTTCCTCAACAAAGCGGACATTCAGACGGATGGTTCCCTGCTCCGGCGTGAATTTCACGGCGTTGGAAAGCAGATTGGTTATGACCTGGGTCAGGCGCTGGTCATCCCCGATAATCCGCCGGGGTATGTCCTTGGCGATATGTATGGTGAAATCCTGCTGCTTTTCATCCGTCTTAAAGCTGATGACATTTACAACCTTTTGCAGCATCTTTTCCAGGCTAAATTCTTCATAGGAAAGCTCCAGCTTGTTTGCCTCGATTTTTGACATATCCAGCACGTCGTTGATGACCCCCAGCAGGTGGTTGGAGGCGCCCTCAATCTTATTCAGGCAATAGTCCTTCCGTTCTGCGTCCGGCGAGGATTTGGCGATTGTGGTCATGCCGATGATCGCGTTCATCGGCGTACGCATCTCGTGGCTCATGTTGGAAAGGAAATCGCTCTTCGCATGGTTCGCTTGCTCTGCCTTTTCCCGGGCCACCTCAATCTCCGTCACGTCAATAGAGGTAATGATATAACCGGCCCGCTTCTTGTCCTTATCCAGGAAATACTTGGCCGTGCCCTTGAGGTAGAGGTTTTGCTCCTTCAAATAATAGGCCTCGGCGTCCCTGCCTTCCTCCAGGGCCGTGATCGGGCAGTATTTGGTGCCGGTCGGATAAATGCTGCTTTCGCTGTACGAGGTGCCCGTGATCTCCTGAAGGGTCATGTTGCAGAGTTTAAGCCCGTAATCGTTCATATAAATAATCTTGCGTTCCAGGTCGGTAATGCACAGGGGTCCGTTTGTGCTGGCGGCGATATTATCGGCCATATCGTCAAAGGAGTCCGCCAGAACGCCGAATTCGTCCTTCTCCGGTGAATTGAAACGGAATTGCCGCTCACCGGAGCGGAACCGGGTGATCCCCGTAACCAGCCGGGTGATGTCCCCCGTCAGGAACGCCGCCAGCCAGATGGCAATGCAAATCACAAGAAGAATCAGCAGCAGGGCGGTGGTAAGGAATTTGGCGGACAAGCTCATCATCGTCTCGTTGATGGTGGTGTCCAGCTTTTCCCCGGTCTCCACGGCGGGCTGGATAAAGTCCTCCAGTCCCGCGCCGATGGTTACGACGCCAAAGCCCCGCTTGGAATAGTCATTTGCTTCCGAGGGGGCGTATTGCCCTGTATAATACGGAATGGCGGCCACTGTGGTTGGCTTATTAATCCCGCTCCACAGAATATAGAAGGAACCGGAGCCGCCGTCCACAGACAAATCCATCCAGCCCGTGCACTGGGGTGCGTTATTGAGGTATCGCCCGTCCAGGCCCACAAGCCCCGCTTGAGTCAAGGCAGCGGCGGGCTTCTTTTCTCTCGACTGATTGTCAAAGGAGGCGACATTGTAAGCCTCAATGAAGTCCATCCAATAATCGATCCCGCTTTCCTGCCAGGCGTCATAGATGCTCTGCTCCAGCCAGGGCGTCATCGCCTCACCGGTTTCCGGGTCATAGCCCACAATCGAATGATGCCGCGGGTGCGCGATGCTCCTGCACTGATAGTCCCAGATGAATGCGTAATTCCCTTCGTAAGCGCTGGGTACCTCTGTATACCGCTCGCTCATGGGTGTAATATGATCCACAAATTCCATGATGTGGTCATGATTCAAGGCCAGCGTCACATAGCCGATGATCGCCCCGCTTCCGTCCGTCACCGGTGTGGCCCACCGCACGATCCCCTCAAAGCGCTGTCCATTGGGGTTTTCCTGTCCGGCGTAGGCCTGCGCCTCGGGGGCGTATTCGATATCGTAGCCCCGCTCCTCCGATGCCGTTTCCACGATGCTGGGGGTGTACATCCCGATGTAATTGGAACCCACATACGCGCCAATCACGTCTGAAACGTAGATTTCACCGGCCTCCAACTCCTGCAGCGCATCGAAATAGGTCTCCGCCTTCACGTAAGTGTTCGCCTTGTCCGACACGTTTTTGAGAGCGGAATCCAGCTGGTAGTTGACCTTGGTGGAGGCAGGGGTAACATATTTTACGATCTCGTTTCCGTCCAAATCCAAAAATGTGATCTCATCATAGAGGGGGATATCAATATAGGAATAGCTTTCCGGCTGGCGGTAGCGGAACGCGCCCATATTGTTATTTTCTTCATTGCTGGAAACACCGCCGGTAGCACCCTCCGCCGTTTCCGTTTTCCCGGTTTCCGCGAGAACCCAGGAAGCACCGTCCTCGGCCAGCGTCCATTCTCCGGTGGTGATGATCCGCCCCACCATGCTTTCCACAAATTGAGCGTAATTTTCTTCCGTGGGCTCCAGCCCGGCTATGTATAAAATATCGGCATCCCGGGCGTAAAGAAACGTGGCCACCTCGTTTGCCGTGTCCGTGGTCAGCCGTTCGATGCTCTCGATTGCCGCGTCGTTCAAGGCCTCGGAAGAGTCCGAGACGGCAATTTCGCTGATCTGACGGCCAAGCGCACCGATCTGCTGCCAGGCGGCGACCGCCAACAGGACGAAGGGAATGATTTGCGCCACGAGAAACACAAGCAGCATTTTCCCACGCAATCCAATCCCGAATTTGTTCGTTATTCTCGCAAATATTCTGCTAAACGCATCCGTCGCTTTTTTCACTGCAATCTCCTCATTTGCCATATATACCACAGGCTTTTTTGCCAAGCCCGGCCCATATGGCAGGCTTCGGCTGCCATATGGGCCGGGCAAAAGCGCCCTGTGCGTGAAAGGATAATGATATCCACTAAATTATAATCTATATTCCATACTCTGTCAACAAAAACCGGGCGTTCCCGGCCAAGGGCGGCCGCTTCCCGCCTCAAAATTCATCTGTTTCCCATCGATTATGGCAAGTGAAAAAATGTATTTACAAATCGCACGAGAGGCTTTATAATATACAGGTTGTAATCAAAAACGAGGTGTTGTATGGAACCGGAATTTCCAGATATACTTTGCTTGCTTCGGCATGAAAAGAAGATCAGCCAGCGGAAGGCGGCGGAGGAGCTTCAAATATCCCAGGCGCTGCTATCGCATTATGAAAACGGGCTTCGGGAGCCGGGGCTTGCCTTTGTACGCAGGGCCTGCGATTACTATAATGTGACGGCGGATTACCTGCTGGGCAGGTCGGCGCTTCCCGGTGGGGAGCCGAAACTGACCGAAATGACGCAAAGCTTGGGCGCGCACGAGGAAGACAACCCGGTGCAATTGTTTGGAAGCGTGATAACGGTTTTATTCAAGCTGCTGGACGGGCTGGGTGGGACCGCGCTTTCGCTGGAGGCGTGCCGGATTTTTGAGGCCGTCGCGTATAAGCTGTTCCGATATGCCATGAAGCTGAGGGACGATGAGATGCGGTTTTCCGTGCCGGAGGATAGCTTTCCCGATTTAAGCGACGTGGAGCGGCGGCTTTCCGAGCTGCAATTCCGTGCGGCCCTGAACCGACTGAAGGCGGGGGCAGATTCCGCCCCGGTGCATGAAAAATACTTTGAGAAGGAATTTCCGGTTCTCTGCGGCAATCTGGAGAAGATGCTGGAACGGATAGACCAACGGATCTCGCGACACCAGGAGGGAAACGAGGATGCAAGATAAGCTTCGGAATTTTTCAATCATCGCCCACATCGACCACGGGAAATCCACCCTGGCCGACCGTCTGCTGGAGCGGTGCAACGCCGTCGAGGCCCGAGACATGGAAAGCCAGATCTTGGATAATATGGAGCTTGAAAAGGAGCGGGGCATTACCATTAAGGCCAGGGCGGTTCGGCTGCAGTACAAGGCCGCGGATGGGGAGACCTATATTTTGAACCTGATCGACACGCCGGGCCATGTAGACTTCAACTACGAGGTGTCCAGGAGCTTGGCCGCCTGCGAGGGGGCGGTCCTGGTGGTGGATGCGGCCCAGGGAATCCAGGCTCAGACCATTGCAAACACCTATCTGGCCCTAGAGCACAATCTGGAGATTTTGCCGGTGATCAACAAGATCGACCTGCCGGCGGCGGAACCCGCGCGGGCCAAGCAGGAGATTGAGAATGTGATCGGCATCCCTGCTGAGGACGCGCCGGAAATTTCAGCGAAAAAGGGGATCGGGATCGACGAGGTGCTGGAAGCAGTTGTGGCGCAGATCCCACCGCCGAAGGGCGATCCGTCCGCGCCCCTGCGGGCCCTGATTTTTGACAGCCAATATGACAGCTATAAGGGTGTGATCGTATACATCCGCGTTGTGGACGGCACCCTCCGCCGGGACATGGAGATCCGGATGCTGAATACCGGGGCGGCGTACAAGGTGGTGGACACGGGGCACCTGCTTCCCATGGGACTGGAGCCCTGTAATGAGCTTCAGGCGGGGGACGTGGGGTATTTCACCGCCAGCATCAAAAATGTGGCCGACACGCAGGTGGGCGACACGGTGACCGGCGCGGAGAATCCGGCGGCGGAGGGCCTGGCGGGGTATCGGCCGGTTCAGCCCATGGTGTTTTCCGGCGTGTATACCACCGACGGCGCAAAGTATCCCGACCTACGGGACGCTTTGGAAAAATTAAAGCTCAACGACGCGGCGCTTTCCTACGAGCCGGAGTCCTCCGCCGCCTTGGGGTTCGGCTTCCGCTGCGGCTTTTTGGGGCTCCTGCATATGGAGATTGTCCAGGAACGGCTGGAGCGGGAATACAATCTGGATTTGATCACCACCGCGCCCAGTGTTATCTATATGGTGACAAAAACGGATGGGGACCGGCTTCGCGTGGATAATCCCTTAAACTACCCAGACCCGGCTCGGATTGATTTCGCGGAGGAGCCGTATGTGAAGGCGTCCATGATGTGCCCGGCGGAGTATGTGGGGGCGATCATGGAGCTGTGCCAGGACAGGCGCGGGGATTATCAGGGCATGACCTATCTGGACGCCGTCCGAGTGGAACTGCGGTATGACATGCCTTTGAACGAAATCATCTATGACTTTTTTGACGCCCTAAAGTCCCGGAGCCGGGGCTATGCGTCCCTGGACTATGAATTTGCCGAATACCGGCGCAGCGACCTTGTAAAGCTGGATATCCTGCTAAACGGGGATGTGGTGGACGCACTGTCCTTTATTGTCCATAAGGAGAAGGCGTACCAGCGGGGTCGCCGGATTGTGGAAAAATTGAAGGAGCATATTCCACGGCAGCTATTCGAGGTGCCTGTTCAGGCCGCCATCGGTGGGAAGATTATCGCGCGAGAGACCATACGGGCCCTTCGGAAGGATGTGCTGGCCAAGTGCTATGGCGGGGATATTACCCGGAAGAAAAAGCTTTTAGAGAAGCAGAAGGAAGGAAAAAAGCGGATGCGGAATTTGGGGAGTGTGGCCGTGCCGCAGGAGGCGTTTATGGCGGTTTTGAAGCTGGACGAATAGCGGGATTGTTTTTTCTCCGGGGTCGGGCCAGGTTCGCCCCATGGGGCGAAAAAAACTTCAGTTCCTACATCTACGGGATAGATGGAATAAACCGGCGGGTTCTTAATGCCTGGGCTTGAATTCTGCTTATGTCAATTTACAACCGGAAAGAAGCCATACCTTAAATGGCGTAATTTCAGCTTTTCTGGTTTTATATGCGCTGGAGTTAAACCATATAAAAATACTTATCCAGCCTACATGTAAGAATACATCTTTCATATCAAAAATAAACCAATCGAACAGCCCGATATAATCAAGGCTGCCACCCCAAAAGACAACGTCAATAAAGGAGCAGATAATTCCAGTTAACGCCGTACAAAAGCCTACGTCGAGCCACAGGTTTGATTGGGCGGCCAAATATCTCTGATATCTGTAAAGCAGCATGATTCCAATCGCGGCAGTGAATTGGAAAAGAACCATCAAGAAGACCGGCGCAACAATACTTGCCATGCTTGCAATCCAGTTCAAATTCGTGTTTTGATACGGCTCGAACCGTAAACTGTTTGGAATGAAGGTTATTCGCTTCTCCATAGCAAAATTCCAAATCAGAACCTTTATCGACTGTTCAAGCATTATGAGGATTCCAGCAATTAACCACTGTTTTTTCATTTGCGTCTCCCTACTTCGATACAACGTGCCAATGATACATAGCAAGCGGAAGAGGACAAGCGCAGTGCTTGCCATTTTCCGTGGAAAATGCTGCCCGCATCTATAGAAAAAGAGCTTTAGGGAATCGCTTCCCAAAAGCTCTTTTTCAGGCTTGAATTCTGGTTTTTTGCCACAAATTCATAATGCTAGCCTTTCGTGGCGGAGACGGAGAGATTCGAACTCTCGCACGCTTTAACACGTCTACTCCCTTAGCAGGGGAGCCCCTTATAGCCACTTGGGTACGTCTCCATGTCGAAAAGCATTATACACCGAAAACCTCTGCGCGTCAAGAGGGATTTTGCGGGCCTTCACTACCATTAGCCCAGCAGGGTGGCCAGCCACTCGACAAGGGGCAGGTAGAGCAGCGGAAGGAATACGGCCGGCAGCATGTTACCCACCCGCAGCATTTCCCGGCCCAGCCTCAGCATGTTGATGGCGATACCAATAATGATCGTACAGCCTACCGCCGACATTTCGCCGATCACGGCTTCCGAAAGGTAGGGAGCTGCCGCGCCCGCGAGCAGCGTGAACCCGCCCTGATAGGCAAGCAAAGGGATTACGGAAAAGGCCACGCCGCTGCCCATCGTAGCGGCGAAGGTAATCGCCGTGACGCCGTCGATTACGCCCTTGGAAACCAAAATGGTATAATCCCCCCGGATCCCCGCCTCCAGACTGCCCATAATGGCCATGGAACCAACGCAGAACAGCAGGGCTGCGGAGACAAATCCCTCCGTGAACCGGCCGCTTCCGCCGTTTCCCGCGAACCGGCGGCGCAGCAGCTCACCCACCGCGTCCAGCCGGTCCTCAATCCGCAGCAATTCGCCCAAAAGCGTTCCCAGCACGATGCAAATAATCAGGCATAGTGTATTTTCCGTCTTGATGGCGCCGGATATGCCGATGCCTAGGACGGCCAGCCCCAGCACGGCAGTGATGCTTTTCATCAGCTTTTCGGGAATCTGCCGTTGAAACAGGAGCCCGAGGCCGCTTCCAAGAAGCACTAAAATCACATTTATGAGTGTTCCAATCATGATCGTGTCTCCATATAGGATAGAATCCTCCGCCCGGACGGAGTTACTTTAGGCTACGGCGATTTTTTATAATGGCGGCGGGAATGTGACCAAAATGTAAACATTTCTTCAAATTAATGAACTTTTTTTTCAGTCTGTTGACGCAATGCCCAAGGCGGCATATAATAATTACAAAGGAAATCGCATTCTCAGACGCAAATTCACAGGAAAGGGGGCGGCGCCGATGAAGGTGAGGCTGCAGCGGTTTATGGCGGGGCGGTATGGCGTGGATGATTTCGGGCGCTTTCTGAATGTCCTGATCTTGGCCTTCCTGCTGATCAGCATCCTTGTCCTTCCGGAGCTTTTGTGTTTAGGCGTTGGCCTGCTCGCCTACCAATATTATCGAATCCTGAGCCGGAATATTCAGGCCCGCGCCGCTGAAAACGGCGTGTACCTTAAGCTGCGGGGCCGTATCCAGGGCTGGGCGGCCCGGAACAGGCAGCATATGGAGCAGAGGAGGATTTATCACTTTTATCGCTGTCCCGCCTGCCGCCAGAGGCTGCGGATTCCCAGGGGGAAGGGGAAAGTGTCGATCACCTGCCCCAACTGTCAGGCCCAGTTTATGAAAAAAAGCTGAAGCTTTCAGAGGCTTTTGAGACTCCGGAATACCGGAGGAAAGACCCGGCGAGACAAACCGTTTCGCCGGGTCTTTCCTATAGCCGGAAATTGGCTTACTTCAATTCTACCTTTGCGCCCGCTTCCTCCAGCTTCTTCTTCAGCTCCTCGGCCTCGTCCTTGGAGATGGCTTCCTTCAGCGTGGCAGGCACGCCTTCCACCTTGGCCTTCGCCTCGGCCAGGCCCAGGCCGGTAATCTCGCGGACGACCTTGATCACCTTGATCTTCTCGGCGCCGAAATCGGTCATAACGACGTCAAACTCCGTCTTCTCCTCCGCGGCGGCCGCGGCGGGAGCGGCGGCCACGGCCACAGCCGCGGGGGCGGCGGCGGATACGCCGAACTCGTCCTCCAGGGCGTGAACCAGCTCGGACAGCTCCAAAACGGTCATATTCTTTACTTCTTCAATCAAAGCGGTAACTTTTTCGCTTGCCATTGATACGTCCTCCTAAAATATAAAATGTAAAACCTGTGTCCGCTGCTTTGGGTGTGCCGCTTACGCGGCCTTTTGATCCGCGATGGCCTGCAGAGCAACCGCCAGGCCGCGGATATTGGCGTTCAGGACATTTGCCAGACCGGATACGGGGGCCAGCATCGTGCCCAGAACCTGCTGTACCAGTACCTCCTTGGCGGGAAGCTTGGATAGCGCCTCCACCTGCTCGGCCGAGATTACGTTGCCGTCTACATAACCGGCCTTGACGGAGATCGGAATATTGGGCTTGCCGATATAATCATACAGAACCTTGGCCGGAGCCACCGGATCCTCCGTCGAAACGGCGAGGGCCGACGGTCCCTCAAGAAACGGCTCCAGCGCATCAAGGCCCGCCTGTCGGGCAGCCAGGCGAAGCATGGTGTTCTTGACGACGGTATAGTCCACCCCGGCTTCACGCAGCTTCCGGCGCATTTCGGTATCCGTGGCCACGTCAATTCCCTTATAGTCCACC
>Ga0153972_1000058_pt1 | contig 30185 bp, 30 predicted proteins | sample TSGA056MetaG_FD_104732 | JGI IMG/M metagenome (GOLD analysis project Ga0153972, IMG submission 104732) | Attine ant fungus gardens microbial communities from Georgia, USA - TSGA056 MetaG | ecosystem: Host-associated > Fungi > Mycelium > Unclassified | place: USA: Georgia, George L Smith State...
CCACCTGTTCACAGGAACAGTTATGGACAATATCCGCTACGGCAGGCTTGATGCCACCGACGAGGAATGCGTTGCAGCCGCTAAAACTGCTAACGCCCATAACTTCATCAGGCGACTTCCCGATGGCTATAACACAATGGTCACAGGCGATGGCTCAAACCTTTCCCAAGGTCAAAGGCAGCTTCTTGCAATCGCAAGAGCATCTGTAAAAGACCCTGCCGTCATGGTTCTTGACGAAGCCACAAGCTCAATCGACACCAGAACCGAGCAGCACATCGAAAAAGGCATGGATGCACTGATGCAGGGCAGAACAGTCTTTGTAATTGCCCACCGCCTGTCAACCGTTCGCAACTCCAATTGCATTGTAGTAATTGAAGGCGGACAGATCGAAGAAAAGGGCGATCACAGTGAGCTTTTGGAAAACAAGGGCAGATACTATATGCTCTACACTGGTCAGAACGTACTAAGCTGAAAATAAGAAAAGGGCTGCCGGGAAACGACTTATCAGTCGAAAAAAGTGTGGACAGGAATATGCCTGTCCACACTTTTTTGGTAAATCATATTTTTCGTGTCAGCTTAATAGTTCTCCGGTACCGTTGCTCCCATAGTAGTGGTATTTGTCAATATCTACTCCTTCGATAAGATCATCGGGAATATCACGTGCATTTATGATTATCCGGATTTCTCCATCAATTTTAGCAACAAATGAATATCCCATTTCATATATCTCCGCCAGCTCTGCCTTTGTCAAAAAAACGTATAGTTTGTCGTTGATCTTTTCATATTGCACGACCTCCATACTTAGTAAACGAGGAGCGCCATCTATCATCATTTGCTTAAAATATTCATACTCAGGTTTATAAAAACATAATTCATACACATCGGGGTTATTCTCGCCTCTAAGTTCTATAAACTGAGTGACAAGATTTTTATATTCTCTTGGAATAGTGTTTCCGATTGAAAGAATAACAAGCACCACAATTATTAATACAACGACCAGAAATATAAAAAAGATAGGTTTTCTAGTATTATTCATTTTACTTTCAATAAATATCACCGCCAATACCAAGAATATTTATTGATTTAGCTTATTAACAGTTCCACTCGACCAATATAAATCCAATTTTTTACCTTACTCAATGACTTTTTCCTTCATGCCGATTTAATTTCGACATGAATAATTTCTAATGAGTGGCATATTCTGCATTCAATCCAATAATAACTGTCAATATTTTTTTGGAATAAATCCTAAATATTACATAATCTTTTATCAATAGGCCCAATCGTTTCGATCAAATTTGCGGTAAAGTATCTCTTTTTGTTAATCCGACTATAGAAAAAACGCAGATGTCACCCAGTTTCAGGTATAGTCTGCGTTTTTTAATCTTTTTCCGGAATGGCCACTGTCCGCCTGACTACTTTCTGGCGTGCCCACTGCTGATTATAACGTCATACACTTCCTGCGCATATTTTTCGCAGATTTCGATGTCCTCAGCTTCCACCATAATGCGAACCATTGGTTCAGTTCCGCTTTTCCTAAGCAAAAGCCTTCCATTATCGCCAAGAGTATCGGAAACTCTTTTTGCGGCTGCCTTGACAGTCTCGTCTGCAAGGGTAGCGTCCTTGCTTTCAACAAGCACGTTTTTTAGCACCTGCGGATAGAGCTTCAAATCCTTCGTAAGCTCTGACACTGTGCGCTTCCTATCAAGCATAACCTGCATGATTTTTAGCGCCGTAAGCATTCCGTCGCCCGTTGTGGCGTATTTCGAAAAAATGATATGACCCGACTGCTCGCCGCCGATCAAATGTCCATTTGCCCTCATGTTTTCATAGACATATTTGTCGCCAACGTCAGTCTTTTCATAGCCTATGCCTAGAGCATCCAGAGCCTTGTAAAGACCCAGATTTGCCATTATGGTTGTGACAATTTTGGTGTCCTCAAGATTGCCCTTTTCCTTCATATAGCGACCCATCATGTATAGAATCTGATCGCCATCTACGCTGTTTCCGTTTTCGTCAATTGCAAGACATCTGTCGCCGTCGCCGTCAAAGGCGAAACCAACATCAAGTCCGTTTTCCAAAACAAGATTGCGCAGATTTTCCATATACGTTGAGCCGCAGTTAAGGTTGATGTTCAGTCCGTCCGGACGATTGCCGATGACATAGGTGTCTGCACCCAAAGCATCAAAAACACTTTTTGCAATCATCCATGTGCTGCCGTTAGAGCAGTCAAGCCCGACCTTTTTACCCTTGAACGAATGCTTTGCAAGTCCGATAAGATAGCCGATGTAGCGATTCCTGCCCGAAGCATGATCAACGGTCATGCCAATTTTATCCCTTTGAGCGCAGGCAATTTCCGGTATCTCACCGTCGATATATTTTTCGATTTGTGCAAGGACTTCCTCCTCCATCTTTTCGCCGTTGGAGTTAATAAGCTTTATTCCATTATCAAAATATGGATTATGGCTTGCAGAAATCATTATTCCGCAATCGAAATCGTCAATCTGAGTTATGTAGGAAACACTGGGTGTTGATGTAACGTGCAATAAATAAGCATCCGCTCCGGCGCAGGTGATTCCGGCTGTAAGCGCCGCCTCAAACATATAGCTTGACCTGCGTGTGTCCTTGCCGATTACAATGTTGCATTTATGCTCCCTGCCGTAATACCACCCCAAAAACTGACCTATCTTAAAAGCGTGGTGAGCCGTCAGATTGACGTTTGCTTCGCCACGGAAACCGTCTGTTCCAAAATATTTACCCATAAAAAGATTACCTCCACAGGTTATTTTCCGATAATTCTATCATAATCCTATCCTTCAAACAAGATATTGAGTATATTTTTCGCTTGTTTTGTCAAAAATATGAGCAACTTCGGAGGTCGAATAATGATAATTATTTTTTCAAGAACCATCCTAATTTTCTTGTGTCTTCTTGTGTTTATGCGCATAATGGGTAAGCGCCAGCTTGGCCAGCTTCAGCTATCCGAGCTGGTCGTTTCGATTTTAATTGCTGACCTTGCAGCCATGCCGATGCAGGATTCCGGAATACCGCTGCTAAACGGACTATACCCCATTTTGCTGCTGCTTTCGCTTGAGCTGCTGATTTCTGAACTATCGCTGAAGAGCATAAAGTTCCGTGGTGTTATTTACGGCAAGCCCACGATTCTCATAAGAAACGGAAAGATTAATCAGCAGGGAATGAAGGAATGCCGCTTCACAATTGACGAGCTTATCGAGGAGCTGCGAGGCACCGGAATTTCAGACATTGGCAAGGTTCGCTACTCAATTTTGGAAACCGATGGCTCGCTAAGCTCCATACTCTATGCAAGCGAGCAGCCTGTTACGCCCTCAGCTCTTGGTCTGGATGTTTCGGAAGTGAACCATCCTTATATTATAGTCGATAAGGGTAGGGTTATGTCCCAAAATCTAAAAAGCTACGGACGTGACGAGGCATGGCTTAAAAAACAGCTAAAGGCGCACGGTGTTAAACACCCTAGCGAGGTCTTCACTTTAATAGCCTCCGGCGACGATCAAATATATTTTCAGAAAAAGGAGATCAAATGAAAAAACTTTGTCTTAGTATAGCGCTGATTCTCCTAGTTCTGACCGCCATACTTCTGTGCACCCACCGTCTTGAGAGCATTACTGATGATATGAATATCTTGATAGATGAAGCGATATCGTTATCCGAGGAAAAAGACTATGCCTCCGCAGAAACAAAGCTGCAAGAGGCATTAGAAATATGGCACTCAAGCGACCCGTTTACGAGCACGTTTTTGAGCCATGATGAAATCGAAGGAATGGTCTATGCCCTTTATGAAGCAATAAAGGATCTTGCAAACGAACACGGCGACGCCTTTAAAATAAGCTCGCAAAAGCTCAAGGAGCAAATTTATTCGCTTTTAGAAAGGGAGCATTTGTCGCTAAGCACACTATTTTAGCCCTTGCTTTGCACCATTTTATTAAGCTCGTCCATGAAGGTTTCAACATCGCTGAAGCTACGGTAGACTGAAACAAAGCGGACGTAAGCAACCTCATCAAGGTCACGAAGACGAGCCATTATAAGCTCTCCGACCTTGTCGGACTTAACTTCGCTTTCAACCATTCCGCGAAGCTCCTGCTCAATATCGTCGGCGATAATTTCAAGCTGCGCCATCGATATCGGGCGCTTCTCACATGCTGTCAGCATTCCTTTTATAATTTTAGACTTGTCAAACGCCTGGCGAGTTCCGTCACGCTTGATTATTACAAGCGGTGTACGCTCAACAATTTCGTACGTAGTAAATCTTTTTTTACATTCCAGGCATTCTCTTCTGCGCCTGATGCTTGTCCCTTCGCTTGCAGGGCGTGAATCGATAACCTTGCTATCGTAGAAAGAGCAAAACGGGCATTTCATTTCAAATCCTCCATCGGTTTGTCTTTGTGTTTAACAGTATACAATATATTGTATCACATGTTTTTGCATGATGCTACATGTTTTTGAAAATAGTTTACCATAATTTTGGTGTTGCATTATTTCAAGAGTTTAACTAGACTAGAAAGAAAACCTTGAGGTGCCAACGAATGAAACGAAAACAAATTGCAAACACCCTTAACACAATGCCAAAACTGGCGCTTTACATATTACGGATTAGCATGATTATTTGTTGCGTTACGCTTTTTGTTTCTCTTGTGCTATTTGCGCTGCTATTTAGCAAAGACGTATTTGACTATGGGCTATACATGACGGCATGCACATTTCTTGAGGGTCCGCCGATGCTGCTTTTAATCGCTCATTTGGCAATTGTCGCCATTATCGATTTTAGCAGTAAATAGCTCAAGCACTTTCTGCCTTGTTGATATTATATTAAGAACCTGCAAAAGCGCATTTGATGACATTTTTGAAGGCAATTTAAGCTTTTCCTGAAGTATTTTGCGTTTATTTGCGCTATCTGCTCCGCCAAAAAGTCCGATAGAGTACAAATCTGCTTTCGTGAGCGCATCGTACCGGCAATGACCCTTGGCCTCATCTATAGTTGCGCCTGCATTTTTAAGCGCTGCAATAATCGCATCAGCGTTCATACCTTCAACACCAAGCTTGCCCTCCTTAGAGGGCGAGCTTTTCCGCTTTTCCTTGCCAAAAATCTCCGGGATATAGGCATTTTTAATATACTGCGCAGGAACAATGCCCTTAAGGAAATTACGGATCACCATGCCTGCACCATCTGAATCGGTCAGAATTATTATGCCACGCTCCTTTGCGAGCGTTCTAAGAAGCGTCTGCTTTCCCTTGTCCTTAAAGATGCCGAAGCCGCCAGTTTCAACGATGGTGGCATCAACAAAATTGCTTATCGTGCTTTTGTCATATCTGCCCTCAACGGCGATTACCTCACGTACCCTGATCATGCCTTTTCACCTGCCGCCAAAAGCACAAAAAGCTCCTTGAGCAGTACCTCGGCGTCAAGCCCCGTGCTTTTCATCTTCATGTCATATTCGGCACACAGCCTGACATTTTCGGCAGCCTTCTCTAGGCTTTGCCGATTTGCCGCTGCTTTAGTTTTGTTATAGATAAAGTCATGCTTAATTCCGGAAAGCTCCATGCCCTCAGAGGCCGGCAAATTGCGCCCGATTGCGAGCCTTACCGCATAAAGCCGGCGCATTTGCTGACCTATCAGGGCAAGCAGCATAATTGGATGCTCCTTGCTCTCCAAGAGATCCGAAAGCAAAACCGCCGCATCGTCAAACCTCCCGACACCAAGCATTTCGCACATCTCAAAGGCGTTTGCCTCCGCCTGCCGGCTTGCTGTTTTTTCTATGTCCGACAGACTTATTTCCTCGCCCTTAGCATAGGAGGCAATTTTGGTGATTTCTGGTATCAGCGTATTCATAAGTGTGCCGCTTAAAAACATAAGATGCTGTGCATTTTGCGGCGAAATGCGTTTTCCAACCGAGGCAAACCGCCTTATTACCCAGTCTGTCAGCATTCCCTGACTCTGCGCCGCGAACTGCAGTGCCTTGCCAGCGGATTTAACCACCTTAATATGCGCTAGCCGCAGGTCGGGAGTGTAGCCTGTGTCAAGAATTATTGCGAGCGTGCAATAATCGGGAATATCCGAAACTATCGACCTCAGCTGCTCAATATCAGCTGCCTTGCATTTGTTGATATCGAACGAGCGCAGGATTACAAGAGTGCGCTCTGCCATAAAAGGCATTGCGTCAACCGCTGCGGAAAGCTCTCCCATATCAAAGTTTGCTCCGTTTATACTGTGGCAGTTGAACTCCTCTTCTCCGTCTGCAATACAGGCACTTTTAAGGCTTTGCACAAACTGCTCCCTTAAATAATCCTCATCGCCGTAAAGAAGATAAAGCCGCTGCGCACCCTCGCTTTTAAGAAGCTTTATTTCCTCCGAATAATTCATTTTTGCTTCGTTCTTCTTCGCCATTTTTAGTCACCAACCGTTATTGAGAGGTTTCCCTCTGTATCTGTTCTGAAAACGCTTGCGCCGATATAATCGAACCTGTCAAGCGACTCCTGCGAGGGATGGCCGTAATTGTTATAGCCAACCGAAATAAATACTGTCTCGGGCTTTCCCGCCTTCAAAAGCAGCAACGAGGACGAGTTCTTCGACCCGTGATGGCCTGCAACAAAAAGGTCTAAATCGGGAATAGAGTAAGAGGCGGCAAATTTCTGCTCTGTCTTGGAATTCACATCGCCCGTGACGAGGAAATTAAAGTCGTGATACTCACCAAGTATTATTATACCTCTTTCGTTCGTCCCCGTCGAGCCCATCGGGGCAAAAAGGGTTAAATTCAAATCGTCCAAGGTGATTTTGGTGTTTTCCGACAGGAGTATAATTTCTGTGTCTCTATAAGCTGCGGCATCGCAAATTTCCTTGTAATGCTCGGAGCTTATTTGCTCCTCAGGCAAAATAATGCGTTTTACATTTGCGCGATAAAGCAGGGTTTCAACGCCGTCAACATGATCCTTGTCCATATGGGTCAAAATGAGCAAATCTACATTCCCTCTGCCCATGCCCAAAAGATAGCCTGACACTAAGTCGCCTGCATCCGTGACGTTGTATGTGTTTCCGCAGTCAATCATCACGGTGCTGCCGCTTTGCATGAAGGCGAGGGACTGTCCCTGCCCGACATCGATTGCCGTTACCTTAAAGGTGGTGACGGCGCTTGTCATGTTGAAAAATATCACGGCAAAAAGCGTTAATATACTTGCGCATGTGGGGATAACCGGTCTGAATCCCTTCCTAGGAGACAGCAGATAAGTGCCGGTGAAAACGACATATACAAAGGCAATCCACCACGAAAAGGCGTTTCCGCTTGTATAAATTGCCGCATACGGAAGTCTTGCAACAAACGCCGAAACCGCTAGAATATACCTAGGCAAAATTGCAAATATTCCAGCCAGAAATGATGCCGCGGCAGGCAGCAAAAGTCCAAAGATGCAGATAGCATACCCAAGTGTAAACGCAATCGAAACCGCCCACAGGCAGAGGATGTTTGTAATAATCGAATAGAGCGAGAAATAGCCAAACTGCAACGCTATGATTGGCACTGTGAATACCAGCGCAGCACAGGAGCTTGCGAAAACATCCACTAAGGATCTTAATACCGGAAGCAGCCGCCTTTTTATTGGGTTATTGCTGCCACTTGCGTCAAGTTTGCTCATAATACTGTCACGTATGCGGCCCGAAAACAAAACTAGTCCTGCCGTTGATGCAAATGAAAGCTGAAGGCTCACGCTGGCAATGCTTTGCGGATTTATCAGCAGCAAAATACACAGCGGCAGCGCAAGCGAAGTAAGTGCATCCGCCTCTCTTCTTGCAAGCGGCACAATCAGCAGCATTATCTGCAAAAATCCTGCCCTTACAATCGAGGGTGTGAAGCCCATCATCGCCATAAAAAATATAACGCACGGAATGCCAATAAACGCCGAAAGCCTTCGCCTTCCGCAGAAAACACGGATAAGTGCAATCAGGAATGAAATGTGCATTCCCGACACCGCAACGATATGGCTGATGCCCGAAACCTGCAAACTAATCGTATTGAGCTTCTGCTCATAAAACTCGGTCCTTGCTCCTGTCAGAAGCGATTTCATAAACGGCGCAACATCGCCGGGAAAAATTGCAAGTGCGGCATTTCCAATCGCATGAGATGCAATTTTCGGAAGATGCAAAAGCCCTAATTTGTGCCCTGTTACGCTGTAGCTGCCTTGCAGGATTGCCCTAATATATATTCCGCTAGCAAGATATGTATCAACCTCGTCTCCTCCGCTTTTTATAGCAGAGGTGAATTTCAGGTCAATTTCGAGCGTGTCGCCGATTGTTACATCTTCGAAGCCTCCGCTGTAGTTATAGATATAAAGCTTAACGCCGGGTAACCCCTCCTGCGTAATCTTTGCAGTGATTCGAGAGTAGCTATCGCCGAAGACAGGATAATCCGTAACCGAAACGCTAACAGTCTGTTCCCGCCCCACAAGCTCCTGCGCCGGAGCGATAAAAATCTTATAATGCGCCGCATTCCAGCCAAAGCCACACGCCATGCCAACAAGCATAATCATAGCCCGAAGCCGTGCATTTGCTCTTAAAAGAAGTGCAGGCAGCACAAGGGCAAGGCAAACGGCCGCAAGGATAATTTGCACCTTTTGCGGCAGCAGATAGTGCGAAAAAACGAGCGACAAGCATAGCCCCGCTGCAAAATGCAGGAGCTTTCTTATCGTCTCGTCTTTTGTTTTGCCCTTAATAAGCACTATTTTTTATACAAGGCTCTCGCCCATGTCTTTGCCGGCGAGAATGTGAAAATGCAGGTGGAAAACGGTCTGCCCGGCGTCTGCGCCGGAGTTTGAAATAACTCTAAAGCCTCCCTCAAGGTTTTCCTGCTTGGCAATTTTTGAAATAGCCTCAAAGCACCTTGAAACAGCAAAGGAGTTTTCTTCCGTAACATCAGCCGCAGAAGCAATGTGCACCTTCGGAATAACAAGAATATGCGTTGGCGCCTGTGGGTTTATATCACGAAAGGCGAAAACAGCCTCGTCCTCATAAACCTTGGCGGAGGGTATCTCCCCTGATATTATTCTGCAAAATAGGCAATCGTTCATTTGTTATCCCTCCATAATGTTTGCAACAAAACCGTCAACAGATGCAAGCGCATCGTCAAGCTTCAAAACTTCGGTTCCGCCGCCCATTGCACTGTCTGCCTTGCCGCCGCCCTTACCGCCGCAAATTGCGGAAACGTGCTTTACCAAAGCTCCTGCATTAATGCCCTTTGAAACCGCATTTTTGCCGCAAACAGCAAGCAGCGAAATCTTGCCCTCGTCCGTAACAGAGGACAAAACCGCAACAATATCGTCAGACTTGTCCCTTACCATGTCGCCAAACTGGCGAAGCTTGGCAGCGTCGGCATTTGGAACAGTGGCGGTTAAGACCTTAAACGGACCAATCTGCTTTGCGCCAAACATGAACCTTTCAACCTCGCCCAAGCTTTCGTGAGCTTCAAGCTTCTCGATTGACTGGCGCATACGGCGCATTTCCTCAATCTGGGTGTGAACCCTGGCGATAAGCTCGTTTGGCTTTGCCTTTAGTGTCTGGGAAATCTCATAAATCATTGCCTTGTTTTTGGACATTTCTGCAAGGCATTCCATACCTGTAATAGCCTCAATGCGGCGAACGCCAGAGGCAACAGAAAACTCGCTTAAAATTCTGAAAGGCCCTACCTTCGCAGTGTTTGAAAGATGTGTTCCGCCACAAAGCTCGATTGAATAGCCGCCCATGTCAACGACACGGACAACATCACCATATTTTTCGCCGAACAGCGCAGTCGCACCCTTTTGACGGGCAGTTTCGATATCGGTTTCGGCAATTTCAATGCTGTAGCCTTCAAGGATCGCTTCGTTTACAAGCCTGTCAACTGCAGTCATTTCCTCGCCAGTAAGTGCGGAGAAATGCGTAAAGTCGAATCTAAGACTGTCAGGCTCGACCAGTGAGCCGGCCTGATGAACGTGCTCGCCAAGGATTTGAGCTAGAGCCTTCTGCAAAAGATGGGTTGCCGAATGTGCACGCATGATAGCCTTGCGCCTGTCAATATCGATTTCGCTTTTGACTGCATCATCCACATGGAGGCTACCGGAGAGCATTATGCCGCTGTGTAAAAACTTGTCGCCCTTTGACTTGTGAACATCGTCAACCTTAAACACTGCAGCTGCGCATTTGATAAAGCCGCGGTCGGCAACCTGACCGCCCATTTCGGCATAGAAAGGAGTTTTATCCAAAACCACAGTAGCAGCCTGTCCCTCATAGCACTCGGAGGCAACCTCGTCCCCTACGACGATGGCAAGCACCTTGCCGTCATCTGCCATGTTCTCATAGCCTGTGAAAACGGTGGCTGTTGTGTCGAGCCCAAGGTCTATGCTTTTCCAAGCCTCGCTCATATCGCCCCTTGCGGCTCTAGCCCGCTCACGCTGAGACTGCATCAGCTCCTCAAAGGAAGCCATATCGGCCTTTAGCCCTTGCTCCTCAAGCATTTCAAGCGTCAGGTCAATTGGGAAGCCGTAGGTGTCGTAAAGTCTGAATGCATTCTCACCGGAAAAAAACTTCTCCTGTGCCTCCTTATGCAGGTTAAGCAGCTCATCAAAAATACGCATACCCGAATCGATGGTTTTTGCGAAATTCTCTTCCTCGGTCTTAATAACCCTTACGATATAGGAAAATTTCTCACGCAGAGCCGGGTAATGCCCTTCGTTTTCCTGAACAACAGTTTCTGCGACATCAAACAAAAATGGGTCGTTAACGCCCAAGAGCTTGCCATGTCTTGCGGCACGGCGCAATAATCTGCGCAGAACGTAGCCGCGGCCCTCATTAGACGGCAGGACACCGTCACAAATCATGAAGGTTGCGGAGCGAATATGGTCTGTTATAACACGCAGTGAAATGTCGGTTTTTGTAGACTGTCCATAATGTGCATTAGTCAGCTTGCTGACCTTGCGTGTGATGTTCATAACAGTGTCAACATCAAAAAGGCTCGCAACATTCTGGCAAACGCAGGCAAGGCGCTCAAGTCCCATGCCGGTATCAATATTCTTCTGTGAAAGCTCGGTGTAGTTGTTCTCGCCGTCGTTATTGAACTGGGTGAAAACGTTGTTCCAAACCTCCATATATCTGTCGCAATCGCAGCCTGGGGCGCAGGTCTCGCTTCCGCAGCCATGCTCCTCTCCACGGTCATAGTAAACCTCGCTGCAAGGGCCGCAAGGGCCTGAGCCATGCTCCCAGAAGTTATCCTCCTTGCCAAGTCTTGTAATTTTTTCGGCCGGAATGCCAATCTGCTTGTTCCAAATGTCAAATGCCTCGTCATCCTCAAGATAAACGGTGGGATAAAGCAGTTCGGGCTCAAGACCGACCCAATCCGGCGAGGTCAAAAACTCCCAGCACCATGCAATTGCATCTTCTTTAAAATAATCGCCGAAGGAAAAGTTGCCGAGCATTTCGAAATAAGTGCCGTGTCTGGCAGTTTTGCCGATGTTGTCAATATCGCCGGTGCGAATGCACTTTTGGCAGGTGCAAACACGCTTGCTAGGTGGCTTCTGCTCGCCTGTGAACCATGTTTTCATGGGCGCCATGCCCGAATTTATCAGCAGAAGCGACGGGTCGTTTTGCGGAACAAGCGAAAAGCTTGGAAGACGAAGATGATCCTTCGTCTCGAAAAATTTCAAAAACATCTCACGCAGCTCGTTCAATCCATAATATTTGTGTGCCATCTTTCCATTGCTCCTTTAATATCAATAACAATACAAAAAGCTCCACCCCCGAAGGCTCAGGGGGCGGAGTGTGTCTTTCTCGGTTCCAATTATTTTATCAGTAATATGTATACTTGTCAAGGCTTTAGCTTGCGCAAAATGGAAAGCCGTTCGGCTTTTGCCGGAATCCTCATTTTAAGCTGCATCATAGAGTGCGGCGTGCTTTCAATCGCTTCGCCTGCACCGTTTCGAAGGTCAGAAACCACAAAGCTGACGGGCTTTTGCCCTCTTGTTACAAGCTCCACCGTATCGCCAAGGCAAAACTTGTTGCGCTGGGTTAAGATCGCCCTGCCATCTTCGTCACATTCTTCAACAACAGCGCAGACATCGGCTTCAGAAAAATATGATGCGTCAAGATAGTACTGCGCCGGCTCTCCGAAGAAAAAGCCTGTGCCATATTTTCTGTGGCTTAGCTTCATGCACTCGGAAAGCCATGTTTTGTCAAAGGGCTTGCCTTGCAGCATATCGTCGATTGCATTTCTATAGGCATAGGTTGCTATGGCTGCGTAGTATGCGCTTTTCATGCGCCCTTCAATCTTGAAGCTTGTGATGCCGGCATTTTTAAGAGCTTCCAGATGCTCAATCATGCACATATCAAACGAGTTCATGATGTGAGTTCCGCCGTCCTCAGTGATTTCGTAAAATTCATCGGGGCGGTGCTCCTCCACAAGATGATATTTCCATCTGCACGGCTGGGCGCAGGCTCCGCCGTTTGCGTCCCTGTGCGAGCCTGCAAGATAGTTTGAAAGCAGACATCTTCCCGAAAATGAAACGCACATTGCGCCGTGGACAAACGCTTCAATTTCAAGTTCCTTAGGGGTTTTTGCCCTCAAATTCGCTATATCCTCAATGCTCATTTCACGGGCAAGCACGACACGGGAGGCCCCCATGTCGTGCAGCATATTCGCCGTCGCAGAGTTTAGCACTCCAAACTGCGTACTTATATGAATCGGCACAGCGGGCGCATATTTCTGCGCCATTGCCATCACTCCAAGATCGGAGATAATAAAGCCGTCCGCTCCGCTATCCATGCATTTTTCAAGAAATTCCGGCAAACCATCAAGCTGCGCCTCATGCAAAACACTGTTAACGGTGACATACATTTTGGCGTTCGCCGCCTTGCACATCTGCGATGCCTGCGCCATGCCCTCAGGGTCAAAATTGCCTGCCGATGCCCGAAGACCATAGTTAGTTCCTGCCAGATAAACAGCGTCCGCTCCGTAGTGCAGCGCCATTTCAAGGCGTTCAAGGTCCCCTGCCGGGGATAAAAGCTCTATTTTATTCATAATTCTGCGTTGCCACAAATGCCTGATGCGAGGCATAGTCGTTAAAGAATCTGTGCGTGCCTGTCTCGGTGTCAAGGGCATAGAAATAGTAGTTCGTTGTAGCAGGCTTCAGCGCCGCACTGATCGAAGACATGCCCGGGCCGCAGATCGGGGTGGGAGGCAGGCCCTTATAAAGCTTGGTGTTATACGGGCTGTCGTACGAAAGAATTGAGTCAGGGATATTAACGCCCACATGGTCGGGGAATTCATACAGAATTGAGGCGTCGATATCAAGGGTCATGTCGGCCTTAAGGCGGTTATAGATGACAGATGCGATAATCGGCCTTTCCTCGTCGTTTGCAGCTTCTTTTTCAATAAGTGACGCAATGGTTACAGCCTCTTTGAATGTGATGCCAAGGTTCTCAACCTGATTCCACATATCAGCGGTGATGTTATTGTGCAGCGCTGCAAGGAATTTGTTTATTACACTTGAGGCCTGCTCGCCCTGATAGAAATCGTAGGTGTTGGGGAAAATAAAGCCCTCAAGCCTTGAAGCGTCGCCAGTCTCAACTTCTTCAAGGAAGCGGTAGCTATAGTTATAGTTTGCAGCAGCCTCATAAAGCTTTTCCTTTGTTGAAATATCGTTTTCCTCGAGGAGCGTAAAAATCTGCTCCATAGTATAGCCCTCCGGGAAGGTCAGAGTTGTTACAACCATGCTTTCCGTTCCAACCTGCATGCTTTTAACAAGCGCACGATAGTCAAGGTTTGAGGAAAGCTCATAAGTGCCGGGGTTAACCTTTATATCGGCATTTGAGATGCCTGCATAGAGCTTGAAAAGCCATTTATATTCGATAATTCCGTTGTCGGCGAGCAGATCGGCGACCTCTCCTATATCTGCGCTTAAAACGGTTTTTGTACCTGTCACGTTGCCGTCTTCGTCCGTAACGTCAACCTCTTTTTCTTTGAACATACTTTTTGACAGCGTGATCGTCGCTTCGGCAGGATCTTTGTTAAATGCCAAAATGTCGCTTGCCGCCATCCAGCCGACGCATGCCAGAATGATAGAAACGCTGATTATAAAAACGCCAAACATCACTCCACCAAGGCAGCCGAGCTTGCCGTCCCGCTTTTGGCGAATCGGTCTGTAGTCACGCTCGCTAAGCCCGTCATCCTCGGCATCGCTGAGGCCTGCAAAACCGTGCTTTGTGCGGATTTCGTGAAGCTCGTTCTCAGAAATTCGGCGAGTTGGCTCCTCGTCCTCGCTAAAAAGATCTACAAGCGCACTATCGAGCTCATTTTCGTTTTCATCAAATGAGTTCTCGTCATGATTGCCTTTTGGTGTTTCCATATTATTAAACCGTACCTTTCGCTTCAGAATCTTGGTGCTTTCGGAAAGTCAATATTATTTTCTTAGATGAGATTGAACTATTGTGAAAATTTCATCGGCAATATCATCGATAGTTCGCATATTGCCGTCATTTACGCAGTTTATAACCTGCCAGCCATAGTGCCTTGCCGCAACTCTGCCTGATTCAAGGCATCTGGCAAGATATTCAAAGTCCTTTTCGTGGATATCGGCGCTTGTGTTTGTTGCGTCCTGCCTTTTGGCCATTTGCCTGCGTGAAATTTCGATATCGGTATCAAGGTAGAGAACCAGCGTCGGCTTCGGCAGTCCCATAAGATTAAACTCAAAGTCATAAAGCCAGTCAAGATATTTCATGCGCTCTTCGCCATCAAGCTTGCTGCCCTGGTGGCAAGCATTTGAGGTTGTGTATCTGTCCATGAGGATGATGCCGCCACTTTTGTAAAATTCTTCCCAATCGGTTTTGAACGACGCAAACCTGTCCACCGCATAAAAGGTTGAGGCGGCAAAAGCGTTTACATCGTTTGGCTTCGAGCCAAATTCACCGTTTAAATATGCTCTTACAAGTGCGCTGCTATCATTATCGTATCTGGGAAAGGTTATTTTCTTGAAATCTCGTCCGTCGCAAGAGAGTGCGTCACACAGTTTTTTGTACTGAGTTGATTTGCCACTTCCATCTATTCCCTCTAGAACTATAAGCTCACCTTGCATCAAATTTATATCATCCTCTCCGCAAAAAGCAGCGAATTTTCGACCTAAAGGGTCACTTCTTTATTTTTTCGCCGAAAACCACCAGCAAAAACTTGGGTAGCTGCATCATTCGTCCGATGCGGCTCGGGTTTTTTATAAGTCTATGAAGCCATTCAAAACCCAGCCTCTGCCAAATAACAGGCGCACGCAAAACCTCGCCCGAGAAAACATCAAGACTTCCGCCTGCGCCAATCATAAGACCTGCATTTATGCTATCTGCATTTTTGTGCATCCACAGCTCCTGCTTTGGCGCACCAAGGCACACCAAAAGAAGATCGGGCTGCAAATGGTTTATTTCATCAATTATAGCCGCATCTTCAGTAAAATAGCCGTCGTGATGTCCGCATACTGAAAGGCCTTCATATTGCTCTTCAAGCCTTTTTGCGGCTTTTTCGGCAACTCCGGGCTTTGCGCCGAAAAGATAAACGCTTCTTTTCTCCTCTGCCATTTGTGCAAATAAATCCTGCACAAGCTCGATTCCCGGTATTTTTTCCTTGAGCGGCCTTTTAAGAATTTTTGCGCCGTATATGACGCCGATTCCGTCTGCCACAACAAGGTTTGCTGAGTTTACCGCCGTTTTGAACTGCTCGTCCTTGCGACTTTGCATAATAATTTCAGGGTTCGGCGTTACGATGTATGCTCTATTTCGCTCCTGCATAAGGCTATAAGCCTTTTGCTCAGCCTCTTTCTTGGTCAGGTTGTCAAACCCGATGCCCAGTACATCAATGCGCATATAAAAATCTCCGGTTTCTATATCTGCCCCAGTGTTTCGCCGATGGGGTCGCGAATAATGAGGTCGGCTATGTTGTCTCTTGCGGTAGCGTCCCTGTTAATAAGAACAAGCTTGTCCCCATTGTATAAATCAATAAGGCCTGCCGCAGGATAAACGGCAAGCGATGTGCCCCCAATTATGAAAACATCAGCGTTTTGTATGAAGCCAACTGCCTTTTGCACAGTTTCATCATCAAGCTGCTCGCCGAAATGCACAACGTCCGGGCGAATCATACCGCCGCAGTCGCATTTGGGCACAAGGCTCTCCTGCAAAAGGCAGTCCTTGCTGTGCTTTTTGCCGCAGCACGAGCAATAAAACCGCTTTGTCGAGCCATGAAGCTCCAAGACATTTTTACTGCCTGCCGCCTGGTGCAGCCCGTCTATATTTTGGGTTATAACCGCCTTTAGCTTGCCCTGAGCTTCCAGCTCGGCAAGCTTGATATGGGCAGCATTCGGCTTTTCGTCCGAAAAAAGGCGGTTTTCCTTGAAATACTCATAATAAAGCTCCGGCTTTGCCATGAGAAAGTCGTGGCTCATAATGGTTTCTGGAGAAAACTGCTCCTTGTATTTTTTGCTGTAAAGTCCGCCTGCGCTGCGGTAGTCGGGGATTCCGCTTTCGGTGGATACTCCTGCTCCGCCGAAGAAAACGATGTTTTCGCTCTCGTCAACGATTGTTTTAAGTTTCCTGATTTTGTCGTCCATAAAACGCCCTCCCCGATAATCTGCGCTAATGGATAATTATACTATATATTGCCCGTCTTTTCAAGTGCTTCCAAAATTGTAGACAAAAATCCACACACTGATCATAAGCAGTGACGGAAGGCGAAAAGCCGTAAGGGCAAGCACACCAAGCGCCAGCATCATAATTGCAACAACCCTTGAAATTCTCTTCGCCTTTTCCTCTCCAAAAATGCAGCTAATAAGCCTGCCGCCGTCAAGCGGAAGAACAGGCAAAAGGTTGAACACCGTAAGCATAAGGCTTATCGCACCCGAAAGGGCAAAAAACGGCGTTCCGGCCGCCATCGCCGCAGCCGCCCAAACGCCGCCAAACAGAGGTCCTGCAATGAGAGAAATCGCTGTGTGCTTATTCGAAATTAGCCCCGAGTATTCTATCTCAAGTCCAAAGGCGCTAAGCCCGAAGCTTTTAACCCTTGCTCCATAGTGCCGCAGCGCAATCAAATGCCCCAATTCGTGAATTGCCGCCGCTGGAATCATTGCGGAAACCGCTCCGGTATCGTCAAAAAAGAATATCAGCGAAAACAGCACAATTGCTCCTGCACTGATTTTATATTTAACCCTGCCCGTCATGCGTTCACGTAGTATTCGGGGTTCAAATATACTCCTGAATGAGTCAGTTCAAAATGCAAATGTGGTCCGGTCGCATTGCCCGTCGAGCCAACAAGCGCAATTTTCTGCCCTGCCGTCACCGTGTCGCCGCTTGAAACATAAAGCACACTGCAATGGGCATAAAGCGTCTGGTATCCGTTACCATGATCAATGGTTATGTAATAGCCGAAGCTGTCACTAAGCCCTGCGAAGGTTACAGTTCCGTCTGCAAAGGCCGCGATATCGTCGCCGCTCATCGCGGCGAAATCCGTGCCATAGTGAAACTTAATTTCATCCAAAAGGGGATGCTGCCTATATCCGAAGCCCGACGAGTTATAGCCTACAACAGGCGTAGCATAATCGAACGGCAAATCCGGCATATCTTTGTTGACGTTAGTCGGGATGTCATACCCTTCAAACTGTTTTTGGGTCTCTAAAAACGCCGCAACGGCGGCAGGCATTTCGTCTGCCGTCTCTGGCACTTCATCCGGCTCTTCGGCCTCCCCGGGATCCTCCGCAACCGCCTGCACGGGCGTTATGCTGCCTGCCCTTATCTCCTGCGGCGATATAGGCCTGTACTCATTTGATAAATCCCTTGGCTCGGACGAGGGTTCAAAAACCTCGATAGCGTCCTCAGGGCTAAAAAAAGCTGTTATGTAGCTGACGGCATTTGTGAAATCCGTGTTATAGCTGACGACCTGCCGAACTTGTCCGCCAACGTCAGGCAGCAAAAACTTAATTACAGTAAGTGCAATGAAAATAGCAGATGCGGCAATAATTTTGATTCTGTTCAAAATCTCCACTCTCCCTCTTTAGTTATGTGATAATTAATTCTACACATCTGCAACCGAATTTATGCTTATACCTCCTAAATCTTTTTCTATGTTAAAACTATTTATAAATTTTGGAATTTGATTTATTTTTACAGTAGGTTGTGCGCACAATCCAAAATTTACATCAGGAGGCAAAGAATATGAAGAAAATACTTTCATTGGCCCTAGCCGTCATTATGCTTGTCGCAATTATGATGCCTACATATACAATTAATGAAGCGGAAGATGTAGCGCAGCTGACCGACGCTTTAGAACTGAATTTTGGGCAAATTGAAGAACTGGTATTTGACTATCTTGAGGAATCCAATCCTGCGGTTCTTGAAAACTCAGCGGTCTATATTGAGTTCTTAATGAATCAGCTCTTAGAGGACGCTGATAAGGAACTTGCAACATGGGAAAACTATAGTGACGTAATCGTTTACATGAGCGAGCATGTTAACCGGTTTCAGTATCTTACAGCTGAGGTGGCAGAGCTGGAGCTGCACGCACTTCCGGAATCTGCAATGAGCATGACGCCTGCGCAAAGGCGGGCTATTGTGGAGGCGCAGGATGCCGCACTTGCACAACAAGCCGCCATAAACCAATCTAAAATCAATACAAGGGCAACCTCTTCCTATAGCAACTCCGCCGCAGTAACATATGCCCGAACCTGGGCGAACAGCAGAAATTCCACCTACAATTCGTATGCGAATGATTGCACAAATTTTGTATCCCAATGCCTTGTTGCCGGTGGCTTAGCCATGAGCGCTCCCTCCGTCAGCAGGCAGGCCGGACGGACTGGTCTCTTCAACTTATTATTGGTATAGCTTCAAATGGCAGGATTGGCACGGAAACACCCCTGTGGACGTATGGGACATAACCAGCTCGTTTATTAATGTGGCTGATTTGTACACTTATCTTGTTTACTATGCGGGCGTTGGCGTTATAACAACGTCTAGCCTTGCAACTTTACAGAGTCAGGCATCTGCCGGCAATATTGTTCAAATAAAAAGGGACGGCGTTTGGTTCCATTCAGTAATTATCACCGGTGGAACCACAGGCAATCTTACATATTGTGGGCACACCAACGATTGGCTTGATAATCCGGTATCCAGTTTTTCAGAGGCTAGTCCCGTATATACAGACTACCGCATAATTCGAGTTCATTAACTAAGGTGGCCGAAAGCATGGAAAACGATTTTATTCCCGAATATGCCCCGGTCAGCAAAACCACAAAGATTGTATCAATCTCTATAGTCTCTTTCATTTTAATTTCTTTCGTCACATATTTTGCCGTTTACTATTCCAAATGCAATTTCGAAACAAGTGAAGATGGGCTCTGGAAGATTGGTGTATATTATAGCGGTATTTATTGGGTAGGTTCGGCATTCTACTTTGGGGATGAGCACGTAGATGACGTTGTTTTCGAGTGTGTAATAAACAATATGCACATAAGGCGAGAGATTGGTTCACTACGTATAGAAAAAAGGCTTACAACGGATGAAAAAATACATACTATGCTGAGAAAAGTAACAGGTTTATTTTACTTTTATGATCATCTAGCCTCTAACGAGCCAGAACTTGAAGAAGCCACGTTATACTACAGCCTTGCCGACGGCACGCAGTGCGAATACCACTTTGTGTTCTAACAGATTTAAAACGAAAAAAGCTTCGCACAAATGTGCGAAGCTTTTTTGTTTTTTAGCTTTAATTTACATTGCTGTATAGCCGCCGTCAACGCAGATTACTGCGCCTGTGACGAATGACGATGCGTCGGACGCAAGCCACATATTTGCCTGACCGACCTCCTCCGCCTGTGCGAATCTGCCAAGCATACTAAGCTGCTTTGCGTATGCAACAGGGTCAAGGCCGAACTCTACAAACGCTCCCTGAAGCATTGGAGTGTTAATTGCCCCCGGAGCAACCGAATTTACACGAATTCCCATTGGCGAATAGTCCATCGCAGCGCTTTTTGTAAGTCCGATAACTGCGTGCTTTGCGGCAACATATGCAGGGTTTGCGGGCTGCGGGCGGATTCCGCTGATCGATGAGGTGTTGATGATTGATCCGCCTGTTCCCTGCTTTACCATTTGCGCAAGCTCGTATTTGAGGCAAAGGGCTACACCCTTCAAATCGACTGCCATAAGTGCGTCAAAAACGCCTTCGTCCAGTTCGGCAAGCGGCTTGTTATCAGGAGTGCGCGCTGCATTGTTTAGCGCAACATCCAGTCTGCCGTAAGTATCCACCGTGAAGGCAACCATGTTTTCAACATCGGCAGCCTTGCTGACGTCCGTTATGACAAATGCAGCGTCGCCGCCCATGTCACGAAGCTTCTGTGTCTGCTTTTCGCCAAGCTCAACATTAAAATCTGCAATGACGACCTTTGCGCCTTCTTTTATAAAAACCTCTGAGGTTGCAGCCCCCATGCCCATAGCTCCGCCTGTGATGATGCAAACCTTGCCGTCTAGCTGTCCCATGTTTTATACCTTCTTTCTAAAAAATTCTTGATGTTATCTCGATTTCATAATTTGATGGTATCATGGGTCAACTCGGTTTGTAAAGAATAATTTAGATTTTAACGGGATTGATTTTTTTAACCGGTTTGATATTTGCCCTAAGTGAGGAAGAACCAAGCAATACCGGTTAATGCTGCCCCGCCTGCGGCAAACAGCGCAGGTGTGATCTTATTCATAAGCTTTCTTGTCCCGTCCAAAGCGCCTCTTATATATTCATCAGCAACGCGCTCCGCCTGTTTTAGGACATCGTCGCCGTCATTGGGGACATAGCCCTCCTTGACAATAAATATCGCCTGCTCAAAAACCGCAGGGTTTGGTGACTTTACAACTATCACCCGTTTTGTAGTACCCTTGACCACCTTTTTGCCCTCCCGTCTCGGTCTGTTTTCTATTTGTTCCCAGTCTAACCGTTTGGGCAGCGTCTTATTCACATATGGATCATAAACTCTAGTTCTTTTAAGCCTTGTTAGAAGTCTCAGCTTTTGCTGTCGCATAGTTTGTTTACTCCCTGTTTTCAATGCGCACTGCAAGAACGGTCATATCGTCTGTGCAGCCATATTTGCTAAGCGCCATTTGCAGGGTATCCTTTGCTAATTTTTTTGTGTCGTCTCCTTCGAAAGATAAAAGCGCATCATGAATCCATGAATCATCGCTCTGGGCAAAAACTCCGTCGCTAGCAACAAGCGCAACATTACCCGCCTTTAAGTGCATTCTTACAATGTCAGGTTCGCTGCCTGCGCCCGTAACAAGTCCTGCTGCAAGCGAATCATTGCGAATCTGCTTTATTGATTTGCCGCTTCTTACATATGACGGAGCGGCTCCATATTTATAAAAGCAGGTTTCTCCGGTGAACAGATCAATGCACATTAAATCAACTGTTGCAAAGCCCCATTGATCACCATTTTTCAGCAGCATCATTGAGTTGAGCATTTTCATTGCGACGGCAGGGTCAACACCTGATTTCAAAAACCGCTCCAGAATCCTTACAGCGGAAACACTCTCCTTCGCCGCCTCAACTCCCGAACCCATTCCGTCGGACAAGATGACGCACAAAACGCCTTGGTCGGTCTTGAAATATGTTCCCCTGTCGCCCGAAACACTCTCCCCCTTTTTCTTCATGGTTGCGATGCCGACGCAGGCGGTAAGAGGCTCCGCCTCCATAAGCGAAATCCTGCCCTCGGCCGTCTGCCCGCCGGGCCTGCAAAGCCTTACGCCCACAACGCTTGAAAGCTTATCAAGATACGAGCCTTCCTTTGTAATCTGGCTAAGCTTTGTGCCCTCAATCGATATTCTAAGCCTTCCAATTTTGTCACGGAAAACCGAGATATCCGCGTTTACATCAATGCTGTCAAGATATCTTGAAAGGCGTCTTTGCGCCAGAGCGTCAGGACCGAAGGTGTTGGACAGCTCGTCCGACACCGTTTCAAGGATCTTGCTCATATCCGCATACTGGCTGTAAGCCGCCGTGCGGTTTTCGGTCATTTTCATTTTGTACTGACGCCTGTACATTCTTGCCCGCAGTTCGCCGTTTATTGCACCGACAAGCTCATCGCCCTTGGGGCATTTATCCGTGAAATGCGAAGGCAGGTCGCCCTTTTCAACAAGCCCACGGCTGTTTATTGCAGGCACTGTATCGTTAAAAGCTGCAAGTGTGTCCATATAGTTTGCGTTCCAGCAATCGTTTTTACTCTTGCATTTAATGCAAATGTGGTTCGCCGCCCTGTCGAACACCTTTGAGATGTCCTCGTCATTTTGCTCCTTGCCGATGTTGGCATCGACAGTGTCGTACAAATCCTGAAATGCCTCGCTCATGGTCATAATGCGCTTTGCCGTGTATCTGCGCAGCCCCGCTTCGCTTGCCGAAGCCTGCGGCTCGCGCAGAAACGACCCAACATAGGTTAAAAACGAGTTTGGCAGCAGCATAAAAATTACTGAAGCGGCAAAAACCTCGAACAGCGGCGCTATGTCAAACGAGCCGGATGACAGATTTATTACAACCGCAACGAAGCTTGCAACCACAAAGCACAGTATAAACACAAGCTTTCCGCGACGGGCAAAAAGCCCCGAAATAAGACCGGAAAAAGCATAGGCCATGGCGAAAAACGCATCACCCGTATAAGCTATATCCAGCGCAATGCCAATTGCCGCTCCTGCCGCCGCACCCGAAAGTGCACCGCCCTTAAACGCCGCTGTCATAACAAGTATCAGCGCAAAAAATCTTCCAACCGAAATAACACCGAACAGCATAACGGGAACAATTGCAATTAGAATGCAGGCTAAAAATATTGCGAGGGACAATGCGTGCTGAAGGTCTGCGGAATCGGAGTCCCTCTCCTCGGTAGAAAGCGCAATGCGGAAGAAATATGTACCGCCCATCGCCAAAACGCTTTCCGTTATAACGCCCAGCGCAATCGGAGCATTTTTAACTGTCTCAATTGCTCCCAGAAAACCTGCAAGGGCAGTAAAAAATAAAGCAACCGCCGGCATAAACCATGCCCTTCGGCTTATGGGTAGCTCCCTGAAAACATATGCCGCCGTAAAAACCAAAACGACCGCCGCGACATATTTAAGCCCCGTGCCAAAGCCGAAGGCAATGAAATAGCCAAGGCTTGCGCCGATCGCGCAAAACATTCCGCTCAGCGTTCCCGAAGCCTGCGCAACGGCGGCGATTCCAAACGGTCCATAAGCGCCAAAAACCTTTGCGCAGGCCAAAACAAAGCCTAAAACAAAATTCAGTCCCCAACTAAGTCCCATCGCAAGCTGCGGTCTCGCCTCGGGCAACATTCCGCTTACAAGCTGGTGTCTCACTTCTGTCAATCTGCCTTTAATCTTCACAAAAACGGCCTCCCTGAATGAGTATACATAACTCGATATAGTTTACATAAATTATAATTACTCAGTGCTGGGAAACCTGTCGCTAACCGCTGTAGAAATCTAAACATTTTCCTTAGGAAATAGCGAGAAATTGCACGAAAAACACCCAAGAGCCAATAGTCCTCAGGTGTCGTTTTACGATCATTCGATTGGTTGCATTAATTTACATAATGTAATTCGTTCTTTTTCGACATTATTCGTCTTTCATGGAGCAAGCAGGACATTTGCCATCTGCCTTCATTCTATTAGATCCCCAATCGTACATAGCCGAAAGTATCGGAAAAAGGCTTTTACCCTCCTGCGTAAGCGAGTACTCCACCTTCGGCGGCACAACTGGATAAACCGTGCGATCAATAAGGCCGTCAGCCTCAAGCTCACGAAGCTGCTGCGTAAGCATTTTCGCCGTTGCTTCGGGTACAAGCTTCCTGAGCTGCGAAAAGCGTTTAGTTTCGCTTGTCAAATGCCACAATATCAGCGATTTGTATTTTCCGCCAATAAGCGAAATCGTCAGCGAAACAGGGCAATTTTGATTAAGATTGTTCTCCTGCATATATTTACCTCCGCACATGGTTTCTTTTTGGGTACTATATTACAAATTAGTGCATTCTTGCGAGAAAGATATAATCTGCTATGATAGTACCAGATGAAAAGTCTATTGTCAAAGGAAGGGGCAGATATGAAAAAAGAACACTTTAGCGTTACGGGCATGACCTGCTCTGCCTGCTCCGCCAGAATTGAACGTGGCATAGCAAAGCTCCCCGCCGTTAGCGTGGTAAGCGTTAATCTTCTCAAAAACTCAATGACCGTTTCGTACGACGAGGCGGCCCTAAGCAGCGATGAAATAGTCGCCGCCGTTGCCCATATCGGCTACGGCGCATCGTCTATGGAGAAAAAGAAAACGGCGCCCAAAAGTGAAGCGCCTGAAAAAAACGAACAGGATAGCGCCAAGCGAAGGCTTATAGTCTCCGCCGTTTTCACAATTCCGCTTTTTTATATCTCAATGGGCGGAATGCTTGGAGCTCCGCTCCCTGATTTTCTGGTGGGTATGGAAAACGCCCTAATCTCTGCGTTTACCCAGTTTTTGCTGACACTGCCTGTTATAATTGCCGGTAATCGCTATTTCAGGGTCGGATTTAAAAACCTTGTTAAGCGTTCGGCGAACATGGATTCGCTGATTGCCCTGGGTTCGGGTGCAGCCTTTGTCTATGGCATTTATGCAATCTATAAAATCGGCTGGGGGCTTGGTCATGGCGACATGGCGATGGTCCATGCTTTCTCAATGGATTTATACTTCGAATCCTCGGCAATGATTTTAACTCTTATAACCCTCGGCAAATATTTTGAAACCCGTGCCAAAAGCCGCACCAGCAAAGCGATTACGGCACTTATGGATCTTGCGCCAAAAACCGCAATTGTACTTCGTGACGGAGTAGAAACCGAGATTTCCACGGACGATATTGTAATCGGCGACATTATTATTGTAAAAACAGGCGAAAACCTTGCTGTGGACGGCGAAATTGTTTCAGGCGCAGCCAGCATTGATGTAAGCGCAATCACTGGTGAAAGCCTTCCCGTTTCAAAAACCGAAGGCGACGCCGTTACAGGTGCGACGCTTTGCAAAAACGGTTATTTCAAAATGCGTGCCACAGCAGTCGGCGAGGATACCGCCCTTGCAAAAATCATTGCCCTTGTTGACGAGGCAACAAGCTCAAAGGCGCCGATCGCAAAGCTTGCCGATAAGGTTAGCGGGGTTTTTGTGCCCGTTGTGATCGCAATTGCCGTAGTGGCGGCGCTAGTTTGGTTGCTTACCGGGCATAGCTTTGAAACCTCGCTTACTATATTAATTAGTGTTCTTGTAATCTCATGCCCATGCGCTTTGGGACTTGCAACTCCCACCGCAATCATGGTCGGAACAGGCGCAGGAGCGTCCCACGGCATTTTAATTAAAAGCGCCGAGGCTCTTGAATCTCTGCACGCAATAGACACCGTTGTGCTTGACAAGACAGGCACAATAACAAACGGCAAGCCGATTGTTACCGATGTAATTTCCCTGTCGGATGATTTGATTAGCGCAGCTTTTTCTATAGAGGCACTTTCGGCGCATCCACTGTCCGAAGCAATTGTGGCCTATGCAGCAAGCGTCGCAAGCGAAAAAATAGATGTGACAGACTTTGAAAATCTCGCAGGACTCGGGCTTTCGGGCAAGACCGGACAAGGAGAAATTCTCGCCGGAAATGAGCGGCTCATGCGTGAGCGCAGTATTGACATTTCCGCAGTTCTACACAAAGCCGAGGCCTTGTCGCAGGACGGCAAAACGCCGCTGTATTTCTCACTTTGCGGTAAGCTGCTGGGACTTATTGCCGTTGCTGACACTGTTAAAGAAACAAGCGCTGAGGCTGTAAAGGAATTGGCCAGCATGGGCATTGAGGTTGTCATGCTCACAGGGGACAACGCCGCAACCGCTTCCGCAATCGGAAAAAGCGTTGGTATAACAAATGTTATAAGCGATGTTTTTCCCGATGACAAGCAGGCGGAGGTAAAGCGCCTTCAGTCTCTTGGCAAGAAGGTTTGCATGGTGGGCGATGGAATAAATGATGCCCCTGCCCTTGCGCAGGCAGACATCGGCACGGCAATCGGAGCCGGCACAGATGTTGCCATAGAATCCGCCGACATTGTTTTAATGCGAAGCGATTTACTTGATGTGCCTGCGTCGATTTCGCTAAGCAAGGCTGTAATGCGCAAGATTAAGCAAAACCTTTTCTGGGCATTCATATATAATGCAATCGGCATTCCTATTGCGGCAGGAGCATTATCGCCCTTTGGTATTTTGCTTAATCCGATGATTGCCGCTGCAGCAATGAGCTTTAGCTCGGTATCAGTTGTAACAAACGCACTAACACTAAAAAACTACAAATATAAAAAGGAGAAACCAAAAATGATCAAAACAGTATTAGTAAACGGCATGAGCTGCAACCACTGCGTAATGGCAGTTAAGAAGGCGCTGTCAAATCTTCCGTGGGTCACGGAAGTCGAGGTCAGCCTTGATGAAAAAAAGGCAGTTATAACCTCGACCAACGAAATTGCAGATGCTCAGATCAAAGCGGCAATCGAGGGCGAAGGATTCGAGTTTGCAGGAATTGAATAAAGCTGGTATGATAAAGGCAGAGCATTGCGTTACTCTGCTTTTTTCTATATCCTATCTATATCCTAATTGAATTTTAATTCTTTCTCCATTGCCATTTAATATTGCGTGTATAATATACAATCAAGAAATAAAACAAAGCAAATGGAGGGATTATACCATGAATGAAATCGAAAAAGTCGAAAAGCTACGCGAAAAAGCAAACGTCAGCTATGCAGACGCTAAAAGAGCGCTTGAGCAATCAAACTGGGATATACTAGACGCCGTTATTCTACTTGAGCAAGAGGGTATAGTGTTCGACAGCGAGCCAAAAACCTCGCATTACACCAGCAGAAACGAAACATCAAGCGAGCAGCAGAGCGAAGCTCCGCCCCACAAAGGCGAAAGCTTTGGTGATATTTTAGCCCGCTTCGGACGCTGGCTCGGCAAAGTTATTAATATCGGAAATACCAACTCTTTTGCAGTTGAGAAAAATCGAGAAGACGTTTTCTCCATTCCCGTAACCGTCTTTGTCGTGCTGACAGTTTTCTGCTTCTGGGTGGTTATACCTCTTTTAATTGTCGGTCTGTTTTTCGGACTGCGCTACAGCTTTAGAGGGCCTAACCTCGGCAAGGATTCTATTAACTCAGCAATGAGCAAGGCAACCGATGTTGCAACCGACATCAAAGAAGAAATCATGAACGGCACCAACAAGGAAGAAAAATAAGGAGGCCATTTGCCATGTCCGAAAAAATTCTCATCATCGAGGACGAGGAAAAAATTGCACGCTTTGTTGAACTTGAGCTTCTTCATGAAGGCTATGAGGTCACAAAGTTTACTGACGGACGGGCAGGGCTTGAGGCCGCCGAAGGAGGGTTTTTCGACCTTCTCGTGCTTGATATTATGCTACCCGGAATTAACGGACTGGAAATCTTGCGCAGACTGCGCAAGGTTTCCAGTATGCCCGTTATAATGCTTACCGCCAGAGACAGCGTGATTGACAAGGTTTCAGGCCTCGACATGGGAGCTGACGATTATCTTACAAAGCCCTTCGCCATTGAAGAACTTCTTGCAAGAATTCGTGCCTGCCTTAGAAAAAAGCAGTCTGGCGAAGAGGCGCAAAACACCTCAACCCTGGCAAGGGGCAAGCTGTCGCTTGATTTTCTGCGGCATGAGGTAAAGTACGAGGACCACCTTATCACTCTTACGAACAGAGAGTTTGAACTTCTAAGGACTCTTCTTGAAAACAAAAATATAGTCCTGTCCCGAAATACGCTTTTAGAGCGTGTTTGGGGCTTTGACTACATGGGAGAAACCAACGTCGTTGATGTTTATGTCAGATATCTGCGAAGCAAAATTGACGATGTGTTTGACACAAACCTTATCACCACTGTCCGAGGAATAGGCTATGTTATAAAGGACGAATAGAGGGGATTGCGCTATGTCTACCAGCAGCAAAAAGAACGAAAAACAAAGAAAAAAGACTAAGTCCATAGCACGGGCGATTAACCGCAATTTTTCAACCCGTGTTTTTTGGATTTTCTTTTTCATGGACTTATTAATTTTCCATGCTGAGATTCGCATATTCTTCTCCCTGCTGTTTGAAAACGGAACACTGAATTTTTCTCCGCTTATTGAGGCTGCAAACGATAGCCGGGTGCTTCTTATCTTTCAATTTGTCATCTGGTTCTTTTCGCTTTTTATCGGTACGGGAAAAATCAGACGCAGGCTGCGTCCGCTATATGAGCTTGCCTCGGCAACAGAAATCTTGGGCTCTTCGGGCAGCACCCTTGACGAGAACGGCTATCGTGATCTTCAGGCGGCAATTGAGCATATAAGCCCCACAAAAAGCGACGCCCGGCTTCACACAGGAAACAAGGAGCTTGCAGGGCTTGAGGATGCGGTTAACAAGCTGCTTGACCGAATGCGCGACTCGTATAATCAGCAGGCACGTTTTGTCTCCGATGCCTCGCATGAGCTAAGAACTCCAATCGCCGTTATCCAGGGCTACGCCAATATGCTTGACCGTTGGGGCAAGGAGGATGAAACCGTTCTGACGGAGTCAATTGATGCCATAAAAAGCGAATCGGAGCACATGAAGCATCTTGTGGAGCAGCTCCTGTTCCTTGCCAGAGGCGATTCGGGAAAAACAAAGCTTAACATCACAGTGTTTGACCTTTCCGTCATGATGGAGGAGGTTTGCGAGCAGTCGCAAATGATTGACGAGACACACGTTTATACGCTCGAGGCGCCCAACCCAGTCTATGTCAAGGCGGATTTTGAAATGCTGAAGCAGACCGCCAGAATCCTTGTAGAAAACGCAGCAAAATATTCGGCGCTGGGCGAGGAAATCATCCTTAAGACCAAGGTTGAAAAAGCCGTTTGCTTCTTCACCGTGCAGGACAACGGAGTTGGCATGGCCGAAGATGATTTGTCGCACATTTTCGAAAGATTTTTTAGAGCAGACGTTTCAAGAACACGAGATTCCGGCGGAACAGGCCTTGGCCTTGCAATAGCAAAATGGATTGTCGACAAGCATGAGGGCTACTTTGAAATAACAAGCCGTGAAAACCTAGGCACCAGAATCTCCGTGTGTCTTCCACTAAAATTTGATAACGATTACGAAAGCAAAACGACCTATGTCTAAAGACATAGGTCGTTTCAGACTGTAGACAAAAAAGGGATGTTCACGCGTGAGCGAGAGCATTCTTTTTGATAAATACAAGAAAATGGATGACAAACAGGCTGAAAGAGCCAAAACCGGAGGGAAACGGCCCTGTTCTGCACTTCCAATTGGCCAGCTGTTTGAGATTCATGCATGCAAAAGTGAGCGCCGCCTGCATCTTGACCTTCAGCAGACCCCGCAACTGAGTATAGCGCATCCCATGTTTTTCTTTAGCGTCCCGCTCGATGGTTTCCTTGCGGAGCGCATAAATCGCCTTGTATTGTGGATTATGGCGATATTCCTCCGCAAGCTCCATATTGGGTTTCCAAACATGCCGGGTAACTGTTTCCGGGAATAGATTTGTTACGTCCTTGTATAACTCGCTGAACATGGTGCTGTCATTGGTGTTGCCGGGGACAATATTATAGCCAAGTACAAAATTGTGCTTGTCGCAGGCTACTCCTGTTATATAGGCGAATTGCTGCTCATGCTCCCCTTTGTGGAACAGTCCGCATTCCGGGTCGGTCGTACTTTTCGTCACAGTTTTTGTTTTTGGGGCGGGCGGTGTGCTGTCATCATCTGAATGCTCATCTCGGTCAAGTGGCTTCTTCCCATGCGCCGAGCGGTCTTCGTCAATCTCCTTGTCCAGCTGGTCCTGATAGCCTTTGGCCGATACGCATTATTCACTTCTATCTCCCGGATTGTCTGCCGCATGCTGCGAAGCCCGTACAGATATTGTAAAAAGGCGATCTTAAACAGCGTCAATTCCGGGCTTTCCCCATTCGATTTCCGAGTACATTCCTTTGACCTCATCATAAATGAAGTCAAAGCTGATGCTCGCCTCGATTTTTCGCAGTAAATGATCCTGCGGTATCAAATCTTCCAAGCATACATATTTGATTTCCCGCTGTCCCATCCGGTCTTTTTTCCGATACATGCAA
>Ga0153972_1000059_pt1 | contig 30076 bp, 27 predicted proteins | sample TSGA056MetaG_FD_104732 | JGI IMG/M metagenome (GOLD analysis project Ga0153972, IMG submission 104732) | Attine ant fungus gardens microbial communities from Georgia, USA - TSGA056 MetaG | ecosystem: Host-associated > Fungi > Mycelium > Unclassified | place: USA: Georgia, George L Smith State...
GTGCAATTCCAAGCCACAAATGAAATGTTTCCCTTATATGAAATTTGAAGACTTTCAGAAAATAATCGATCAGTTCGCCCCAACAGCGCGGATGTGTTATCTTTCCTGCGCCTTTGAACCACTTATTACCCCCAATTTTGCTGACTATGTAAAATATGCCAAGGATAAGGGAATTCCTCATGTTTCCTTTTGCACAAACGGCCTTTTACTGAAAGAAGATGTCATTTGCAAACTGATTGAATGTCAGACGGATGAAATCATCTTTTCCTTTAACGGATTTTGTAAAAATGATTATAACCGGATTATGGATGGTTCAAATTTTGAAGTCGTATGCGGAAATCTAAGGCGGCTGGCAGAATTGAAAAAGCAGGCACACTCGGTAAAACCCCATGTGAGATTAAATACAATTATGTTGAAATCCAATTTTCAGCATTTTGATGATATGTATCAATTGATTAAGGATTATGATATCGATTTAATCCAGTTCCGGGAATTGATGCTGTATGAGGACCAGAATGATCCCAGTAAAGTAAACAAAGAATTGTTGGAAGGCCAGACCCCGGAAGAATATCACAACATGATGAAGATTATCCGAGATTACACAAAACGCCTGAAAGCTATCGGCAAGGAAATCATCCTTCCGGCTTCCTTTTTGAACCACTATAATCCCGCCTTATCCATGGAATCGGCTGAGGAATTTCACCCTCTCACAGCAGATGGGACGGATTCTGACAAACAAAACGAGAATGCACAGGCTTGGGCTATTAATAAGCAGAAGAACGCCCAAAAGCATCGGTGCTCAGTCCCTTTCTTTTCCTATTGGATTGATTATCTTGGCAATGTCAGGGTCTGCGGCTATGATGACAGAGGCCACATCGGCAATGCGCTCAGTGACACCCCGAAACTGCTCGCCAAGAACCGAAAAGCATTTCAGAAACTGGCATTGTCAGGTCAATGTGAGCATCATCAATGTATCATTAATGTAGACACTTCTACGATTATTTAGAATATAGTTACTATTGAGAAAGCCTCCGGAAGCAGAGCAAATCCGGAGGCTTTGATTATTTCAGCGCGGTGCAGTACCTGCTTAATAGGAACTAAAGCCCTGCTCGCCTCCCACATTATATAATCCATAAAAAGTAAGCACATCATCGCTCCTGGAATCTAAATTTTCAGGATTTATCTGAACCCATCCTAAAAAACTTTCCGGTAATTCAATGAGTTTTTTCCCAGGCAAATATAAGGAAAACTCATCCGCATTATCAAACCCATATGACTCAGAAGTTATTATCCTTACATTATCCACTATCTTTTCTTCACCAACGACACCTTCCATTGTTAATGATTCACATTTTAAGGAATATTCATATTCATCAACTTTCGTAAGGGATGTGAAAGTACCGCTAAAATAACACTCATACCTTGTTCCATGCGGATAATCATCACCTATGGATCCAGCCTCGGAATCATGATAATATCCACTGAAGGTGCCGTCAGACTGTATTTGTACTGTAGTATTCCAAGCGCCGGCTCCGCTTCCGAACCAAAATTCCAGGCCGGTTAAATCGGAAAATGTGAGCTCTGACGGCAAAGGTGCGGCGGTTGAAGATATAGTTGGAAGCTTTGATGAATGGATACCTGTGTTTTCTTCTCTGGCCTCAGGACTGGTCCGGCATCCAGTCATACAGAGCAGCCACACAAATATAAGAAAAATACAAAAACCTTTTTCCATCTCTTTTTCTCCATTATTTCATTGATACCAGGGGCAAAAGGTCATGTCCGCTTCGGCAGACTTATGATCATTAACACTTTATGATATTAGTCCCTCCATCTCATCCATCAGTTCATCAAACACTTCAAGTGCCGCCTGAATGAGCTCTTTTGTCTCCATATTTACGCCGGAGATTTTGTACCGCCGCTCTTTAAAAACTCCATATAATCCGCAACTGCAGGCTCCCCTCCCTTTAAAATTCGTCGGGCGATGGCAACCGCCGCGGAAAAACCGGTGGCATACTGATACACGTAGAAGTTGAAGTAAAAGTGTGGAATTCTTTCCCACTCCATGGCAATTTCATCATCGGAAACGATATCCGGTCCATAGTATTTGCTGTTAAGCTCATAATAAACCTTTTTAAACACATCCGCCGTCAGGCTCTCCTTTTTCCGCCAAAGCGTTGGTCACTTTCTCATACTCGGCAAACATGGTCTGCCGGTAGATGGTTGTACGGAGGCTGTCAAGAAAATGATTGATCAGGTAAGCTTTCTCTTTTTTATCGGTAGTATTTTTTAATAAGTACTCACTTAGCAGCACCTCATTACAAGTAGATGCCACTTCGTCCACAAATATTTTATAATGGAAATAAGGATAAGGCTGTGTCTCATTGGTAAAATAAGAATGCATGGCATGACCTATCTCATGGGCCATCGTAAACATGTTTTTCAATATTCCGTCATAATTTAACAGTACATAGGGATGCACACCATAAGCACCGGCGGAATAAGTACCGCTTCGCTTCCCCTCATTTTCGTAAACATCTATCCAGCGGTTGTCAAATCCCTGCCTTGCCAGTTCCGTATACCTGCTGCCTAATAGTACCAATGCCTTTAAGACTGTTTCCTTGGCTTCTTCAAAGGAAATTTCTTTGTCCACATCGGAAATCATCGGCACATAAATATCATACATGTGCAGCTCATCCAGTTCCAGGCACTTTTACTCAGACCCACATAGCGGTGCAGCTTATTTAAGTTCTCATTTATGACTTCTACCAGATTATCATATACCGCCGGGGAAACATTATTGGCGGATACCGCCGCTTCCAGAGTGGAACCGAAATATCTCCCCCGGAGCCTGCTGAATTTCTCCCGCCGAAGTCAGCAGGACCTCTATCTCCGGGTTCAGCCGATGTTCTTTTAGACGCTTTACCTCATCGATATAGAGACGGTATGCTTCCAGCTGCGGTGCTTCCTGATAAAAGTTCTCCAGCTTTTCTTCCGGCATTTTCAGAATAAACGGCTCTATAAAGGCCAGCAGGCTGGATATTTCCACTGAGATACTGTCAATTTTACGGGCATTGGCCAGATTCTTCGTATTCTGTGTATCCACGTCACTGGCTCTGTGGGCATAATTAGCGGCGAGATGCAACTTTTCAGAGCATTTCATGTATTTTTCCAGAAGCTTAAACAAAGAGCTTCCGCTTTCGGTAATCTGTTCTTTCGCCGCCTCAATTTCCAGGCTGAGCGCCCGGGCCGCCGTCACATCTGTTTCTCAGGTGACAAGGTTTTCATACATGTCTTCCAGTGCCCAAGTATCCTCTTTCTTCACTTCATTCCTTTTTGGCAATTCTTTTTCCCTTTTAATAACCATGCCTTCCCATAGTCTGCAAACTTTGGGCCAAAGGCACAAAGTTGCGTGTGAAAAATTCATTTTTCACACTATCCCCTTCTGCACGCTGCAGCGCAAGTCCACCTCAGTGGACTCATCCATTATTATTCTTTATTTTAATATAAATAACATTGTTCAGCTCACTATGTTTGTCGCTAACCTCTTTGATTTCAAAACAATCAAACCTTTTAACAAAGTCTTTTAATTTTTTTGAATTGTAATGTCTGGGGTCAAATCCCGGTACTCTTTTTTGTATAGCATCGCCTACTGCCGATAAATAGACCCAATCATCATCGTCAGAAACATGCTCAATAATTGCTTTGATTTCATCAATAATCTCCGCTTCACTGGGAATATTACTGCTTGCAGACGACTCTTCACTTGTCTCGGGGGCATTACTCTGGTTAATATTTGTATCCTTTGGAGGCTGTTTCTTTTGGGATTTTGCTTCCATTTGCCCTTCCCGTAATTCCTCATGATATAGTAAATCCAGGAATTTAAATGTTTCGCAAGCCGATACAAGCGAATTGGGTGTTTTCTTTTCGCCCATCCCGATTACCATCATCCCGGACTCTCTTAAACGAATTGCCAGCTTCGTAAAGTCACTGTCGGAAGTTACCAGACAAAATCCGTCCACATTGCCGGAATATAAAATATCCATGGCGTCGATAATTAATGCGGAATCCGACGCATTCTTACCCTGGGTATAACTAAATTGAAAAATCGGAGCCAATGCATAGTCCTTTAAACAGTCCTGCCATGAAATAACGCTGGGGGTTGTAAAATCTCCGTAGATTCTTTTATAAGTAAGAATCCCATAAGCACTTGCTTCATCCATAATCAGTTTAATATATTTTTTCGAAATATTCTCCGCATCTATCAACACGGCAATTTTTAATTGATTGTCCATAAACCACTCTTTCCTTTACTCTTAATAATTTTGATTGAAAATCACACCTCATTATGCTATACTAATTATAGAAAGACAGGGGAACCGAAGCGGTTCACCCTACCTGTTTGGGTAAAACATTTTCTTTTCCGTCACATTTGGCAGAATGTGACGGTTACTTTTTTCCTTGATAATCTGATAAATCAGACCGATCAAGGCTACACTGAGTAAACAAAATTGAAATAAACCGCATATGTAACCATTGGCAGCCCTCCCTTCTTACGTCTGGAGGGCTGAAACCCTCCGAAAATGGAGGGCGAACGAACCGCCTCGCTTGTGTTTCCCTATGTACTATAATAACATGCCCATATCAGGCAGGCAATATCATATTTTGTCCCTGTGTTATTCACGGGGAATGTATTGTTACTGTTCACACCCAGTATTTCGCAAGGTGTAATTCAACATAATTATTCTTATTAGCCAAAATCAATACCGTCTCCGCATTTTGCTTTTCTTGCCTGCTTAAATAGCATCCCATCTTTCTTCCTGATGTATACAGCTTTATTTTCGTTTCTACCGCAGATTTCAAGATAAACCCGCCCCTTATCAATATATGGATGGCGCAGGATTCTTGATTGTACATGATCGGCCTTCTCTTTTACAAAAGCCATATATGCATACTTCTCATCTTCATAAGGTACATCGCCATCCTTCAATAGCTTATGCTGTTTACTTCTTTGCACCCGGCAAGTAAAATGGCACCAATCATCCGCAACCAAACGGCAGGCTTCTTCATGGGGACATGGGGCGGTAATATGCGCCCCCCAATCCAACAGCATTTTTCTGGCTTTTTTCAACACAAGAAAACCGGACGGAGTTCCCGGCTCAATAATAAGCAGCATCTTGTTAGCGGCCTCCCATAAATTTTTCAATACCACCTCTCTATCCTTCTCGGTCATTTCATTAAGGACATATGACGTCAGAACTAAATCAGCCTTTACCTCTAATTTTACCTTTGTTAAATCAGCATTCATCCAATGAGCATTTCTTAATACCGGGGGACCTTCTTTCATGAAAGTTTCTCCGCTTCTTCTCATTGCACCCTCACGTTCCAGGCAAGTAACCGCTTCTAACGGAAGCTGCTTTGCTGCTGCCCATGTGGCCGCGCCGGTCCCGGCCCCGGCATCTAACAAGGAAGTAATCTCACCTTGATAAAGTTCCCTTACATACTGAATCGTATCCGATACCGCACCAAATGTGGCCGGCATACGGACAATGGCATATACCGCCGCTTCCATATCCTGAGTCAGCAGTTTTTTCCCTCTGCCGCTTTCTTTGCGGTATCTATCACTGAGATCCTGAGCCATCTTTTTGAGTTGTGAGTGCTGATACCCCGTAACCTGTTTTTCAATGGCGTTTCTTAATTCAATCGGAAATTCCATATTTCTTACCTTTCAAACATGCCGCCAGCGGCGGCACAACCTATTCAAATTCACCCCTGTGCCGGCCGGGTATTAGCGTATTAGCCATCTGATAAACCTCATTGTTCAGGTCATTTGAGGAAATAAACCGGCTTATACTGTGAACATTTCATTTCTGTAAATTCCCAATAATATTACGAATAATAATTTTGTTTTCCATATGTGGTCTATCCATTTGTGACATGATAATAGTTATTAAATTTAATTTAGGAACAACGCACATTATCTGCCCTCCAAATCCGCTTGCATAAAAAAAATCAATATTTTGATATTTATCTATCCACCAATAATATCCATAGTTTGTTAGTTCTGGAAAACCACCTACTACTTGAAATTTTACCGATTCATAATAGTAATTTTCATCAAACAAAGTAACTTCGTTCCAATTACCTTTACATAAATATAATTCACCCAGCTTTACAAGTTCCCCCATATTTATCCGCATATCTTCCATATGTAATTTCTTCCATGTGTAATGCTTGATTCCCAAAGGTTTCATTAACTTTTCATCAGCATAACTTATAAATTCGTTACCAGTTAACTTTTCTAATAAATAAACTATAATTTGTGGATCAGGTTTGTATTCAAAAGATGTACCTGGCATATCTTTAAATGTCAATTTAAATACTTCTTGTATGTCAGCAGGAATTCTTTCATTCGATCCTGGCCAATTAATTCCGCTAGAATTTGTCAATATATGCCTTAATGTTAAACTAGAAAATCCGTCATCTATTTTATCCGGTAATTCATCGCTATAAAAATCTATTAATTTTTGCTCTAAAGAAGTAATTAACTTTTCTTTTAAAGCAATACCTACAAGTGCTGAAATAAAGCTCTTAAAAATACAACCTGCTTTATGTAAATCATTATCTTGAAAACCATTATAATTTTCACTTAATATGACTTTATTATCTTGCATAATCAATATAGTGTTAATATGCGGAAAATCATCTTTTATTATTCTATTAATTTTATCTATCAATTTAAATCTCCTGTCTTCTATATTGAACCTGAAAACTTGACTACCAACTCAACGGCTTTCCTATATGCCATCACAGTCAGGAAAACAAGTATATAAAAACTATGTCAGCACTCTTTTCTGCGATATATAAAGATGGTTAGGCAATACGATAAAACGAAAGACACCATCACTATTGCCATATAAATTGCAAGGCCAAGGTAGTATTGAGGGTCAGTCAATTCTTTAAAATCATAGGCCGCATTGAGTATCCAAATAATTCCGAAAGTTATTCCAACACTTCCAAGTAGACTTATAATCATTATTATCTCGCTTTTATCCGTTCCTAAAAGATAGAATGAAAGTTATATAATCCGCAATCTTTTCCAAATCGCTTGTAATATGGGATGAAAGTAAGATAGAATGCTTTTCATCTTGAACAAAGTCCAAAAAAACATCCAATATTTCCTCGCGCATAACGGGGCCTAATCCGCTGGTCGCTTCATCCAAAATCAATAGCTTTGGATGATGGGCAAGGGCAGCGGCTATTGCCAGCTTCATAGTCATGCCTTTGGAGTAGGTCTTAATCTTTTGTTTTTTATTCAATTTGAAATCGGCAAGTAGTTTTTGAAACAGGGTATCATCCCAATTTGTATATATTCCCCGCATCACATTTGCTAATTTTTCAGCGTCCAAATATCCAGGGAAATTGTCCCCGTCACAGACTACGCCTACATCCTCCCTAAGCGACGTATCTTTATCGCCCATTTCCTTTCCAAACAATTCAATCGTACCGCTGTCTTTGGATAGGGTATTTAGTATACAGCCTATCGTTGTCGTTTTTCCCGCGCCATTTTCACCAACGTATCCCATAATGGAGCCGTATGGCAAAGCAAATGAAATGTTATTCAGCGCGAAGCCGGACTCGCCGAACTGCTTTGATACATTCATCAATTCTAAAGTATTAGCCACGTTATTCCTCCTCGGCATAAAACATTGACAATATATCCACCAATTTTTCAAGCGAGATATTGCTTGTTCTGCCAATATCAGCGGCAATCTGCAAATGTTCTTCTGCTTTTCTTTGTTGTTCTTCCTGATAAAAGTCTTTATTTTGCGCAGAAATAAAGCTACCTCGCCCAACGGTAGTTTCGATAAATCCGTCTCTTTGTAAATCCTCGTAGGCTTTTTGAACAGTTATTACGCTTATATGAAGCGACTTTGCCAAAGCGCGCATAGATGGGATGAGGTCACCCGTTTGCAATTCACCGCTCATAATCATTGCTTTTATCTGTGAAGTTATCTGCTCATAAATTGGCTTGCTTGTATTGCTGCTTATTTTGATTTCCACAAGCATCCTCCAATCGTCATTAGTGTACCTGTTCATTAAGTACATTATAGCTCGGTTTTGTCGCTGTGTCAATAGGCATCGCTAAAAATACCGCTCACGGCACAATGACCAGAAGTGGTATTTTTCTTATTGATAAAACACAAAACCTCTAGCGCATTTTCAAAAGCAGCCGCCGTTCTGAAAGCCAAATATCATGCAGTATCTTCTTGACTTCTTCCACATCTGCCCTATACAAGCTGCCGGTCTGGTTCATACGCTTGACGATCTGATTGACATTGTTGCCTATACGCTGGAGCTGGGCCGCATGATTTCTTCTATCAAAGCCTTTTCATCCTCCGTTACCCTAACGATAATCTGAACATTGCGTTTCCTGTTTTGTGTTGCCATAGCGCGATAATCTGCACAAATAACTTTGTTCCATATCATACAACCGCATCAAAAGTGGTATTCAGTCACTTCCCATCTGTTATACTTTTAACGCCCAACGCATTTTCGCCGACTTCGCACGACTGTTTCTGATGCACTCCTCTGCCGAAGGCCGGATCACCTCTTTTGCTATCTTAGCGTAAACGCCTTCGCAATACAGACGCTTAAATGACTTTTTCACCAGCCTGTCTTCACCCGAATGGAACGTTAGTATAGCAATACGTCCTCCAGATACCAGCACTTCCGGCAGCTTTTCCAGAAATCTGTACAATACTTCAAATTCATTGTTTACATCAATTCGTAATGCCTGAAACGTTCTTTGACAGGATTTTTTCACTGTCTCTTTTCGTTCTGCCTCCGGTATAAAAGCAAGAGCCGCTTCAATTGTCTGCTTCAAATCTGTAGTTGAAGCAATCTTATTCCCCTTACGATTTCCGGCAATCACTGCTTTGGCAATTTCTTCTGCATATGGCTCATCCGCATTTTCTATCAGCATCCCCTGCAGTTCTTCCTGGCTGATACTTTTTAACCGCTCTGCCGCGGAAATTCCTTTTTCCGCATTAAGTCTGAGATCCAGGAGCCCATCTGATTTAAAAGAAAATCCCCGATCCGGATTATCTATCTGCATGGACGAAACACCAAGGTCGGCCAGGATAAAATCAAATTTTCCCGCTTCTGCGGCCACTTGATCAATATCGGCAAAATTCAACAGCTTCACGGTTAATATATCCGGTCCAAACCCACTTTCCTCCAACCTTTCTTTTGTCTTTGCAGATTCCGCCGGATCCACATCCAGTGCATACAGGTGACCTTCCCCTTTCAGACACTTCAACATTTCTGTTGTATGTCCGCCGTAGCCAAGCGTTGCATCCAGACCCTGCTGTCCCGGACTGATCTGCAGAAAGTCCAGAATCTCCTTAACACAGATTGGAATGTGCATTCCGACTGGTGTTCCACCCTTCTGCATAACCCGCTCTACTGTTTCAGGATATTTTTCCGGATGAAGTTCCTTATATTTTTCTTTATAATCCTTCGGATGAGTCCCTGAATAATGGACTCTTCTTTTATATTTCTGCTGTTGATTTTCCATATAAACATAATCCTTTCTGCTTTGCTCTTCCGTAAATACCTGCGTGGGAGTTAATGATAAAAGTTTATACAATCTTGTCAACGTACAACAATATCCCTATATATCCACTTATAGCAATTTCCCCTGTTGATAACATTCGTAAATATATTCTCTAGATTGGTAATAAAAATCCGAATTAAAGTTTGAAATAGCATCACTTATCCATGAATTGTATACTTCAACCAATATCTCAATAATATCATCTCCACTTATATCCTCTATAAGTCTTCCATATACCTCACCTATTGTCCAATAATCGGGCGCTTCATATTTGCATACTTTTACATTATCAAAATCTCCCACTTGCATTTTACGCATTTCAATATAGTCATCTGCAACCTTTTCTATTGGTTCACAATGAAGTGTTCCTGCATACTTATATATTCGCTTTAGATACTCTTTTCCCAAAAATTCTGTTACCTGTTTCCGCTGTAATTTGCTTTTTCGCCCAATATATTCAATCAGACTACAAATAAAAAATAATTTCCTGTTTCACACTATCACCTCTCAGCTTTGTTCTTTAATATATCATCAATCCGCACAATATCTGCTCCGCGTCTTCTTTTTGCACTGCTATACAATTTTTTATACCTGTTATTATCCCTACATTTTTCTGCATCTATTAGAAGATATATATATAGCTCTGTCAGTTTATCTCGGCATTTCTCCAATCCTTGTTCTGCCACCTGACGTGCTTTTTCAAAATTCCCCTGTTCCTTATAATACTCCATTAATTCTATATATATCTTGCTTTCCTTGTTGAGATGTGTTTCCAAATAGGAAACATATTTATCATCTCTTCCAAATTGATGATACAGATGCGCCGCCCGTTCTCTGTTACAGCCCGATCCATCCAACATATCAGCAAGTGTCAGAAATTCCTCCGGTTCTGTACAGAATTTTTCTGATAGCTCAAACAACGGATCATAACAGCCATAATAATCATAATACCCATTGTTAACAATATCGCTCAGAATATTTTTCCTAAGTTCCCAGTCTTCCTTTTCCACCCCTCCCTTTTTTATCAGGCTATTACAGATTTTCCAGACCTCTTCAATCTCCCATTGATCATCTATGTACCGTTCATATCTCAACTGATCCAGTAACTCTTTTATTTGTTTCCACGAGGCTTCCAAGACAGAAGCATTCGTCTTCAGCTCTTTCTGTGTCGGTTTCATACATTTCAGACGGATATTTAATGCTATTTTCTGCTTTCTTTTTAGTTTCTTTTCAAATTCATACTTTTCGTGAGAATATCTTATTCCGGAAAACGTCTCCTTAAACAAAATCTCCGCACTTGAAATCTCTTCACTAAGAATATTCAGCATATGGAGAAACAAGTCTTCCGGCAAATCCTCTCCAAGCAGAATGGTGGGATTAATCTTTTTACAAATAGATTGCTCAAATATTCCGATCAATATTTTTGCAAGTTCCCGGCCATCCCACTTGTCTGTCAGTCTGACAACTGCCCTTATCCAGTCAGTGGCAATCTGCCGAATATCCACAGATAATATCCCCTCTTCATATGCATCCACTATAGTGAAAGGTGAATCATCCTCAAAGTCTTCTGACTCCTCAGCTTCTACCACCGCAAACTCAAGGTGACAAACCCGGTTTAGAATATCAGTCACCATTTTATACTCACCTAAAGACAGAAGATCATGACAGCCTCTAAAACTCCTGTTCAAGAATGGCATCGCTTCCATTGGGTCATTATGCCATATCTTCCAATCATCCATATATCTACCGTTATCATCAAATTCATAATAATGCGTTTCATATTCCAGATAGATCATACCGTTTTCCACCTTCTCGCAGAATTCCTCTATTTCCCTCCAAGTCGGCATATACTGAATTTTCTTTTCTCCGGAAAGTGACATCAAAAAATCCTGTTGTTTCTCTTCCTTCACTAATTCCGCTTGATCCAAGATCCACTCTTCCTTTTTTCCCTCTGACATCCTGCCTAACTGTTTCTTAACCAGTTCTATGAATGTTGCCACTCCGATACCTTCCTTTCTCCCACGCCAAGAGCTGCCCACACCTCCTGGTAGTCTTGTAATGAATTTGATAAATTGGATGCTTGGAATAAAAAAAGTCTTCTTGTCCTATTCTCCCCTGATTTTCCCTTTTAAATAAAGGGCTGCTTTACCTGAGATTTTCACCCTGTTCCCACAGTTCTCACAGTAAAGTGTGCCTCCTCTTTTAGAAAGTTGTTTTGCAATCATTTTATCTTTACCTATTCTATCAGCCCAAAAAGGTATGAGAGTAGCATGTGATGAACCTGTAACCGGATCTTCCATTATGCCTGCATTAGGAGCAAAAAATCTTGATACGAAATCTACGTTTTCTCCTTTAGCTGTCACAATTACCGCGAAACAATCAGGTATTTGTTTTAGTAAGTTAAAATCAAGTTTTAAATCTATAACCTGTTGTTCACAATCTACCAACATAAGCAAATCTCTTGATAAATATGCTTCAAGAACAGGCAGTCCAATAGCCTGTTCCATTAAAGCCGTAACTTCTATCTGGCTAGGTTTTCTTGCAGGGAAATCCATTTCGTATAAATCTCCGATTTTTCTGACAGTTAAAACTCCACTTAGCGTTTTAAACCGAATAATGTCATCATGCGTGTCAACGAAATTAGCAATTATAAAAGCACTTGCTAATGTAGCGTGACCACACAAATCTATCTCCACTTCAGGTGTAAACCAGCGCAAGTCATAATGGTTTTCTCTTCTTACCACAAAAGCAGTTTCGGCAAGATTGTTTTCGGATGCAATATTTTGCATTACATTCTCGTCTAACCACTCATCTAACAAACAAACGCCTGCTTGATTCCCTTTAAATAATACATCTGTAAAAGCATCAACAACGTAATATAACATATAATTATCCTTTCCAATAAAATTTCCCTACCTCATTGTTCAACCTTAGACATCAAGACAGCGCACTCAACACTCACCGTCTGCGGAAACATATCTATCCCCCTAACCTTCACAATCTCATACCCTCCATCTTTCAGCACCTTCAAATCCCTCCCCAAAGTAGCCGAATCACAACTCACATAAACGATCCGCTCCGGACGCATCTGAATCATCGTTGCGAGACAAGCCTCATCGCACCCTTTTCTCGGCGGATCCACCACAATCACATCCGCCCAAATGCCTTCTGCCTTAAACTTCTGCGGCAATAACTCTTCCGCTTTCCCCACAAAAAACTCTGCGTTTCCTACTTCATTCCTTTTTGCATTTTCCCTCGCATCCGTAACCGCCTGGGGAACCACCTCCACCCCATAAACCTTCTTTGCCTTACCGGCTAAAAACAAAGAAATAGTGCCAATCCCGCAATAAAGATCCCACACCACTTCCTTCCCGGTCAGCCCGGCATACTCCAAAGCCAAGCTATACAGCTTCTCTGTCTGCACCGGATTCACCTGATAGAAAGAAAGCGGCGATATCTTAAACGTCAGCTCATCCCCTGTATAAGGATAACCCTCTTTCCCCATCTCACGGACATGAATTGTATCCTGAATATATTCCTTCCCCCACAAAGTATGTATTTCCGTTCCCATAATTACATTATCAATCCTGGTATTGATACTAACCGACACACTTGTCATACCAGGAATCTCAGCCAATCGCCTAAGCAATTCCCCTTTGCCGGGCAAAAACTCATCTCTTATATTTACACTATTCAAATCATATGACATATTCGTCGTCTTCTTATTAATTACCAGACAAACCATAATTTCTCCGCTGGTAAAACCCGTACGAATCAATACATGCCGAACCAGTCCTTCCCCGGTCTTTTCATCATAGGCACTTACTTGATTCTCCTGCATATACATAAGAATCAACTCCAGAATTTCCTTATTCCCCTTATGCCCAATACAACAATCCGTATTGGAAATAATTGAATGCGTCCGTCCGGCATAAAAACCCGTAATCACATTTCCATCCTTATCCGTACCTACAGGATACTGGGCCTTATTCCGATAATAATACCCATCCTCCATACCAACAATGGGTTCCATACAAGCATCCACCAATTCTGCTTCCAAACCTCCGATACGGATTAAATTATTACGGATTTTCTCCTGTTTAAATTCCAGCTGCTTTTCATACGAAAGGGCCTGAATCTGACACCCGCCGCACTGCCTGTGATAATTACATTTGGGCTCAGTACGAAAAGGAGAAGGTGTAATCACCTTCTCTAACCTGGCATAAGCATAATGCTTCTTACTCTTTAAAATCCTGGCTTCCACGGTATCGCCAATTACCGCGTCCTTGATAAACAGGGTAAATCCATCCACCTTTCCGATGCCTTCCCCATCATTTCCAATATCCTCTATGACAACCGTCACAAGATCATTTTTTTTATATTCCATACGACATCCCATTCTATTCCAATAAGCTTGCCCTTAAATTAGTTTCAAACAAACGGTTATACCCCATCCAGCCCGATTCATTGGAATTCTCCAATATCTCCTTAAAAGTCTCAAGCTTGGCATCCGTACTGTCCGCATAATACAATGCCACCGCTTCTATTAATGCCGGCACTCTGGGCGAACCATACTCATACTTCCCATGATGGGCTAAAATACAATGCTGCAGCTCCGACAATAATACATGGGGAAACCCGTCAATCCCCGCGGCTTTTTCTCTCACCATCTGAGCACCCATAACAATATGCCCCAATAACTGTCCGTCATCCGTATAATTATTTTCCGGAAATTGAGATATTTCCTTAATCTTACCCATATCGTGACACATTGCCGCCGTAAGCAGCAGATCCCTTTTCAATATTGGGTAAGCACCGCAATAATAATCACAAAGCTTCGTTACTCCCAGCGTATGCTCCATCAATCCCCCCACAAAACCGTGGTGGATACTCTTTGCGGCGGAAGAAGTGCGGAAAGCTTTTACAAAATCTTCATCCTCCGAAAAAAGGGCTTCCAGAAGCTTTTTATAATATTCATTCTTTACCGAGTCAATCAGTTCCAGCAGTTCCAAATACATTTCCTCATTATCCTTAGCACTCACCGGAAGATAATCGGCCGGATTATATTCCCCATCATTGCAAACCCGAATCCTTTTCACATTGACCTGCAGCGCACCCTGAAAATTATTGACATCCCCATAGACCTCTATATAACTATAAGTATCATATTCACTGATACCAGGATTATTCGGTTCCCAGACTTTAGCATCAACGGTACCTGTCTTATCCTGGAGAATAACATTCTCATAAGGCTTCCCATTCTTGGTTACCGCCGTTTGCTTGTGCTTACACAGATAAATATCAAATACCCTGTCTCCTTCTCGAAAATCCTTAATATACTTCATTTTTTACCGGACCGACACAGAATTTCCCTGTTCAGTCCTGCTCCTTCCTTATTTAGATTCCACCAAAGTTATTTCAAAGCGCATTTCCCGATATTCCTCCTGAGCCATACGCATTACTATCAACTCCACGATATCTCCCGCATTCAACTGGATTAACGTACTGGTATAGGCACTGACATTGCTTATTTCTGTCTCATCCATTGCCACAATCACATCGCCCTGCTGAATCCCCGCCAGCATAGCCGGTGAATCCATCACCGCCTCCGTCACATAAACACCATACGGAACCTGCATATCATTATGAGCATCCGTAGTAACATCCACACCAATAATCCCCAGATAAGCCCTTTTACTGCCATTGGACATTTTCTCAACAATCCTTTTTATATCCGATATGCCATATGCGGAAATTATGTTTTCATTATTGGCCGAATTTGTTATAATACCGATTACCTGTCCCTGCAAATTAAACAAAAAACCTCCGGCATCCTCACTCCCATAAATATCCGTCATCAGTAATCTAAAATTTGCATCCGCAACAGCTACCTGCCCGCTTGCCGAACTGATAATCCCATATCCCACCGAATCACTGCTGCCCATGGGACTTCCCAACGCGATTACCGGCTGACCCACAATACTCCTCCCGCTGGAAGTTCCCAAAGAAGCAACCATAATTCCAATATCCGCCATTTCTTCCGGCAGACTTGAAATCTCCACGGATAATATAGCAATATTTGTATCAACATCATACTGCTTAATTTGCGTATCCACCTGCTGATTATTGGAAAATGTCATCGACAGCTTTTCCGCATCCTTTATCAAAGAATAATCTGCCAAAATCAACAATTCCTTCCCGTTATTCCCAATAATCAAACCGGAAGAATGCCCTTTATTTTCCAACTCATTATCAAACCAATCCACATCCGAAGTAACACCTGTCACCGTCACCATACTATCCCGCAACTCCGTGACATAAACCGAGAGAGCATCATACATCTGCTTATAATTTTCCCGATTCAAAGTAACGCCGGACAAAATCTCCTGAATCTGTTCCTCCTCAAGAGCGATACCCTCCTGTGTCTCCTCCTCCGTAACCGTACTATCCGACAACATATCCTCCGGAGAAACCTCCTCCTGATCTTCCGGAAAAACGATGATCTGAGGATCCTCTTCCGGATAAAGCCAATTACTGAACACCGGTTCCAGGATAAGAAAAGTAAGACAAGCGATTAAGCCAAAAATCACTGCCATAGCCGCCGTAATAACCGTCCTCCTGAACAGCTTCTTCTTATTCACCGGCCTTTCCTTTATTTTTTCTATAATAAAATCATTCTGCTGATTCTGATCCAACTCCGCCATAAAAACCTCCCTGCCAAGCAGGCAAAAAAGAATAAAAAACGACTAAAATACCAGACTTAAGTATATCGGATAAACCAACAATTGTAAAGAAAAAACACCCCACCCCCTCAATCACCTATACCTGAGAGATTTTTTGTGATATAATATCCGCAAAGGACAGAGCCAGATACACAAAAATGCGCCTGCTGAGCTTGTTCAAGCAGACGCATTTTTGTGTATCTGGCGAGCGAAGCGACCTCGCTGCACAAAGTGCGGCGAGGCTCTGCCCGTAGCTCTGCCCGTAGCCCTGCCCCCACCCCAAAAACAAACAAAGGAGCCCACCCCCCAATATGAACCCAAAAGTCCTAACCACCCTGGAATACAACAAAATCATCCGAAAACTAACCGAAAAAGCCGATTCCCTTCCCGGCAAACAACTCTGTGAGACTCTAACACCCTCCACAGATCTAACCGCCATCATCAAGTCCCAAGCCGAGACCAAAGATGCCCTGACCCGCCTCTTCAAACTAGGCAGCACCTCCTTTGGCGGCAACAAAGACATCGATTACACCTTGCGCACACTGGATATCGGCAGCACCTTATCTGCTTCCGAGCTTCTTAAAATAGCCAAACTCCAGGACAACGTCAGCCGCATCAAAACCTATGGCAAAAAAGTTCACGATGACCACCCTGACGACAGCCTGAATCCCTACTTTACCCAACTGACCCCCCTCACCACCCTGGCCAACGAAATCAACCGCTGCATCCTCTCCGAAGAAGAGATCGCCGACGATGCCAGCCCAACACTTAAATCCATCCGCCGCTCCATGATCATCACCAACGAAAAGATCCGCTCCCAGCTTAACTCCATGGTAACCGGTTCCTATCGCAGCTACCTTCAGGACGGTGTAATTACCATACGCAACAATCGCTACTGCATCCCGGTAAAAGCCGAATACAAAAACCAGGTTAACGGCATGATTCATGACCAATCCTCATCCGGATCCACCTACTTTATTGAACCTGCTGCCATCGTCAACCTGAACAACCAACTAAAAGAACTATCCATAAAAGAACAAGAAGAAATCGACATTATCCTGGCTACCCTAAGCGCCCAGGCCGGAGAGCACACCACCGAACTAACCATTAACCAAAAAACCATGACCACCCTGGACTTCATCTTTGCCAAAGCCAAGCTGGCCTTAGACCAAAACGCCACTGAACCTATTTTCAACACCAACCACTACATCAATATCCGCAAAGGCCGCCATCCCTTATTGGACAAAAAGAAAGTTGTCCCCATCGACATCCACCTGGGAAAAGACTTTGACCTGTTGATTATCACCGGCCCCAACACCGGCGGCAAAACCGTCTCCCTCAAAACCACCGGACTGTTCATCCTGATGGGCCAAGCCGGCCTGCACATTCCCGCCCTTGATCGTTCCGAGCTTTCCATCTTCACGGAAGTTTACGCGGACATCGGTGACGAACAGAGCATTGAACAAAGTCTTTCCACCTTTTCCTCTCATATGACCAGCATCGTACACATCCTGGCACATGCTGACAGCGACTCCTTATGCCTTTTTGACGAACTTGGCGCCGGGACAGACCCCACTGAAGGCGCGGCCCTAGCCATTGCCATCCTTGACGATCTCCACGGTAAAGGCATCCGAACCATGGCCACCACCCATTACAGCGAGCTGAAAATTTTTGCCCTTTCCACCCCTTATGTGGAAAACGCCTGCTGTGAGTTCAATGTGGAAACCCTAAGACCTACCTACCGTCTGCTGATTGGCCTTCCCGGCAAAAGCAATGCCTTTGCTATCTCTTCCAAACTCGGCCTGCCGGACGCTATCATTAATGCCGCCAGAGAGCAGATCAGCAAACAAGACGAAAGCTTTGAAGACGTCATTTCCAAACTGGAACAAAGCCGTCTGACCATTGAAAAAGAACAGCTTGAAATTGCCAGAAATAAAGAAGAAATTAGTAAATTAAGAGATCAGCAAAAACAAAAAAATGAAAAAATCGATCAAAACAAGGATCGCATTATCCGGGAAGCCAATGAAAAAGCCCGGCTTATCCTTCAGGAAGCCAAAGAATTTGCCGATGAAACCATCCGCGAATTCAATAAAACCGATTTTTCCGCGGATATAAAAATCCTTGAGCAAAAACGCCAGAAGGTTCGGGATAAAATCAACGAAAAAAGTGAAAAGCTGTCCATACAACCTTCCAAACAGCAAACTCCTAAAAAGGCACCGGATCCCAAAAAACTGCAAAAAGGTGATGCTGTTAAGATCCTCTCCATGGGTTTAAAGGGAACCGTCAGCACTTTACCGGATGCCAAAGGCAATCTGTTCGTACAATGCGGCATTATGCGTTCCCAGGTAAATGTGAAAGATATCATACTATTAGATGAAGATACAATCACCACACCCCCACCAAACCGGTTCGGCCAAAGCCAAATCAAAATGTCAAAAGCTTCCACAATTTCAACCGAAATTAACCTGCTTGGCAAAACTGTGGATGAAGCCATTTCCGCAATGGATAAATATCTTGATGATGCCTACCTGACCCACCTTGCCAGTGTCCGGGTCGTTCACGGAAAAGGTACCGGAGCACTGCGCAGTGCCGTCCACAACCATTTAAAACGTCTAAAATACGTTAAGGAATATCGGTTGGGCGAATTCGGTGAAGGTGACAGTGGTGTCACCATCGTTACCTTTAATTAAACAAGAGAAAAGGAGAGCGTTGTCACATGGCCAACAAACAAAAAATATTGATTGTAGATGATGATAACAATATCGCCGAACTGATTTCCCTGTACCTGATCAAAGAATGCTTTGAAACAATGATCCTAAATGATGGAGAATCCGTAATGGGTGCCGTTGAAAGCTTCCAGCCCAATCTGATTTTACTGGATTTAATGCTTCCCGGAATGGACGGTTACCAAGTCTGCCGGGAAACCTGTGCAAAATATACCATCCCCATCATTATGCTTTCCGCTAAAGGTGAAGTATTTGATAAGGTATTGGGCTTGGAATTAGGCGCTGACGATTATATCGAAAAACCTTTTGACTCTAAAGAGCTGGTTGCCAGGGTAAAAGCGGTACTGCGCCGATATAAGCCCCCGGTTCCTTCAGTTGAGTTTACAAATGACAAGTGTGTCGAATACCAGGATCTCTCCATCAACCTGACTAATTATGCGGTTACCTATATGGGTCAGACCGTCGATATGCCCCCCAAGGAGCTGGAACTACTTTACTTCCTTGCCGCTTCTCCTAACCATGTTTTTACCAGGGAACAGCTTCTGGACCAGATCTGGGGTTATGAATATATCGGCGATACCCGTACCGTAGATGTTCATATTAAAAGACTCCGGGAAAAAATTAAGGATCATGCTAATTGGAAAATTTCCACCATTTGGGGCATTGGCTATAAATTTGAGGTTAGAATAAAATAATGAAAAAAACCCTCTATTTAAAATTTGTCCTGGCTTACTTTATTTTCGGTGTATTTGGCTTTATAATTATTTCCACCTTTGTCCCTAATATGACCAGAGAACATCTAATCCGGGAAAAAGCGGAATCCTTATATTCCGAAGCCACATTAATTGCCAATACCTATGCCAGCGGCCTCTATACCAACGAAACCAGTATTGAAACCGTAAAAATGCTGCTGGACTCTCTGGCGGTTTATTTGAATTCCACTATCCGCATTATCAACCCTTCGGGACGCCTGGTCATTGATACCAATCTGCCGCTTAATGTGGAGGATGTGGTCATTATTGAAAATTTTGATCCCACTGTAACCAGAGGTACCTATTACACTATTGATAATTTTTTCGGAAATTTTGATAATGAGGTCTTAAGTGTCCTGGCTCCTATCACTACCAATTATAAAGTAAAGGGATATGTGGTAATTCATTGTGACATGAGCGGCATAACGGAATCCACCAACAGCCTGCTGAATATATCCTATATCAGCCTGGTGATACTTTTCCTGCTGTCCGTCATTATCCTGATTTTTTTCACGGAGATGGTCTATATTCCCCTGAAAAAAATCATCCATGCCACCGAACAATATGCTTCCGGAAATATGCATTACGAATTCCAGGTTGACAGTGAAGATGAAATTGGTTATCTGGCCGCCTGCCTTTCCTATATGGCCAGTGAAATCGCCAGAGCTGAAGATGATCAGAAAAAATTTGTTGCCAATGTTTCTCATGATTTCCGTTCTCCCCTTACTTCTATCCGGGGTTACCTGGAAGCAATGATTGACGGCACCATATCTCCGGATACTCATGATAAATACCTGAATATTGTTCTTAATGAAACCGACCGCTTAACGAAGCTCACCAACAGTCTGCTTTCCTTAAATAATCTTAATACTAAAGGAATGCTGCTGGAACTGACGGATTTTGATATAAACCAGATTATCCGCGGCACGGCCGCCACCTTTGAAGGAACCTGCCGCAAAAAAACCATTGCCATCGAACTTGTACTGACCGGAGATATTCTTTATGTAAATGGTGATGTGGGTAAAATCCAACAGGTACTTTATAATTTAATTGATAATGCTATTAAATTCAGCTATAAAAATTCCGTTATCCGGATAGAAACGACAGAAAAGGGAAATAAAGTTTTTATCTCCGTAAAGGATTCAGGAATTGGCATTCCCAAAGAAGACCTTAAGCTTATCTGGGACCGTTTTTACAAATCCGATATATCAAGAGGCAAAGATAAAAAAGGAACCGGACTGGGATTATCCATCACCAAGGAAATTATTATTTCCCACCACCAAAACATCAATGTTATCAGTACCCCTGGTGTTGGTAGTGAATTTATTTTTTCCCTTCAAAAATCAAATAAAAATGACGAGGATGATTAATCGCTACCTATATTATATTTGACTGCTTTTTTCATCACCAGCTTAATCGGATGATACAACAAAAACATTAATACAAAATTACTGGCACAGTGTACTAAATCCCAGGGAATACCCGCCACCCACCAAGTAAAGCCGGCATACAGTCCATTCCTGACGCCTCCTCCCACCGCCCCAATCACTACGTAGGGCATAGCGCAAAAGAAGCCAAAAAATAAACCGACCACTGCCGATAATATACTCCAGAACCATACGGATTCCTGCCTCCTGAAAAGCCGAGCCATTAATGAAAGCAGCGGCCATATATAAAGATACATAATCCACCAGAGTCCAAATCCATACATGGTGCCTTCAATCAGAATAAACACCGGAATGACCAATAACATTCTTTTCCTGAAAAATAATGTAAACATAATAATCCAAAAAGTTGTAAGCTCAATATTGGGAAGAAACCCCAGTGCTATTTTACATACCTCAATTACAGCTATCATCATTCCGATTAAAGTAATGTTTTTGACTAAACTTTTCACCTTATCTGTCGTATTCAAATCATCCACCGTCTCTTTAAACTTCGTTAATTATGGTGTAAAGATAGTATATTCAATAACAAAGTTGTCTCCATCAAGCACCGGCTGACTGTCTATACCATAATTACAGTATTCTCCATTTACATAAAATGCCCAATAAGCACCTTCATCCATATCCGCTGTCACACCATTAACCGTATCAACATTCATTCCATATTCGCTGTCTTTACCGCTGAAGGTAAGTCCATCCGCTTCTTCCATTGCCTCAAACAGATATTCGGTATCCGTTTTCAAAACGTATACTGTTCGATTTTCATCATTGTCAACTACTTCAATACTGATCTCTTTGCTTCCTTCCACCGGCTTTGCCCCAAATACATTATAAATAATGACAAAAGCTGCGATTACGGTCACTAATACGATAACACCAATCATTATTTTTCCAGCGGCTTTTTTTGTACTTTCCATGTAGTTATCCTCCCTATCTCGAAATTTGTTCTTTATAGTAACAAAGGTCGTTCCTATAAAGGAACAAAGAGTCCTCCTGCGGACTCGCGTGCCAAGCGCGGGTCGCGAAGTCCGCACCGCGCTTGTGTGCATCCTTAGCGGAGCGGTTTTATTTCATAGAAGCACTTTCCTAATAAAAAAACCTTCTGCACCAAGGCAAAAGGTTACCATACCAAATCAGACAAATAGTTCTTAACTATTTGTAATTTAATATACCAACCAATTCCTCGTGGTCTGACAGTATCATTACAGGCAGGTCTTCTGACTCAGGCATCATTGCCTTGTTCAGTCTTCCCAAGCTGATTACAACTCAGTGACATAATGGATTGGAACAAGACTCTTCCTCTACAGCGACGAGATCGTGCAGGATTTACACCTGCTTCCCTTTTCACCGAATATAAAAAATCGGCACCTGTAATGTTTTATATGAAATTATATTTTTTAACAATCAAAATTTTATCATATTTAGATATAAAACACAATAAAAACTATTTCAGGATTTTTTGCATGTTTTTTTGCATGTCAATTTTTTGCATTAAAAGCCGTTTATACAGTTCGATTATCTTTTTAACATTGACAATTAAATTGAAAATAGTAGTTAAATAAATTGTTTAATATATATTCTTTACATAGTGGCTACACAGTACTTGTTCATACATATAAATGATTTTAAGTCAACACCAACATCTTTTGCAATTACATCGCATTTTGTTACCAGCAAAAAATAAATGTTATGATTGCTTTCATCACTCAGACTTTCGTAATTGGCTTGACCTTTTGCAATTACAATATCGGATTCCTGATAAATTTGCCTAAATTCTTTACTTGTTCGGCTTAAAACCGTTCCAAGCGAATTATCTCCATTACTAATTATTTTTGCATACTTATCTATGCCAACAAAATAGGCATCCGCTTCAATAGAATCATTTACAATAGGTTTCCCACGCACCCCAAAGTAGATGTCAATATCCGGATTACATGCCTTTATTTGCTTAATGAACAGTTTATCCAGACAAATCTCCCCACAGTTATCTCCAAGATACAATAATTTCTTGCATTTCTTAATATCATCTTTCATTTTATCTATGTGGTTAATTGTAAGAAAAACCTTATCTGAGTCATCAAACCACCGCATTATATCTTCCAGACAACTATTGTGAATAGGGTTAAAGTCAATGATGTTTCCGATAATAGCATACTTAACGGCTTGTTCAAAAGAATTTGAAGAACAATCTATCCTATGTTCAAAAGTATCTGTCAGGTCTAAAAACAGCCTGTTATAATATGCTCTTATTTCCTTATAAGGGTCGTTATTACCTATATGTTCCTTTAATAATTCAAAAGTCATACCGCTAATTTCATTATTAGATTCTGTAAAATTCATTTTCCCTAGTTGGCTAAACACTCTTTTGAATAGCAATTCTTTATTGACGGCATTAGTCATATCCGACACCTTAACTACTTGATTAATAAGACACGGTAAACAATTATAATTAAATTTCATCTTTACAAAATTACCTTTCCTTTACCACATACAAATATGCATTTCCTTTTTTCCCGGTCCTTTCCACCACCCCGACATGATGAAGCAGATTCATCACAACACTGGATAATGATGCATTTATATGGGCTGCCTTGGCAAAATCCTTGGTGGTAAAGGGTTCTTCCAGTTCATAGGGAACAAACTGCAGATAATCCTCCAAACATTTGATTTCCATTTCTTCTGCCAGACAGATTGGTATCCGGTCATAACGGGTGGAGCCTTTCTTTTTATCCTTGCTCCACCCATTTAATAACCGATATTCCTCCATATCAACAAACACTAATTTAAACCGCAGATTGGGATCCCTCAAATACATTTTAATTTTATATAATTCCGGAAATGCCATATATGGATTACCCCGTTTGGGAGATTTCCTTTTAGTGCTTAATTCTCCGCTTTCTTCATCGATCCAAATCAGCCATTTTTCCCTGGGGATGGGATATACGATGGTTACCTTATACTCTGGCAGAAACGCGGTCAATTTATCCCTCATCCGGTTAAACTGCCTGGTTTGTATCTCAATAATTTCGCCGTCCGAATAAATATCGGCAACATACCTTTCAATGGGAATCTCTTGTCTGTCCTCGTCCGGTTCATAATAATTCTTTAATATGGCATGAACTGTTTTTTCCGAAAGGGTGCCAATCCCTAATCTTTGTCTGTCAATTCCGATAACCTTTTTTTTGGCTTCTTCAAATCGCTTTTCATTCGGTTTCATTGTATATCCCTATATTCTTTTTATTACTACTTATGATTCCTTCCCATATTCATTTTCAGGCGTTTCTGTGACTTTGCCTGTCCGCTGTTAGAGAAAGAATTAAGTTTATTGCTGTTATTTGTTTTCTTAAAAACAGAATAATCAATATTCTTCTTTTTCACACTATACCTCCTAAATCTCGATTCGTCCATACCCTGAACTGTTATTCACAGGAAATCACATTTGTCGCAACCTTATCCACAAAAGCTTTATCATGTTCCACAAAAAGCATCGTAGGCCGATAAGTCAGTAAAAGCTCTTCAATCTGGATTCTGGAAAATACGTCAATAAAATTTAAAGGTTCATCCCAAATATAAAGATGTGCCTGCTCACAAAGACTTTTGGCAATTAACACTTTCTTTTTCTGCCCTTCACTGTAATCTTCCATCTTTTTATCAAATTGCTCTCTGGTAAAATCAAGCTTTCTGAGTAAGGCCAAAAAAAGACTGATATCCAAATTTGCTTCTTTGGCAAAAGCCGTTACATTTCCTTTCAAAAATCCGGTATCCTGAGATACATAAGAAATAATAAGACCGCTAGCCGTTGTTATTCCGCCATTAAAATGGATTACTTCTTTTTCTGTTAATAAGCCGCCATATCCTGATTCCTTTAAAATAACTTTAATAATACTGGACTTGCCGCAGCCGTTCCTCCCATGAAGAACTGCCCGATCACCATTTTTAATTGTTACCTCCATTTTTTTCAGCTTCTTATCCAAATTTCCATAATAAATCTGCACCTCCTCCATTTTTACCAGAATCTCTTTATAATGCCTGATCGGAATGATCTTTAAATTTTCGGTATTTTCAATATTTTTAAGCAGTTTTGATTTTTCTTCAATTTCTTGTTCCCTTCTCTTTTCAAGGTTTTTACGGCGCGTCTGCATTCTTCGGGATTTTTCGCCGATATATGCCCGGGTATCGATATTTTTTTCATGACCCATGGATTTCTTTCCAATCTTGGTAGATTCCACATTATCCGCCCATAAACTTTTTTCCCTGGCAGAATTCGTCAGCCGCACAATATCCTTTTTTAATTTATTATTCTCTGATAGTTCATAGGCATCCTGACGTTTTTTGTTTTCCCACCATGTGCTGAAATTTCCCTGATATACTTCGATATTTTCTTTATTAATCACCAATACATGATCAATGCATTGGTCAAGCAAATCCCTGTCATGGGAAACAAGGATAAATCCTTTCTTTTGCTTCAGATAATCCCTGACTATTTCCCTTGCGGCCACATCCAGATGATTGGTGGGTTCATCTATTAATAGAAACTGGTTATCCATGGAAAACAGCACTGCCAGCATGATCTTTGTCCTTTCTCCATTACTCAGGGTGATAAAAGGCCGGTATAACACATCGGCGTCCACCTGAAGTAAATTCAATTCCCGGCAGATTTTCCAAAATTCATTTTCAGGATATAACTTCGCAATGATATCTATTGTCTCTTGGGACGGATCTTCAACCATAAAAGGAAAATAATCAAAAACCTCTGATGAATCAATATTTCCCTTATATGCGTACTTTCCCATCAAAAGATTTAAAAAAGTCGTCTTACCCCGGCCATTTCTTCCGATAAAACCTAATTTCCAGTCAGTATCAATCTGAAATGTAACATTTTCAAAAATATTATCGGAACTGCCTTCATAATAAAAAGTTAAATCCTTTATATTAATTAAAGACATTAACAACACCTCCCAAACTCCAATAAAGTTTCCTATTGTACAAAAAAAGGCACAGGAAAATCCCTGCACCCTGCATATTGCTTAAACTCATAACAAAACATGATTTACATATATTTCATACTTCCTATGAAAAACAAAGAACAATTCTTTTATTGTCTGTATATACCCGCATACTGCAGCATATAGACGGAAGCTATATATGAAAATAAGCCGATATAAATAAGGTGTGAATGATTATTCCCGCAGAGCATGACAAAAAAACATATATTCCGCCATACTTTATTTTGTTTCATAATTATCAGGAATTAATAATCACTCCAACACCTCGTTCTTTCTTTATCTATAAAAACTATACTATGAGTCTTCGACCATTGTCAAGCACAATTACTCTGGCTGTGAATAGTTACATATTTTATACACTTTCCAGTACTTTATCCCTTGAATATAAAAACTTTAAGATAATCGGCGATATGATACTGGATATTATAATCATTAAAATAACCGATGTAAAATACACGGAAGTCAACAGTCCAACCCTTAATCCTTTCTGGGCCACAATTAATGCAACCTCACCTCTGTTCATCATTCCCACCCCGATTTTCAGAGAATCCGCTCTGTTAAATTTACATAATCTAGCCATAACTCCACAGCCAATTATTTTGGTACTCAAACCAACCAGCACAAATATTATTGAAAATAATAATATTTCCAGATTCATATTATCAATATTGGTCTTCAAGCCAATACTGGCAAAGAAAATCGGACTAAATAGTATATAAGAATTCACATCCATTTTTTCCGCAATATAATCTGAATCATGGCTTGAACTTAATATAATTCCGGCTACATAAGCTCCGGTAATATCGGCTATGCCAAAATATTTTTCCGCCAGATAAGATAATGCCAGACAAAGAGCCAATCCTGCTATAGGAATTCTTCTGGTGTGAGGATACCGGTTATCCAGCTTCTTAAATATCTTAAATATAATAAACCCAACCACCATGGCAAATACAAAGAATAAAACAGTGGATAATATTACACTTCCGGGATTGGAATCCGGGTTCTTAATGCCAATAATAAATGTCATCACAATAATACCGATAACATCATCAATAATAGCCGCACTTAAAATAGTGGTTCCCACCTTACCCTGCAGCTTCCCCATTTCCTTCAAGGATTCCACCGTAATGCTTACACTGGTGGCAGTCAGGATAACTCCCATAAATACCGCTCGGTAAAATTCCTCTGATCCCCAGGGAGACATTCCATAAAATGCCATATATAAAAGAGCTCCGCCAAGAAGCGGGATTATCACTCCCGAACAGGCTATTAAAAAGGCAACTGGTCCTGTTTTTAACAAATCCTTTAAGTTTGTGCCGAGGCCGGCGGAAAACATTAACAATACCACGCCAATTTCGGCCATCTGGGTCAGAAAATCCGTTTGCTGGACCAAACCTAATAAGCTGGGTCCAATAATCAAACCAGCCACAATTTCCCCTACTACCTGTGGTGCACGAAATTTTCTGGCAATAATACCAAATACCTTAGCAAATATAATTATTATGGCGAGATCCTTAAAAACACTATAAGCTTCCATTGCTCCTCCACATCTTTCATTAACAGATGTTCTCATTATACCCATCTTACAACTGTTTTGTTCATAAAGCAAGACGGGATTAATGAAAACACATTTAACCGTCAATGTAATTTGTATCTTCTTTGATCCCGTCCGCTTATGATTTTTTATTATATATTAATTATTCTTCCGGCAGATCTTCCATGGCATCTTCCAGGTTTTCAAATTCCTGCAGACCATTGGATATTTTCTCCCTTACTTTGGCAATTTGGGCCACCTTAACCCCTTTTTCAAGGTTAATAAGCTTAACTCCCGATGTAATGCGTCCTAATATAGAAATATCCTGGGCTCTCAGCTGAATAATAATCCCTTCGGTGGTTATCATCATCAATTCATTATCATCATTAACTGATTTTACACCAACCACATCTCCGGATTTTTCGGTAATTTTATAGCATTTGACTCCTTTGCCGCCCCGCTTTTGAACAGTAAACTCATCTGTCTGGGTTCGCTTGCCCAACCCGTTTTCTGATACAATTAACAAAGAATCTCCCTGACTTTGCAGCTGCATCCCGATTACTTCGTCCCCGGGTGAAAGATTCATACCGATTACTCCCATGGAAGTACGGCCGGTAGGACGGACATCCGTTTCTTGAAAGTGGATACACATGCCAAGTCTGGTAACCAGAAAAATAGCACTGCTTATATCAGTTGATTTCACTTCAATCAATTCATCATCTTCCTTTAAATGAATAGCTGCCAACCCGTTCTTACGGACATTACTGAATTCGGTCAGGGAAGTTTTCTTCACAATTCCTTTTTTTGTCACCATAAACAGATTTTTATTGTCATCATATTCCTTAATGGGAATCATGGCTGTAATCTTTTCGCCGGGATTAAGCTGGAGCAGATTCACAATGGCGGTCCCTCGGGATGTTCTGCCAGCTTCCGGGATTTCATAGGATTTTATCCGGTATATCCTGCCAAAATTCGTAAAGAAATTCAAGTAATGATGGGTAGTTGTCATCAATAGGTCTTCAATGAAATCATCTTCAATGGTCTGCATCCCCTTAATGCCTTTACCACCCCGGTTCTGGGCCTTAAAATTATCAACAGTCATGCGTTTGATATAACCCATTTTCGTCATGGCAATAACAGCATTTCCCCTTGGAATCAGATCCTCCATGGAAACATCTAATATATCATAGCCAATTTGACTTCTTCGCTCATCACCATACTTATCCGCAATTAACATCATTTCTTCCTTTATAATTCCAAGAAGTAACTTTTCATCTGCAAGAATTGCTTTTAAATCAGCAATCTTAATCTGCAGCTCATTATGTTCATTCTCAAGCCTCTCCCTTTCCAGTCCGGTAAGGGCACGCAGCCGCATATCTACAATCGCCTGAGCCTGTATCTCTGATAATTCAAATCGCTCTATTAAGCGCTCTTTAGCTATCTGAGTATTTTGACTGCTCCTGATAATACTGATTACTTCATCAATATAATCAAGTGCTTTCAGCAGTCCCAGTAAAATATGATCTCTTTCTTCCGCTTTGTTCAGCTCATATTTTGTTCTTCTGATAACTACATTCTTCTGGTGTGCCAAATAGGCTTTCAGCATATCCAGGATATTCATTACCTTTGGTTCATTATTAATCAAAGCCAGCATAATCACCCCAAAAGTATCCTGAAGCTGAGTATGCTTGTATAATTGGTTCAATATCACATTAGCATTGGCATCCCGGCGCAGTTCAATTACCACCCTCACTCCTTCCCGATTGGATTCATCCCGGATATCCGTAATACCGTCAATCTTTTTTAACTTAACCAACTCGGCTATTTTAATTATCAGGTTGGCTTTATTCACCATATAAGGCAGTTCTGTCACGATAATCTGACTCTTACCATTGGAAAGTGTTTCAATATTGGTTAAAGCCCGGACCCTGATTTTACCTCTTCCGGTACGGTAGGCTTCCTCACTGCCCCTGGTTCCCAGAATAATTCCACCGGTGGGAAAATCAGGAGCTCTCACTATCTTTAAAATTTCCTCAATACTGGTATCCCGGTCTTCTTCAACATGATTATCAATAATTTTTGCTACTGCGTTGATTATTTCTCTTAAATTATGAGGCGGAATATTGGTAGCCATCCCTACGGCAATACCGGTGGTCCCATTTACCAAAAGATTAGGATAACGGCTGGGAAGCACTACCGGCTCTTTTTCCGTATCATCAAAGTTAGGAATAAAATCAACCGTATCTTTATTGATATCAGCTAAAAGTTCCATGGA
>Ga0153972_1000061_pt1 | contig 29430 bp, 29 predicted proteins | sample TSGA056MetaG_FD_104732 | JGI IMG/M metagenome (GOLD analysis project Ga0153972, IMG submission 104732) | Attine ant fungus gardens microbial communities from Georgia, USA - TSGA056 MetaG | ecosystem: Host-associated > Fungi > Mycelium > Unclassified | place: USA: Georgia, George L Smith State...
CAGAGTGTGACCGGAAAATACTACTCTTATCAGCAATTTTGTGAAATTGCTGATAGCGACGCAAACGTAGATAAGATCTTCATTGATGCGATTGAAAGAATGTCAATGGCGCTCGTGAATGTACTGAATATTTTAAACTCAGAGATTATTTTGCTCGGATATGACTGTATTTACTGGAAAGATCAATATATTGAATTATTAGAAGAAAAAATCAACGCACGTATGTTTAGTAAAACCAGATTATCAGTCAAGGTTAAGAAAACCTATTTCGGAACAGACTCACAGATATTGGGATCTGTATGCAATGTGATATCACATATTGCATCGGCCGAACTTTTATTGGAAACGAAATAGCGGAAGTTCACAAACTTCCGCTCAGACTACAAACATTTCTCTTAGAATTAGTTTAATCAACATTCCCTCCCTCTTTCTCAAATTGAAATTTGTTTCACGCTTAGATATCAGGAGAGAAAAAGGATATGCATCTTCCCATTTCTATCAAAAACCACCTCAGTATCCACTTGATAAACTTCTTCTATGAATTATGGACTTACAATGACGAGGGTTATCTGAAAACCAGTGAAGATTTTAAATATAAATCCAGAATTATAAAACGAACTGCTTCTAAGCTAAATCTTCTTTTTCTTCGGTTTTGGTGCTGGTAGTTCATCGTACATATCTTCAAATAACTGTACTAAGAATTCACTACTGTCTACATCTTCAACCAATATCATTTCCTTTGCGCCCTCATAAGGTGGTTCTAAGGTTGGATTTGGGATAAGTGCATTTGAAGCTTTTGTGGATTTCACAAGTAATCTGTCATCATAGATTCCGCCAACAATTTTTCCACGATAATATAGAATATATTCCCTCATCATAGCGCGGTACGTTATCTCATCCAAAGGTGATAATTGGTCTAATATAAATTCTAAATAATCCTTACTAGAAGCCATAGATTTCCTCCTTACAACTAGTACATTCAGCACTTCCTTTATTAAGTCCATATCCTGTATCTGAAATCTTTCTACTTTTCCGATTCGAAGCGGAAGAATAAAATGTATCTGTCCTTCCAGAATCTTTTTATCATGCAGTTCCAATAAATCAATTCCTCTAACACATTAGAATCAAGTGCGATGATTTTTTCGATATTTTCTTCAATGAAACAGAACAAGTAAAGATTTGCTTTTCTCACCTGGTTCTACGACATAAGTAAGTACTTCCTGAAAGGTTTTATACATGCATCTGTGACATATATCACATATCCTTTCTATCTGCTTTCCTTAAAACTCTTTTATAATATTAACAATCTCTTCAACAAGCTTTTTATCACCTAATAAAATATTATGATTTAAGCATACTGCTTCATCGCTAATTCTCTCTGAATTTTTACAGTGTTTTTCTCCATCTTTTACTTCACTGGCTACCATTCTCCAACTATCAGCTGGAAGTGTTTTAAATACCGGCAATTTATGAAGGAATTCATAGGAACAATTACAAGGAATGCCCTTGCTCTTTAAATAAGCTACAAATTCAGCTCTCTCTGCACCATGAAATGCCTCTTTATCATAGTAGAACATAATCATGTAGTGAGGATTCACTGACATGTCATCACTTATTTTCTGCATCTGAATGCCTTCTATATCATTTAAAAGCTCACATAGATATTGGTAGTTCTTTTCTCTTACTGCAATCTGTTCGTCCAAACGTCCTAACTGCACTCGTAAAACAGCCCCTTGGAATTCAGATAATCTTGCATTGGTACCAATCAGAACATGCTGGTAGTTGGTATCCTTTTCCGCTCTTCCACAGTTTGCTTCAAGAAGTAAGCGGTTTAGCATTTCCTCATCATTTGCTAATACAATTCCACCTTCACCACTTGTCATGAGTTTTGCATTCTGGAAACTAAAAGTACCTAATGTACCAATGGAACCAGCGCCTCTCCCTTTCCATACTGAACCATGTGCGTGAGAGGAATCTTCAATTACTGCTATATTATATTGGGATGCAACTTCATTGATATCATCCATATCGCAGACATTTCCTGCCATATGTACTGCAATGACAGCTTTTGTTTTATGTGTAATCGCTTCTTTTATCTTATCAGCATCCACACAATAAGTATCTTCCTTTACATCAACAATAACAGGGATTGCCTTTACAGCCAGAACAGCGGAAACGGTGGAATAGAATGTGAAATCTGGTACGATAACTTCATCGCCTTCCCCAATCCCCAGTGCTTTTAATGCAACCTCAATTGCAACTGTTCCATTGGAAATAGAAATACCGCCTTTACTTCCTTGATATTTTGCAAATTCTTCTTCAAATGCTTTGACTTGTGAACCAGCATTTCTCCACCAATCAACTGACTGTAATACTTCTTTTAAAGCCTGTTCTTCCTTCTCATCAGAAATAGGCCATTTTGGTATATTTAATTCTCTTTCCATACACAATCTCCTTTCAAAGCTTTTATCCTTTGACATTTATTATTTGCTGCAAAAGACATTTTGTATTTTCCGGATTGCACCTACTATATCTTTTAAATCTTCTATATCGCCTTCTAAAGTACGATGATGAAGCCAAATCATGTTATCCGCAGCTTTACAGGAATTAGATAAATCAGCTTCCTTTTCTTTCTTGTATAATACATGCCTTCCATTAAAATCTTGGTTCTCAAAAAACTCTGTATGTGATAATACTGGGAAACAGACACAGCATGGAACTCCTTCTGCATTCAGATACTCCACGAATTTCTCTCTGGAAAGTCCACCAAAAGCATCCTTATCGTAATAAAACATATACATATAATGTGTAATAATATTCGCTTCTTCTACTCTTCCCTGTGATTCTATCCCTTCTACTTCTTGTAAAAGTTCATCTAACAGCAATGCATTTTTACTACGTAATTGGTTGTAGCTATCAACTCGCTCCATCTGCGCTAATAGAACTGCTGCCTGAAATTCGCTCATTCTATAATTAGCACCACGAACTACATGACGATAAATCTTATCCCCAACAGGTCTTCCTACATCTTGGATTACACGTGCCTTTTCATGGAATTCCTGGCTATTTGTTACCAGTGCGCCACCTTCTCCACATGTCATGAGTTTTCCATTTTGAAAACTAAAGATTCCAAAGTCCCCATAAGAACCTAAGCGCTTGTTTTTCCATTCTCCTCCATGACCATGTGCTGCATCTTCGATTACATAGATTCCATGTCTGGATGCAATCTCACAAATCTTGTCCATCTCACAACCATGTCCTGCCATATGAACTGGAATGACTGCCTTGGTTTTTGGAGTAATCACTGCTTCAAATGCTTCTGGAATCATACATAACGTATGTGCATCAATATCAACAAGTACTGGTTCTGCATCACAATTTACAACAGCTAAACCTGTTGAGATAAATGTCATTCCAGGGACGATTACTTCATCCCCTTCGCCTATGCCAAGTACGGATAGTGCTAATTCCAAAGCACTTGTTCCATTTGTAACACCTAAGCAATAAGAACATCCTTGAAATTTGGCAAACTTTTCTTCAAATAATTTAACTTTTGTTCCGGTAACCCTCCACCAGTTTTGACTTTCTACAACTTCCTTAAGATTGTTCATTTCTCTCTCATCATAAACTGGCCAATTAGGAAATGGTTTCTGCTTATAAGGTACTCCACCGTTTTTTGCTAATTGATTCATACGTCTACCTACTTCTTTCATCCATTATTCACATATATTCTTAGTTAAAAAACTGAATAGTGCCCGAACTCCTAAGGAATATCCATCCTCTTGGAATCCACAAATTAATCCAACTGCTTTTGGCGTAAAAATTGACTCTGCATGCCATCCGCCTCTTGCAAAAATATTGGACAAATGAACTTCTACATATGGAAGTCCAATTGCAGTTAATGCATCTAATATGGAATATCCTGCTTTTGTAAAAGCCGCTGGATTGATTACAACACCATCTATATCACCCATTTGTTCTTGAATGAAGTCTACAATATTTCCCTCATGATTGGATTGATAGAAAACCAATTCAATCTCTAAGTCTTGTCCCATTCCCTTTAACTTTTCCTCAATTTTATCCCACGTAACAGTTCCATAAACATCTGGCTCACGCTTACCCAGAATATTAATATTAGGACCATTGATTACAGCTATTTTTTTTCTTTCACTCATGATATCCATCTCCCATTACAATAAATTAATCGTATTCATACCATTCACATATTTGTCAATCAGAGACAATGCACCAATCACTCCATTCTCATCATTTAATGATGAGAAGACAATTTTAGCTTCTCTTTTTCCCTTTAAAGAATCCTGCATAGCCTCACTGATTGGATCTAAAATGAGCGCGCCTGCATTTATAACTCCGCCACCTAAGACGATAACGGGGGCATCCAATAGGATAACTAAGTTCGCCAGTGCATTCCCTATGTAACTACCTGCTCTTTGAAACACATCCACAGCATCTTTCACACCATGGTTTGCTAGTAGGGCAATCTCCTTTAGTTCCATAATCTGATTCATACCATACTCTTCAAATGCCTTTGTTTTCTTAAATCTATTAATGATTGCCGGACCAGATGCCATTGCCTGCAGACATCCTTTTGCACCACACGTACAAACTATTTGCTCGTCTGATACTTTGATATGCCCCAATTCACCTGCCCAGCCATGTTTTCCAGTTAATAGGGTATTGTTTATCACAATACCACTTCCAATCCCGGTACTAATCGTTACGTATATAAAATTATCAATACCTCTGGCGGAACCCTTTAATTGTTCCCCCAATGCTGCCGCATTTGCATCATCTTCTATCACAATTGGCACATAATAGTGCTCTGCTAAGCACTGCAAGATGGGGAATCCATTCCACTTATTATTATTCGGCCAGCTGGATATTTTTCCAGTATCACGATCAAACATAGCAGCCATTGCGACCCCGATTCCCGCCAGCTCCTTGTGTTCATTTTGCTGCTCCATACATACACTATCTATCAGCACAATCAGATTATTTTCTACTTCCGACTGCACTTGTGCTGTTCGCACTAACGGAACTTTTCTAATCTCAGATAAATTCTGTCCGTTTTTATTACAGGTAATGGCACGAAAATATGTGCCACCCAAATCAAGGCCTATATAAAACTGTTTCACTTTAAACCTCCGCTAAAGCTTGGACTACTCGACTTTCATCTTGCTCTTCTACCTGATATAAATTTTCAATGTGAGCAACTGTTTTCAATGCATCATAACAATTTGTATATACTGCCTTTCGACAACGTAATGAGTCACAATAATAAGACAGCATCTCACCGAACACCTCTCTTGATTTATTCTCACTCATATCAAAATGTATAACTTCCTCTTTTCCAACTATGCTGATTTGCAGCGTATCTTCTTTCCACAGCCTATCTGAACTAAAGCCAAAAAGAGTCTTAAGTTCCATCTGCCCCTTTGTTCCAGTCACTCTAAAGTATGTACAATCCGCTTCTATTGGAGCAAGCCAGCTTAACTTAACAGATAGAGTCACTCCATCTTCATATTGTACATTGACAATTGCTGTGTCTTCTACATCCATTTCATACTTACTATTATCACTGCTTTCAAACCACTCCGCAGCACCTGTTTGTTTCATCTTTTCCTGATTGCATATGGATGTAATCAGTTCATAATTTTGTGGTTTTCTATCTCCTAACAGCATAAGACAGATATCCATCACATGAGAACCTAGATCTACTAAAACACCACCACCTGAAAATTTACGATTTGTAAACCATGTTCCAGGACGTGGTACACCGGATTTTCTAAGCCATCCAGCCTCAACAGACTCTATCTCACCTAACTTTTCTTCTTTCAATGCAGAATATAACTCCTGTATATCCACTCTCCAGCGATTTACAAAGCCAGGAACATAAATCACATTCTGCTCTTTGCAGATTTTAATTATTTCATCTACTTCTGCGCTTTTCAGTGCTACAGGTTTCTCACATAGAACGCCAATATTTCTACGCAGTGCTTCTAATGTATACGGAACATGCGTTGCATTTGGTGTCGCAATAATAATTCCATCTAAGCCACAGTTAAGAAAATCTTCAAACTTATCAAATGCATATTCGATAGAAAACTTTTTAGAAATATCCTGTGCTCGTTCCATATTTGTATCAAATACTGCCTTTATCTGAACTTCTTCTTTCTTTTGGAGTGCTGGTAAATGCGCAAATTCAACTATCCATCCACATCCAACTATACCGATTGCTGATTTTTCTATTATTGATTTCCCCTTTCCTTACAATATTCCTAATATAAAATCTATTTGCCACAGTCTCTCAAGATAATCTCAACAAACTGTTCCAGCAAATTAAAAATGAAAAAATGGTCTCCTTCACATAAGATGTTTTCACACGTTGTAAGTGGCAGGTCATTCCAATCGTACATAAATCTCGCCGGTTTATCCGTACATTTTTTTAAGTATATCTTCCATAAATTCCGTCCACGTCATTGTATGGAAGATAGTATACTTAATACAAATAATCTGAATGTTATGATTGAGCCATACTGGATTCTCACGAATAAAATCGGTAGACCAGCAGCCCGCATACGTGAAATAAAAGCATTTTAACTTTTTCATATTCTGATTACTCATATATAATGTTTTTTATTTACCGCCAAGTACACAGATATATCCATCAGGATCTTGAACTGCAAATTCATGTGTACCATAAAATGTTTCATGCATATCATTTACAATCTTGTAATTGTTTTCTTTTACTACCTTATAGTTTTCTTCTAAATTTTCTGTTTCCATGAATAATGTTAATGTTGCGCCAAGTTCTTTACCAGCTAATACAGCAAATTCTTGTGTTCCGTTGTTTTTCTCCTGTAACATAATTTCTACAGCACCACTTGCAATAGAAGCCCAGAATGGATTTTCTGCATCTGGAATTACCTGCTCAGCTTTAAAACCAAGTTTCTCATAAAATGCAATAGATTCCTTTACGCTTGTTACAAATAGATTTGGACTTAATTTCTTCATTATGTTTTCCTCCTAAATTTAAAAAAATATTTATATCAAAATTGTTTGATATCTAGTCTGTTAACTGCTTATAGAAATCAACTAAATTTCCATCGCAGTCTCTAAAATAGAAGGAACGTACTCCCCAAACCTGATTGCCTGGTTTACGTACAATTTCAATTCCTTCTGCCTTAATTCTTTCAAATTCTTGATCTACATCTTCTACATTGAATTCAATGATGATGCTGTTATTACTTTCTGGTGTAAGGCTGCCTGGAGCTATTGTCTCATGAGCCTTAATATCAAAAATTGCTAATTTTGCAACTTCTGTCTCAAATTCCACATAACGTGGGTTTTCAAAAGCAGGTTCTGCCTTCAATATTTTTTTATAGAATTCTGTTATTCTTGGAACATCTTTTGTAATAATACAGGTATGTGTTAAATTAATCATGATTTACTTCCTTTCTGCTCTTAATAATTTTTTTCATATATATTTTTATCTAAAATATGAATCCCGGAAATTAAGGCATGACAGCCATTATAAGTACCCGGAAAATTTCCTTTGTTATCAGACAACGTTACTGCAAAATAACTATGTTCTCCTTGAAGTTCTTCTAGCAGTAATTCCTTTTTGGAAGGAATGATAGTTTTTACATCACTGACAAAATGATCTAAAAACCATTCTTTAAACTTTTTATCAACCACAATAAAGTTAAATTCTTTTCCTGTCTGATCTTCAAAGATAATTCTAATTTTACTTCCTGCACCAAAGGTTCTCCCAAACTGTATGTCTGTTACGTTTACTCGGAACAAACCTGCTGTTTTTCCATTTAGAAAGACATCGTCTACGGATGGGGCATCCATCTTTTGAAAGAGTTTTTCTTTTTCAACGGAATCCATTTCCCTATCTTTCTTAAAATAGCGTTCTTTTCCAAGTGCACGATCTTCTAGTCTACGGCCAGTCTGATTGCTTTCTAATTCAAACTTTGTTATATGATCAAAATCAATTTCGGTATCACCTGTCAAGTCTGATTTATAGATTGATTCTGGTCTTAACCATTCATGTTCTAAAGATATCCCTGCCACACAAGCATAAGTATCATCTACATCTGCAATGGCAAGTGGTAATATTGCTTTCATTATCATTCGTATTTCCTATAAATATCCCAGCGATTTAAGCTTATCTTGGATACTTTCCTTTTCTTGATTACTATAGCTGCTTCCTCTTTTAGAAGAATCATCAGCTGCCTTCTTGGTATGTGCAATACTGCTCTCGGAACTGAAGTTCTCTTCAAACACATCCAACACATCACCTTCTATATAATCTGGAATGTCCATGTTTAAGGAATAAAGAAGCGTTGGAAGAACATCTTCTAACTGCGCATTAAATAGCTGTTTCTTCTTTATATGAGGTCCATTTAGAATAAATATTCCTTCTTCCCTATGCATTCCTCTCTGTTCCGGTTCTCCAAAAAGGGTATCATAAGTCAGCTGATGGTGAACCATTGTTCCATAATCAAATGGTACTATGATCAAATCTGGCGCATATTTCACAGCTCTTCCTTTATACACTTCGCTGCTTCTTACTACATTCTTGAAAAGTCTTTTACCTGTATCGGGGTCAACAACCTCTAGAAGTTCATTGATAATTTCTTCTTCAACCTCATACTTCTGCGCAATATCTACGATTCCTTTTTCCTGTCTGCCCTTTAAGTTAATATTGACACCATAGGAGCCAGGGGCTGACATATAAACCTTTGTATGCTCCCAGTCAACGTCATACCCTTTACCGTTTAAATAATATTTAAACCAGTTCCCTTCCACTGGATGATAGACAAAATCTTCTGTTTCAGAAGCTTCGCCGTCTTCTTTTACATTCATCAAACCAATTTGTACCAAATATGTATTAAGGTAAAAATTAATATTTCCTCTGCCAAATCCATGATCGGACATAATATAGAAATTGCAATCCTCATTTAACTGCTCTTTAATTTTTCCAATAATACTGTCTGCTGCCTTGTATATGTCGAAGATAGCATCCTTCAATTTCTCAATTTCTTCTGACTGTGTATCAGTTCCATCCATGTAATGCCAATAGTAATGTGAGATACGGTCGATCTCTGGGAAAACTACCATCATAAAATCTACCGGTTTTTCTTTTAATAGATATTCAACCGTAGTTAACCTGTCGTTGCTAATCTTAATTGCCTTATCAATATAATCATAATTTCCTTCGAACATGGCACAGATGTCAGGAAGATAATGTCCACCCGCATTGGCAATCTCTGGCACTAAGTTTACCGGATAGGAATACCGTAATGTCTTAGATAATGGCCAGGTAATCATGTATCCATCTAGCTTTCTTGGCGGATGAGTCATCGGAACATTAACCATTGCAGTTGTTACTCCATTTTCATTGAGCAATTCCCAAACTGTTTTCACCTCTATCTCATTCGCTCCCATAAATTTTCCAATGTAATTAGGTGCTTGTGTATCCCAAAACTGGTATACTCCATGCTTTCCTGGATTGACACCTGTGACTGCACTCACCCAGCCTGGTGCGGTATGAGGAGGATTGGTAGACTTTAAGTTTCCAAAACTTCCACTCTTGATAAGTTCAGAAAAATTTGGAAGCTGTCCTTTCTCTAGTAATTGATTCATGATATAAAAGGTTGCTCCATCTAAGCCTAAAATAAATGATTTCATATCACACCTCCTCTGATTTCGTGGCAACGATTATGGATGTTGGAATCATCTTACACTCTACCTTCTGCACATCGGTAAATCCTTTATCTGAAAGATATTCAGCCAAATCATTTTTCGATGTATCGAAATTAGCTCCAAGCAACATCCAATCCAATGAAAAGAATACTGGTACCTCTGGACTCGTTTTATCATCGTTTAGGAAGAAATCATGTAATATGAGTTTTCCATTTGGATTTAAACAAGCCGCTGCTTTGGCTAATATGTCATTTCTGATGTCAGCATTAAATAAATGCAGTAGATTTGATAAAATCACAACATCATATTTATCTGATATCTGGTCATTTAAAATACTCCCTGAAACAAATGTAATGCGGTCTTTTAAGTGGTTCTTTCTAATATTTTCTTCTGCCACTTCTTTCATTTCAGGTAAGTCTAATATAGTTGAATAGATTCCCTTATAGAACTTACAGGCTTGAATGGAATATGTCCCTGGGCCGCCGCCAATATCAAGTAGCTTTCCATTTCTTACATTGCCAAATGCCCTTGCAACATAAATCGCAGCAATTTTACCGCCATTGTCCATTGCATTGCCATATGTTTGTGCCATACCATCCTTATTGCTCTTATTAAAAAGATCTTCTCCCATAGACAATAAGGATTTCTCCATGTACTCTTGATTACTATGAGATTCTACTAAATGTGCCTCCAATTGAATTAAATCATGCATGGAAGTATTGGTATCTCTTACTAGTAAATCCTTGTAATCTTCTTTGAGTCTGTATTTCTCATTCTCTTTTTCCACACAGCCCATATATACAAGAAAGTTCAAAGTAATTCTCAATGAATCTATATTTGTTTCCGTATCCTTGCTCAGTTCTTCAACTGTTTTTTTCGTTAGCATCAAGTCAAATAGTCCCAATGAATCTGTTGTAAATAAAACATTTGATAACTTATAAGCATGGATATATTTTAAAATCATATCTGAAGCATTCATAAAATCACCTATCTAGATTTATTTTTTAAATAGTATCGCTGAATTAGCTCCACCTAATGCAGATGCACATACTATTCCGCCATCAGTAACATTTGTATCCGTCAGTAACTCTATTGCAGCAAACATACTGGCTGCTGCGTGTGCCTCGCCGAAAAGTTCTTCACTCTTCTTTACAGGTATATCTGTTTCCTCGATATTCTTACAGTCAAAGTTATGACTATAGATCACATCGCATCCACTTTGTTCGTTCAGAAGTTTCTCTATATTCTGCTTTTGTCTCTGACTCTCTCGGTTCAACATACCTTTTCCATCCACATCACTATTGGAAATGTAATCTGCTACATATCCGTAAATGTGGCTGTTACGAGCTTTTGCAGTCTCTTCCGCTTCGATGATTAGGACACCTGCGCCTTCACTTAGTTTGATTTTACCAGACTCATCCAAATAAGAATAACCTTCCTTAAGTGGTGCATCTAGTATATCAACACCTCCAACAATAACTGCAGCCATTCTTCCTGTCTTAATCAAGCTGATTGCGTATGCCACAGCATCAAGACCTGCTGTTACACCAGTTGTAATGGATGAATACATTCCTTCCACATTACATTCTTTTGCAATTAAGGAAGCACCAAGATTATGACCGCTGTGAAGAAGTAAATAGGGATTAATTAATCTAGGCGTGTTCTCTCTAAGTCGCTTGCAAAGCTGCTCTTCCGTAGTCGTATAACCGCCATATGCTGTACCAACTAAAACGCCGATTCGACCCTTGTCTAATTCACTCAAATCAGCATCTTTATATGCTTCTTTTGCTGCTGCTAAAACATATTGTCCTGCTAAATTATTTAAGTGAAAACGATCTTCTGTAGAAAGACCTTCTGCACTAAAGTCAGAAATAACATATTCAGATTGCTTCTCACCGCTGTATCCATGAATAAAGTCTTGTACATTATTACCGAATGGAGAAACGCAGCCGATACCCGACACTACTATGTTACATTCCTTCTCCTTTTCCTCTGTCTTCCTGCCAATTTTACTAAACAGGAGAACGGCATTCACACCACCACCACCGATATTAGCGGAAAGTGTACTATTAATATCTGCTTTTCTAGAACCGCTTGTCACATAATCTAAATCAAGCTCTGGGTCTGGGTCTTTGCAGTTAATGCTTGGTGGATAAAATCCCTCTGTGATGGAAAAGATAGCTGCAGCTGCTTCTAGGATTCCACCTGCACCACTTGTATGACCTATCATGGATTTTGTTGAACTCATTGGAATCTGATAACTTCTATCCCCAAAGTAATGTTTCATAACCACCGTTTCTACTTTATCAATATTCTTAGTTCCAGTTCCATGAGCATTGACATATCCAATGTCATCCTTGTTTACTCCACTGTTTTCTACTGCCTGCTTAATTGCCCGAACCATGCCCATACCATCACCTTGTGGTACAATCATGTCTACTTCGGTATCACAGGCAATTCCATAACCAGAATACTCAACATACATATGTGCATTTCGCTTCTTTGCATGTTCTTCGCTTTCAAGAACAATAACACCAGCACCTTCTCCAAGAACTGTTCCATTTCGATTCTTGTCGAAAGGTGTTAATTCTGATCCAATAAAATTTAATCCTTCAGCTCCCCAGAATAGAACTTCCTTGAGCATGTCAATACCACCTACCACAACAGCATCTGCCATTTTATTTTTAATCAGCTCATAGCCATAGCCCATGATAATCGTACTCGATGCACATGCATTGGAGGCCACCATTCTTGTTCCACCCAATTGATATTCTGCTGCAACTCCATCAATCAAGGATGACATTTGCTGGCGAATAAAAGCTTCTCGCTTCTCATCCAGACTATACTCTCTATCATCATTTTTGATTTTATAGATTCTTTCTTCTGCAAAGCGAAGGTCACCTGCCATTGTTCCCATTAGAATTGCAGTATTTTCATTATTTTCATTGGCTATACCTGCATCCTCCAATGCTTCTGATACCGCTTTATCTAATGCAATTTGACAACGTTCTAAGTCTGAATATGGTAACTCAGGAATCGTTGCAGCTATTTTACGATTCTCTGGAATTTTAAAATAGTCCATCTCCTTCATGCCGCTTTCGCCATTTTCTAATGCATGAATAAATTTTTCTTTTCCTATTCCAACAGAAGAAACAATACCTATACCTGTAACAACAACCTTACTCATTGTCTCCTCCTTCTCTGTCTACGATATATTTACCCATTTCATTCTTTTTAATTGACTCTTGGAATAAAATGCTGTCTGGAATTTTATAGTCACTCAAATAAGTCTTACAGTAACTCTTTACAAATTCCTTTGTTATTTCCTTACTGCCTACAAGCTCTGCTACGATTACTTCTGTCCCATCGCTTCTATGACCCGCATGAACAAATACTTCTTTCACTCCATCGATTGTAAGAATAACTTCTTCCACTTCTTTTGGATTCAATTTCTTACCGCCTATGTTAATAAAGAACTTTGTTCTGCCCACAATAAACAGATTACTATCCTCATCAAGATACCCGATATCTCCCATGTAGAAGAAACCATTTTCATCATAAACTTGGGTTAAGTCTGCGTAATATCCTGACATGGATGCATCGCTTTTAATGTAAATGTATCCTTTTTCTCCAACACCTAAGACATGTCCATTCGCATCTTTAATCTCAATCTCCACACCATACATAGGTACGCCGACAGAGTTTGGAAGGCGATTGCTCATGCCAGTTGCTAAAGCACCTGTCTCCGTACTTCCATAATTGGAGTACACATCAACATGGTACTTATCTTTTACATGGTTTACACTCTCTTCATTTAAAGCACCTGCGCCACTCATAAAACATCGTAACGAACTTGTGTTATACTCTCTATCCAAATATAGATTTTCAAGTTCTTTTATTATGGATGGTACTACCAAGGCAATTGTTACTTCCTGTTTTTCAACACACTTTAATAATTTTCTTGGAACATAGTTACTCATTAAGACTAATGTAGCGCCGGCTGCCATACTACCCATGCAGGCACAACCTAATGCGTAAGAATGATATACAGGTAATGGAGTCACTATGGTATCATCACTTGTCAGATTCAATGTATGAACATAACTTATGCCTTCTACATACAGATTCATATGTGAACGGACACAAAGTTTTGGTACACCAGTTGAACCAGATGTCGTATGTAGAATTGCGGTAAAATCATTCTCTGGCAAGTCATCAAGTTTATTTGTGACTTCAACTCTAGAATAATCCACTGCTTCGCCTAACAGATAATATCTCTCATATTCATCATCCAGTTTTCCTGTAAGCTTACTCAATTCACTTTCTGCCATTTCAGGAAAGACAGGAACTACAATACAGCCAATACTGATAAGTGACAGAAAATGAATTACCCAATCCGCGCAGTTTTCCATCTTAAGAATAATGATGTCATTCCTATAATAACTTTTCTCCCAAAGTGCAGTTCTGCATTTCAGAATATGCGCATAAAGTTCTTGGTTGGTGAATGATTTATTTTCATCGCATACTGCAACATTATCTGGGTCAGAAATTGATCTTTCATATAATGCTTTAAATATAACATTTTCAATTTTCATCTTCACAAATTCCTCTCCACTCAACTAAACTATGAATGCTTCCATCAAAGTAAAATTGTAATTTTTCCAGTAACTCATCATGATATTTATTCTGAAAATAACCGAAGGCCTCATCGTGTATATCTTTTGCATTTTCTCGAACATGCGTCATATGATAATTTACCGCTTTCTCTGCGAAACAGAACTGAGCCCCATTTCTATGTAGTCGATAGCCAAGTTCCAAATCCTCAGCTCCCCAGATTTTTCCCATATTCTCATCAAATGCTCCTGCACGAAGAAACATATCCTTATACATAGATAAATTTCCTCCGTTACTTGAAACCCAAGTATATTTACTATCGGGCACTTGTTCTTCCACAGCAAACAGCTTTTGAATATCTTTCTCAAACTTGGTTGTTCTTCTCTGGGCTTCTGCTTTATGAAAGTTATTTTGAATATCATCTGATGTAATGCAAAATTTCAATAAACCAGATTTGCCTTTCTCTCTCTCGTATTCTTTAAAAAGCACCCCGTTTTCAGGGTCTGAAAAGAATTTTAAAAAGGAGAGAGAATAAATAAATCCGTGTACAACATTTCTCTCAGACAAATCCAGGCATTTTACATGTTCCTTTACGAAATTCTTATCAAGAATCATATCATCATCGCAAAATATAATTCTTTCATTACTCGCATTTTTTACACCAATATTACGAGCAGTGGATCTTCCTCCATTTTTCACATTGAATACTCTCAAATCTATGTAAGCATCTTTCGCATACTCATTTAAAAACTGTGATGTAGCATCTGTTGAGCCATCATTTATAATGATAACTTCCGTATTCTCGATGCTTGAAACCTGTGATAGGGAAGCTAACATTAATTTTAATCGAGGCAGTTTATTATATGTGGGAATGATAATGCTCAAATTCTCTTTTTTCATATCCACATGCCTCCGTCAATTTTCAATACCTGTCCTGTAATAAAGGATGCCTCTTTGGACGCCAAGAAGACAACTGCACCTGCTACATCATCTGGTGTTCCCATGCGTTTTAACGGTGTATGTTCAATGGCATACTGCTCCATTTTTTCATCTGCTGTATCATGGGTTTTAATTGCTCCAGGAACAACCGCATTACAAGTAATATTTTTAGCACCCCACTCAATCGCAATTGATTTGGTATATCCGATTAATCCTGCTTTACAGGTAGCATAGAAACTCTGCATTGCCCTTCCATTGGTTCCTGCAACACTGGATATGTTTATAATTCTTCCATATTTATTCATAAGCATCTTTTTCAACGTAAACTTTGTCATAAACAGCGCAGACAGTACATTCGCATTATACATATCATAGAGTGCCTCTGTTTTTATCATTGTTGCCGACATTACTTTCGTAATGCCGACATTGTTAATTAATGTATCTACTTTTCCAAACTGCTTCGCAGCTTCATTTACTAATGCCTGTGATTCTGATTCAATAGAAACATCAGCCTTAATATAGTACACATCTTCACTAATTGTTTTCAGTTCTTCTAGAACCTCTTGCACTTCTTCTTCACTTTTTCGTGAATTGACAATTACCTTCGCTCCATTTTCAAGTAATTTCTTTGCGATGGCATACCCTATTCCTTTTGTGCTGCCTGTAACGATGGCTACATTACCAGTCAAATCAAACAATTTTATCGCCTCACTTATTTGTATGCTATAATAATATGATTTCTTAGAAAACTTGGTTCTGTTATTTCTGATTTCATGTTTGTAAATCCAGCTTCTTTTAAGTGTTTTTCCCAGTACTCTACAGTCGTTAGGCATTCTCCTTCATTCAAAAGGAATTTTGGCATTAATTTCACTTGAAGAACCATTCTCTCAAAACTTACATTTTCAAGATAATATTTTGCTCTTTGTGATAACAGATCAAAGATTCCCTCAACCCTCTCTGGGTCCTTTACAACTTCCCTCATAATTGGTGCAAACTGATCACCTAAAATTAATTTTCCTTCTGGTTTTAAAACTCGGAATAGTTCTTTTGCACATAGGATTTTATCTTCATTTGTTAAATGGTGTAACGCCCAGTTTGTCATGATATAGTCAAATGTATTATCTTCAAATTCCATAGCATGAGCACTTCCCTGTACTGCTTCCACATTAAAATTACTGAATTTTTTGTTTACAATATCTAACATGCTTATAGCAGGGTCAAGGCAAACCACATTTGCATCTGGGTATTTCGTAAGAACTCTTTGAGTTAATGCTCCTGTTCCACAACCTAAGTCAAGAATTTTAACTGGTTTTGAATCTACGTGTGAAACAATGTTTTCTAACTGCTGAACATATGACTTATCCTTTTCCATTAATGCATCATATTCACTGGAGAATTCATTCCAATGAGTAACTACTTGCTTGTTCATTCCAATTTCCTCCATCTATTTATTCTTCACTTTTGTTAAGACATTTTCTGCAAGTCCATTTAAACTGCTCATAAGCTCTACATTGATTTCATCATCGTCAAATACGATTTCATATTCATTTTCAATCCATACTAGAATTTCCATTGCATCGATTGAATTAAGCTGTAAGTCTTCTACAAGGTTATATGTTCTTATCTGTTCAACGCTTTCTAATTCTAATGTTTTTGTAATAATTCCTTTTAATTGTTCTACAACTACCTTTTTTGTGATTTCTACATTATCCATATTCTTTCATCCTTTCTCTAACTACTAGCACTCTCGTATTTTTGTAATCCCTTTTTCCACAACACCTGAGATAATAAAAAGAAAATTATTGAAAATATAAAGGCCCATATAATAGTTATTGGTGATGTAGTTCGAATCATCCATTTACATGGAAGATTTACAATTAGTAAAACCGGGCAAACATAAGTAAGTATCTGAATTACTTGTGATGAAAATATATTTTCTGGTCTTCTCGCAAACCAGTAAATAGCGAAAAATCCTCTATATGGAAGTACTGATCCATACGAACTTATCCTGGTAAAATAAAACGCTAAACACATTAGTGTAAAACCTATTAGATACATAATCATTACACTATTTAAAATAAGTATGATAAATAATAACAACTTTGGTAAGCTAAATTTGAATCCCAGTTTCCAGTAGGAATAGGATGTTAAAGCAATTCCAAATAGAACCTGAGAAAATGTTGAGAAGTTGAAATTTCTTGTTGATAATAAAAATCTTGTATTCACTGGTTTTATAAGAAGGAAGTCAAAACTTCCGGTTCTTACATGGTCAGGCAATGTAAAAACGTTATAGAAACAAGTTGCCATAAATGCGGAGTGGCACAAGATTTCTGTACCCAGAAAGAATAAAAGTTCATTCTTACCCCATCCCAGGAAGTTATTATCCAACCTCTCAGCTAGGACTAAATAATAAAATAAAAAATATAAGTTAAGGAAACTAGTCGTTATGGACATCAATATGAAGTTTCCCCGCCTCTCCATTTCCTTCATGAGACAGCTTCTTACAAACATATAATAAATTGTTAGATACTTTTTTATTGATTTAATCATAGAACCCTCTCTTGTCTCTTATTACATTCCATCTGCGCTATACCTTTTCACTCCACATTTCCATACAATAGAATTTAATATCAATAACACTACAATCCAAATGCATGCAATCATTCCATAATACTTGATTTGTCCTGGGTCTAACTTCTTCATGTAGATTGCTGCAGGGAAATATAAAATGTATGGAAATGGTGTGTGCATTAATAGATTGAATGCCCAGGTTGGTAATAAATCAAGTGTAAAGTAACCACCTGCCAGGAATGAAAAGGTTGATTGTGTAAATACATACAGTGATGACACATCTTTCAGCCAAAAGGTTGCTAATGCAATAAGGTGATTGACCATAAAACTAATAAAAATAGCTGCTGGAATAGCGATTGTAAAAATCAGGAAATACATTGGGTCTGAATTAAACATGAATTGGCTTCTAAAACAGAAAATTACAAGTAAATATGGTATGATCAAGGTTACAAAGTACACCATTCTATTGGTAATCAAATAGGAAACATTTGTGTTGAAATAACTAACTGGAAGAAGCAGATATTTGCTTATGACGCCATCTCGTATTTCAGAAGAAACTCTGAGCTGCAGGTTTACGTCTCCAGTAAATTTATCCAAACAATGCCCTAGTATGGTGTATGTTATCATCATTTGATACGAATAATTAGATAAATTTGCTTCTGAAACTCCAACACCGTACACAGTTGACCAAAGACATATATGAACTGCTAATGGTGCTATCATAAATATAAAAGTAGTAAAGAAATTAAATCTATATTCCAGATTATCCTGCATACTAACTTTTATAATCGATAAATATTTAGAAATCTGCATTACTCTCCTCCATATATTTTCTCAACTACGTGCTCTAATGACATTCCACCAATGTCTAATTTATCAATGTCACCCAAATTGAGAAGTGTCCGGATTACGTTGTTATACTCTTCCTTATTGATATGTAACTCGAAGCCTTCATCTTTTGGTTTTATACTAGTGACTCCCTTTGGTAAATCAGTAATAGCAATATTATTTTTATACCTTACATAAATTCTAGCGTCCTGACTGAATCTCTCTATGATTTCATCTTTTGTTCCATCATGAATCAGTTTGCCTTTTTGAATAAAGAGCAGTCTATCGCATACGGTCTCAATATCCTCTAGATAATGGCTTGTCATGATGACAGTTGTTTTGTTCTCCTGATTAAATTCACGTAAAAACTTCCTGATATTTTTCTGGGAATTTAAATCCAATCCAATCGTAGGTTCATCTAAAATCAACACTCTCGGGTTGTATAATAAGGACACAATCAATTCCATCTTCATTCTCTCACCTAGAGATAAACTTCTAACAGGTTTCTCAATCAATGCCGTAACATTTAATGTCTCGGCAAGCCTATCCAGACGCTTTTTGAAATCTGCTTTTGGAATATCGTAAAGTACTCTCTGCAAATCAAAACTCTCAAATGCAGATAAGTCCCACCACAACTGTGACTTATTGCCCATGACTAATGAAATCTGCTTCTTAAATTCCTTTTTTCGATCTGCCGGTTTATAATTAAAAACTTCAATCGAACCTTGGGATGGATAAATTAAGCCACTGAGCATTTTAATTGTTGTTGTTTTACCCGCTCCATTTTCACCGATAAAACCAACGCATTCACCTTCTTCTATAGAAAACGAAATATTATCAACTGCTCTAACTATTTTCTTTTCTCTCGTAAATAGTCCTTTCACAGAACCTTTTAAACCCTGTTCTTTACTATTTATTTTGTAGTCTTTTACTACATTTTCTACTTGAATATGCATACATTCATCACCTTATTAGTTCTTCCTTTATTGTTATGATTCTCTGTTTCACTTTTGGTAAGTTATATAATGCACTTTTTGACAAGTCTGTCAGTGTCATTTTCCCATTTAAATACAGATTAAGATGTTCCCATGGTGTAAAGCAATGGTTACATTGGTCAACCAGATGCTGCTTTCTGTCCATTAATAAATAGATATTGTTGTTATCAATGTTCCCGAACACTTTATCTGGATTTTTAATCATGTTTCCAAAACTTCTAAACCAATAATTGGAACATGGGGTTACAATTCCATCATCAAATGTTCCATAAGAACATTCACATAGATAACATTTCATATCCCTCTTGTCTGTAAGTAAATAATTCATAAGTGCTTCCATATACGGTTTCGGCGCCATAATCTTAGAGAAATGGTCATAGTTATCTATTACTCTTTGAATTCCATCAAACTGTTCTTTTTTTGGGTAATATTTTTCTCGTAGAGCACCACGTACTGGGAATAGAAAGATAAGCACACCTGAATCATATTTTGTGAGATACTCTGCAAATTGATCAAAATTTGCACAATTTATATCTGTCAAAACACAATTAATCTCAACTGGTATATGATGTTCATAAGCTTTATCAAGATTCTGCAAAATAATATCCAGGATCTTGTTATTCTTCGTGCGATAAAAATTCCCCTCTAACATATTGGAATCAATGGATATCTGTAAGAATATATTTCCTGCTTTACTGTACATATCAAGCATTTCATCATTCAGTAAAACTCCATTGGTTAATACTTGAACTGCTTCATATTTTTTTGCTTCCTGCATGATGTAGTCGTTAATATGAGGAAGAAACAGTATCTCACCACCACTAATCTTTAAAATCAAGGTGTCCATTTCCTTATGTAATGTCTCCGATATTGTGTCTAATCTTCTCTTAAAATCGCTTCCATCCACATAAGAATATTCTGCTAGCAAGTTCCCATTGCTCTTTCCATTACACTCTTCTTTAAAATTACTTGTTTCGGTAAGGCAGTAATCACATCTTAAGTTACACTTGCTTTCTGCACAAACCATATCATTTTCAAATATCCAGTTTCGGCGTCTTGACTCATTCATTGCTTTTGCTATGAAAGTTCTTAATTCATTCACCGTATCCGCAACATAATCTGGCTTCGACATCAATAACTTTTCTTTTCGAACATCTCCCCAGGTTACTCCTATGGATGTAATAGATGCTGCTTTGGCACATATGACATCATTGTTTGCATCACCAATCATGACTGAATACTTTAAGTCTGCACCTAATTTATTTAAAATTAGATTTAAACTTTCTGGATCAGGTTTTGGATGAGATACATCATCTGAACAGACGATCCTATCAAAATATTCCAATATGCCCAGTTTTTCTAATATCATTATGGTTCTGCGTCTGTCTTTGCCCGTACACAATGCACAACGATACCCATTCTTGTTTAATTCCCTAATCAATTCTGTCATTTGCGGATGAATTTCGATTTCATCCATTTTTTCTACACTTATCTGTTGATATACAGGAATCATTTCAAGAGGCAAATTTAAATTTTCAAATATATTTTCCAAGGAGTTGCCGCTTTGTGAAAAAAATTCCTCGTATGGCGGTTCTTCTTTGGAACCAGTTACTTGTTGAAAACTTGTCTTTAATGCTATACACTGTACTTTTCTTGAGTTGATAATTACTCCATCAAAATCAAAACAAATCACTTTTTTCATCGTTTACCCCCTACAATAATTTCAACATTTTTAATGAATGAACTACTTCTAGGAATTGATAAAAATCAAATATCTTAAAAGCTTCCATGTGAGTGGTATTTTTTCTCATGAGTAACTCTGCTCGCAGGCCATTGAGATTTTGTGCCTTACCTATCAAATGATACTGACTCTCCTGTGACTGGTAACACTGCATTGCCTTGCATTTTATCTCGTTCTGCGCTGAAATATCAATATAATAATTAGGATATAAAATAGGTGTCCATACTTCGTACAACGCAATCAATGTCTTTTTTGAATACTCTATTTCTGATAAAGATTCACTTACCACTTTATGATCCCGGTTCACATCAAGTAAATAAGGAGTAAAGATAATATCTGGACTTATCGTATCAATTAGCTGCTGCAGTTTGACTATCAGCTCTTCTTTTTGATTTTCCAGTTTTCCATCTTCTAATTCCATAGACTGATGCTTGCAGTTTAGCTCCTTCATGGCACTCACAAATTCTAAGCCACGTGGATTTTCTTCTTTATAGGTAAACAAAACCGATGTCATATCCATCTGGACATTATTATATTTTGATATAATCCCTCCACACCCGATTGTTTCATCATCGGGATGTGGTGCAAGAATAACTGCTTTCTTACAGTGCTGCGGAAAAAGCATACCTAGCCTTTTCGAATTTCCAAGGAATAGCTGTATTGATTCTATATTTTTAGTCGTACCCATTATCCTTCCCCTAATTCGATCTACATTGTTCTTATACGAATTTACTTGTGTCTCTTTGATATTGCAGTATCTTTGTATGCATGCTTTTTAGTGGTAACTTCTTTGTGATTTTATATCCTGACTGTTCCATCCTGTCATTTAGTTCTGTATATACACTCCAATAAACTCCACCATGTGTAATCCAGTCTATTAGAATGTTCGAAGTAAACTCATCTCCATCTTCATAAAAGAAATCAATGATGAAAATTTGAGCATCCTCTGTTAAGTTTTTCTTCCATTGGGCAAATTGTTTTTTACAATGCGCTTCATCCCAATAATGAATTGTATTAAATAGAATCACCACATTAAATTGCTTCAAAGAAGGAACCACATCACTGGTAACCACATCTGTTTCAAACTTTAGTCCAAGTTTTTTTAACTGACTTACAAGCACACCGTTGCTTCTGCCGATTTCAATCCCGTTAATCTTTTTTCTACTTTTCAACATTCGAAACATCTGAAGTGCTATAAACTGAACATTTTCTCCATACATTGCTTGATTGTAAATTTCCTGTTCCTCTATGGTGAAACCATTTTTATCAAATGGTCTCTGGCCATATTCACTTTTCAACGACTTCACAATCAGTTCTGGTGACATCAAGCGGTTATAAATATTCATCTCGTGGTCAATTTGAGCTTTGTAGCTCTTAATGCCCGCGTACTCTTCTCGAAATTCCTCTTCCAGATACCACAGGTTATCTTTCCAACAAATCCATTGAGATTCTTTTAGTTTATAAAGCAGTAACTTGCACATCGCTGCATCAACAGTAAGCTTCTGTGCGATTGTTTCCGTTGATGCTTCCGATTCATAGAGCATATCAAACAGACCAATATCATATGCTGCAAAAAAAGCACTAGTTGTCTTATAACGATCCAGAATACCAATTATGCTCATAATTTCTCCCATCTCAGAATTTGATTATAGATATCGCCTATAGACTGAATTTCATCCACATCAAAATTAATACCTAACACCATCGCATTCTCATAAGTATGCATGCCGCATAAAGCTGAATGTGCAAATAATTCTCTACTCGAAACAAATCCTTTCAAATCATATCCATTGCATGGATGTGCGATTAAATCTGGGGCATCTGCCGTCACCGCACCACTGTATATTTCATCTCTCATAAAAACTTTGTTAATTATGTTTCCATTGGTTTCAGGATCTTTAAATTCCAGCAGTCTTTCTTTAATACGCTCGCATGTCTGAAGATAATCCGCTTCACTTACTGTTCCTTTCTCTTCTCTTCCCTCTAGATTAATATAGATTCTTCCTGGAAGTAAGGAATAAGCAGCTGAATTGCTATAAAGCTTTGATATATCAGTGGTATCCTCGTCAATCATTAATAATCCTTCCTGCACCATCCATTCATTTAACTGTACTTCTTTTTTTATGCCGCAAAATCCATGATCCGATAATACAACTACGGCATCATTTTCATTTAGTTTTTTGAAAAGTTCGCCAATGTATTGATCTAACTTTGCATAAAACAACATGGTCTGTTCATGAAATTCATGTTCAGTATCCTGAATGGAATCCCAGAAGAAATGCATATGCCGGTCTGTTTCCATGACATGTAACTGAAAGTAATCCCAGTCTTCTTCTATCAGATTCATTGATACTTCAAATCTCTTCTCTAGTGCTTTCATAATCTGATTGAAAAATTTCTGTTTATCACTTCGAGCAAGCCATGCATCCGGGTCGATAATGTATCCCATATTTTCAAGAGATTCTGCCAACTCGACTGGGTATGTACCTTTTTTTATATCTGGGCAGAGGAAGCAGGATATCATTTTTCCATTTACCTTTTCCACTGGATATGTGATTGGAACATTGATAACGGTCACTTTTTTTTCCTTATCCGATAGAACTTTCCATATAGGTTCTTTTTTTCTATCTCCTGAAGTTGGTATAAATAATTCAAACGGATTTGACGTCCTATCAACAAAGCCATATATTCCATGTTTTCCTGGGTTTACGCCTGCTGCATAAGAAGTCCATGCAACGGAAGATATGACCGGATACACAGAAGTTATTTCTTTCATTTTTCCTCTTTCAACTATCTTCTTTGCATTTGGTATTACATTACTTTTGAGTAATGACTTCATAAGTGAATAAGGCATACCATCTAATCCTAAAATGAAAATTCGCTTTTTCAACTTTTCTCACTCCTTTTGCCTTGTATTGACTGCATGCAGTCAAGATTTAAATTACGATACCACCTGCATTTATGTTGGAATCTGTTACAATCACAAATCTTCCCATATTTTGAAGCTGGTTGAATTTTGCGATAGCAATTTTGTCTTTCGTCTCAATTTCTACTTCCGCTGCATCTAGATAATTTAAGGTGTCACATTCTTTTTCTTCAGTTCCAAGGTCGCCAGTATTTATTTTTCTTTTAATACTTATGATCTTTCCAGAGACCCCTTGAACATCGCATTTTATCGTACAGCTTTCATTCACTGCAATTGGCTTTTCACCAAGCCAGATAATGCTTGCGTTAAAGGTATTTGTTAATGTGAGGAATTCCTTATTGTTGCATAGTACATTTCCTCTATCCACAAAGATCGGATCTTCGAATGTTAATCCAATGCATTCTCCACAAACAGCCTCAGTCTTCTCTTTTTGAAATACTTCAACCGATTTTACCTTTGTTGTCTGACTGCTTTGCATTACACTTATCTCATCACCAACACTTATTTTTCCTGCTTCCACTCTTCCAACACTGATTCTCTTATCTTCGATTCGATAAACATCCTGAACTGAGAAAGTACCGAAGTCCTCTTGTTTTTCTTCACCTTCATCAAATTGCTCCAGAATGTCAAGTAGGGCTTGTCCTTTATACCACTCCGTATTTGTGGAATAACTGCAGATATTATCACCCTTTAGGGCAGATACTGGTATGTAATACTGTGACGAAAGATTAAGCTGTTTCAATAATACTTCCAAGTCACGAACAACATCATTATAAATCGTTTGCGAATATTCAACCTTATCCATCTTATTGATTACAATGATTAAATTCTTAATTCCTAATAAGGATAAAATATAAGCATGGCGCTTCGTCTGCTGCTGTACACCTTCTTTGGCATCTACAATCAAAACTGCTGAGTCAGCCTGTGAAGCACCAGTAATCATATTCTTTACAAACTCCACATGTCCTGGGGCATCAATAATACGATACTCCCTGTTTTCTGTATGGAAAAAGGCCTGTGTCGTATCAATGGTAATACCCTGTTCTCTTTCCTCTCTTAAATGATCCAGCAAAAATGCAAACTCTAACTCATTATCTGCTGCAGAAGATGCCTTCCTTAGTTCTTCGATTCTATCCTCTGATATTGATTTTGTATCATATAAAAGTCTACCTACTAATGTTGATTTTCCGTGATCAACATGTCCCACAATAACTATTGATAATTGCTTTTTCAGCATAATTATTTTCTCCTTTTACATATACCCTAATGATCTTAACTTCTGCATCATATAATCTGATTCTTTATCCTGCGCTCTTCCACTTCTCTCAGAAACTTTTGAAGTTGACAATTCTTCTATAATCTTAGCGACTGTATCAGCATTAGAATCTACTGGATTACAGCATGTTTCACATCCTATGCTTCTATATCTCTTTCCATCTTTTGCGAGATACAGATCTACCATAGGAATTTTTTCTCGCTCAATATATTTCCATATATCCATCTCGGTCCAGCTCAAAATAGGATGTATTCTAAAATGTTCCTCTTTTTTGGCTTTTGTCTTATACTGATCCCACATCTCTGGAGACTGTGTTTTATAATTCCACTCGAAATCAGAATCTCTTACTGAAAAAAATCGCTCCTTGGCTCTAATTCCGTGTTCATCTCTTCTTATACCAAGGTATAAAGCTTTAATATCATTTTGTGCAACAACCTGCTTTAATGCATTTGTTTTAAGCTCTGTACAACATTCTAATTTACCACCAGTTGGACAGACACCTCTGTGTAAGGCAGCTTCATTTTGATACGTAATAAGATTTAATCCCCATTCCTTCGCATACTTATCTCTAAATTCATAGATTTCCTTGAACTTAAATCCTGTATCAAGATGAACGATAGGAAGTGGAATCTTTCCGTAAAACGCTTTTCTAACTAGCCATAATAAAGTCGTGGAATCTTTTCCTATTGACCATAACATGGCTACATCTCCGAACTGCTTATATGCTTCTCTTATGATATAAATACTTTCATTTTCCAGTCTATCTAAATAATCCATTGTAACCTTCTCCTAATACTTTTGCACTAATTCATAGCCACGTCTCTTTAAATTCATACCAAATCTGTATTCTTTATTACTAATTAACGCCATCTTTTCTTTAATATGCTGCTTTAATACAGCTGCTTTTTCGTCTACATCAATTTCATCTGTGTGGTCATAGATGTCCATGAAAAACTCATGATTATACTTAGCCATTTCCGCTCTCACACCATTTACATAAGCAATAAATTCATCTAATTCATCCTTAATTTCACTATTACTGTATTTTCTCAACATTCTCGAAATAAATGTATGGACTAAAATATCAAATATTTCAAAGTCCCACACCTCTTGTATGCTAAGTAATTTCTGACTTATATCGGATATTTTTGAAACCTTAGGGTTCAAAAATTCATATGCGTACATACCATCGCAAATATCGTAATCCACTGTGATGCGTCCTGCTTTCTTCAATTTCTCTTCTATTGCCGTAGCAGGATACACTTCAAGTTTCCAGAAATAATGTCGTATAACCTGTCCAATTCCAGTACCATAAAGGAAATCTGCATTGTCCTTCAAATCTTCCAATATGGAATCTGGGTGGAACATAATAAATCCGAATGTGATATAAATTTCCGGAAAATCTGCGAGTAATTTTATTACTCTTTGGTTATCCTTGCTTCTCGCCCTTTTATATAAAAGTTTAAGACCTCTATCATTTCCAGACTCGAACCCAATATTTACTTTTTCCAATCCTGAATCAATCAGAAAACGTAACAATTCACGGTCACTATCATACCAGTCTTCTGCTCTAAAACAACAGTTATAAAAAATATTTAAATCTCTATCTATAAGTTCATGTGCGATTTGCCCAATTCGCTGCTTTCCAAACTCACCTGGATCCTCGAATGTGGAATCCACAAAATCATACGTATGGAAATTATATTTCTTAACGAGTTCTTCTACTTCATCCGCGACATTTTTCGGACTACGTCCTCTCCAACAAAAATCCTTTTGCGTTCTTCCTACATAAGAACTACAAAATCCACATTTTCCCAAACACCCTCTGCTGGAGCAAATTCTCAAATATTGAAATCTATTATCATGTAATTCAAATTGATTTCTAACTGGGAAAGGCAGCACGTCCAAATCCTTCATCAATAATCTGTCTGGATTCGCAATAACTTCATTATTCTGTTTATATGTAATACCTTCAATGTTTTCTAAACTTTCCTTTTTCTCGGTGGCTTTAATTAACTCATAACAAGTAATTTCACCCTCACCACGCATGGTACTATCAACGCATGAATATCTTTCTAGTATTTCTTTTCCCCAAAATGTTGCCATATGTCCACCCATTGTAATATGAGTGTTCGGATATTTTTCCTTAACTGCATTACCTATATTAATGATTTCCCTCATTGCTACGCAAGTAGTTGAAAAACCAACAACATCGTATTCTTCTTTTAGTGCATCTTCCAGATTTTTCTTATCTGCTATGCCAAATACTTCTTTAATACTTACATCTGTATATCCCTTTTCTTGTAGATACGAACTTAAATAAGCAACCCCTAAATGCTCTGTACTTCTTACTAAATCACCGCCTAAAACAACAATAAATAGTATCTTCATTATGTTCTCCATTCTATAATCGTTTACATTTTGCAAAGTATATAACACAGAGTTTCAGACCACCTTATTCATTTCCTTATTTTATGCCATGCCGATTAACATAAAATAGCAATTCTTCCATTTGAAACTTAAATAGTTTACTTCTATAATCAAATTCGTGTAACAACTTTCGACCTTACTCAACCACTTTTCCATTATAACCCTGATTTTTTTAAACTATTTTGCAATTCCTGACGGAAACTAATGTTCACAATATTTTGAGAGATTTTATATTTCAACAAATCATTTTTTCCATTATATGTTTCATCAAAAATGTTTTCTACATTGTAAATCTGATTCAATAATATCTTTCCATAAATCAACATAACCCCCTAATTATAGGCAAAAAAAACACACCTATTGCTATTGCAACCTAGGTGTGTTTATGATATAATTTACTTGTAGGTGAATATTATATCAAGCCTAGCTTGCAATAGTATCACAAAGCATGTCTCTGTTACCAGCAGAGACATGTTTTATTAAATTAAAAAAGACATAGACCTCAGCAACCTACGTCTTCCATCAAGGGAATATGCAATGCAAATGACTTCAAATTCAAATAATTTTAATCCATCTCCACAATTTTAATACTTAGTTCTTCCCGTATGCTTCAATAAGTTTATTTACTTTCTTTCTTAATTATAAGACCAATTCCTTTCATTGTCAACAAATTTTAACAATTTATATCATATATGATTGTTTTTGTTACAATTCACGGTCTAGTGTTGTTCTTCAAGTTAATTGATGGCAGTTTTTCATCTATTCTTCAATTTTGTGGACTGTGGAAATGCAGAGATTAATATTCATGTCATGAGAATGGAGATTCTCTTCTGCTGTCTAATTCTGCAAAGAGCCCTTTTGGCTGCGCTTTATCATTTCTTAGGTTTAATTTTCCGGATTTATTAATTCTCCTACAATTCACCTGCGTATTTCTTTTGCTATGAATTAGGTGTTGTGTCTATATTTAATTTTGAAGCCACCGGATGATGGCTTGTTTGCTATGCAATTTACTCTTCCTCTAACCACTACCTCTTTGTTTCAAACTTACTCCTTATCCAAATCTGCATAACTTAAAGCCATAGCCTGAGCATCTTCTGCCTGTGTGCCGGCTGATTCGCAGATAATGGTAGGAGTATAATGTTTTTTGTACAGCAGCTCCATCAATGGCTCATAATCTGGTCCATATTGTTTGTCTTCAAATGTCAAGTGCTGCTTCTCTCCTCCTGCTCCATACTCTATCTTACTGAAATGACAATGAACAATCTTCGCCTTATCCTCACCCAGCACATCTGCTATCCGTTCAAATACGCGGTCATAAGCGTCCATACTATCTATTGCTCCCTGTAGCCTGGAATTCATATGTCCAAAATCTATG